>Ga0126335_1002999_pt1 | contig 10334 bp, 6 predicted proteins | sample OlaspJWI45metaG_FD_108409 | JGI IMG/M metagenome (GOLD analysis project Ga0126335, IMG submission 108409) | Marine gutless worms symbiont microbial communities from Oahu, Hawaii - Olavius sp. 1 OAHU.JWI-45 metaG | ecosystem: Host-associated > Annelida > Digestive system > Unclassified | place... | reverse complement strand
TGCCGGCTAACTTCATTGATTTCTGGTATTAGAAAGAAGTCCTTCTTACACTTTACTATGCGAAGGCGAAGTATAGTAGTAGTATAGTGCCACCTGATCCTTCGGTCCACTTTTACCACTGACAAACACTGTTTCTGTTTGTCAAAGTTATGCATTTGCAACTAATAAACTCGCTGCTGAATGACATCCTGTATCTTGTAGTAAACCAGACTGAGGTCTGGACGGTTTGGTTGCCCCATATCTGGTCCAATGTAAAAGGTGTAGCCTGCTTAAGACATCGTACAGTGTCACATGCCCAATGTGCAGGTGCGTTGTCAGCATTTAGACACGTTTACATAAAACCGTGTGTAATTTAAAAGAATATTTAACAGGAACCATAAACTGAAGTAATAAGTAAGTAATTAGTAAGTAAGTAAGCGAGATCCATTATAATGTGCGCATGCAAAAATCAACGCATTTTGTTTGCAGTCTGTTCTATATTTGCAGCAAATTGTAAACCATTTTAACTTCACAAAGGTAGTGCAGCAACATAATTAAGATGTGATGAGAAATGTTATATTTATTTTAGTACGCTTTCCGTCGCTGAAAGAATTTTGAAAATCGGTTAACGTTGGACAAAGTTAAGGCCGATTATACTTAGGGGGGTCCTTTTTTCTGACTCACCCGGTATATATATCACTTGTCTCGAGGACACGAACCGCAGAGAATGTACATCGCTGCTGTCCGGTACGTAGTTATGTACAAACATCTTCTTAAGCAGTTTAGGGCCTAAACACACATCGTTTTTTAATATGTGGCTAGCAGTACGGGGACCTATGGTGAAAACTGCAATCGAAATCTCTCGTGATATGATGATAAGGTGACTGATAAGCCTTTAAATTCTGATGTAATAGACATAAACACCACTAACTGCAAAATTGTCAAAAATTGTCAAAGAACGATATCTGTTTGAAATAAACTTTAAAAACACAACGACACCTTCTGGAAGTAACCTTATCACACACAAAACAGACACTTTATAGTTAGTAAATAAGTAAATGTAATAACAGTAATGTTGCCGTCGAACCTGCTTCGACTGGATCTAGCCGACGACCGCGTCGACCGTGTTTGGAATTGTTGTGTACAAACATGTTGTCGGAGACTGCGAGCAACGCACTCTCACAGTCTGGACTAGTGGATATTGCTACCTGTACCACATCGCCGTGCATCATCATCATCGTCACCACCACATTATCTTCATTCTTGTCATTCATCCATTAATAGTTACAGTGAAGCACCGATAAACTACAATTCAAATAAGATTGTCTTTGACTGAAGATGGACCACCCGCATTCTTGGATTTTTGCTGCGTGACAAGATGACCTTCATATGCGAACTTGACGTATTTCTTTTCTAAAGATGTACCTGAATGCCGACAAAAGTAATCAAATTTGTCTAATATTTTAATTATGTATGACATTCTAATATTTCATCAAATCGCTACTGATCGATCTGAGTATGCCACCTAATTTTGCTGAAAATGAAACAAAAACAACGCGTACATCATCGCGGCCATCGAATGAATTAACATCGATTTTTTATTGTTCACAAAAATAAATTACTAAAAAACATTTAGTTATCTAGCCAGCAAGAAACCAAACTGAGCTGTACTTGCCTGGAATCTGCGCATGTCTCGCGGGTTTCCGGCGTTTTTGAGGCAATTCTGATTGCACTTCATAAAGAACTTAAGAAAGAACCTGCACATAAATTGTGGCGATTTTATTTTAACTATTGTACTCCAGTGACCTCTCCTACAGTGCAGAATTTATTCCATACTCTTAGGTTCATTAATGCCACTGGTGTTAATGACTTAGGTACACACATTGAATATGAGGTGCACTATTAAATTAACGTATTGCACGCTTTACCTGTATACATTATTAACTTAGTAAAATTCACATACTATGTTATAATGGTGAGATGAGATGTTCAAGTGCAGACTGATTCAGATGCAGAGCAGTGGCAAGTGCAGCAGTTGTTGCGTTGGCGCTGCAGGAGAGATTTATCGTCGAATGCAGCCGAAATCGACGGCGCGCGTCGTCGATGAAGATAAACAATTACACGCGCCCGTTGCGCCGCGCAGCCGGCCGCTGTGCACTGTCCATCGGCGACCAGCTCAGTCCAGTAGCCCACCCCATTTCAGCGTCGTACGTGTCCGGCCACCTGGGAATCGGGCGCCGTCAGGACAGATTGACTCGGCAGTGTCCGTCCGTACGGGGGAACGATACCATACGGATAGTCACGGCAGACACCACCCATATTACTACCAACCCTTCCAGTGCAATCAACTCGAAGTTTTACTGCCATTTATTTCACTAACGACAAACTCAGCATAAATGCCGCACATCTCTCCAAGCTAGAAACACCAACCACTTAACTTGCATTGCATCACATTGTGATCTTCTTCAGAGTTGCACGCGAGTCGGGTTGACCCGCGGTCGGATTGGGTCGAGTCCATGTAGTTCTAGTAAAGATTAAAAATTGCTTGTTACTTTTTACATAGTATACTATATTAAATATGTCTTGTGTAGTTTAAGTTAATAATTAGAATTATTATCATTACATTACGGCGTTGCTTGTTTGCTTGTGGCGTTGCTTAGTTGATTGTTACAAGAAACAAACTTAAAAGCTTCGCGACTTTGTATCCATCATAGGTCGGGTCGGGTCGGGTCGGGTCCAGGAAGCCGGGGATATTAGCGGGTCTGGTCGGGTTGGGTCACGATTTTCGTGGGTCGGGTCTCAAAATTTGGACTCGCGTGCAACTCTGATTTGTCACTTTCGTGTGGGAGATAGCTACTTGTATGGTTGTAAAAATGCGTTTTGTTTTGTCTTCAAACAGCGTAATTAACCAACAAAACCGCTATTCATAAGTTGTATCAATAACGTTATGACTGCGATAGTTTTTCTGCGATAATGTTGCATGCGAATAGATGAACCGATTTGCATGTTCGGTACAACCTTTATGAGAAGCCATTGTGACTGTGAGCATAAACTAGGAGAGAAGAAGATTACGAGAGAGTAGAAGGCAAAGAATAATGGAAATGAAAACATTGAGGAAGGTGGCTTCAAGTACTGCACGATGACGAGACGCGGTCGCCTTCCGTTCATTTTCCTCTTCAAAAACTCACCCGTCAGCGCCCGCTCCGCCCACTGCATGACGACCGCTGATGGAATACATTAACCGCGCGACGACAGAGGTTGTTCCATAACTTGTACCGGGTCATACGGTCCGTTCTGCAGCGCAAACCGGGTCCTGATTGGACTAATATCTCCGTCGTCTTTCCGGGCAGCCAGACTGGGCACAGAGTAAGCAGGAGGGAAGCACCTTGTCAGAGTGTCGGTGACAGATTGGTCGTAGGGTGATCGGTCGGGTCGCAATCCCATGAGACGATCAGCTCGATCCATGGCATAGCCGGCCAACCAGTCCCACTGGGTCAGACCCATGTCTTGCCAGTACAGCCAACCAGCCAGCTGACTCGCCCGTGTGTGCTTGTGTGCTTAGTACTCTTCTATAGGCCTAACTCTGACAATGAACACCATTTTTTCGGAAACTATATAATTTTCGACTAATGTAACTCTTTAAGTTATCGTGCGCAAACTGCAAGAAAAAGGCGTAAATTGCTTGTAATTGGATTGCAAAAATAATGCTGCAGCGACAAAACACTCGGCTCAGTGCACTGCACTCGTCGACTGCAGTCACGCTATGATGCTGCGCCATGTATCGGCCAATGCCATCATCTCCCCTCACCAGCATCACTATCATCAGCCACAGCAGCTGAAGCAGGTCCGTATCGTCGGCTTGCATTATTCACGACGCAATCGTTGATTGAATGTGAGCGTATCAACTGAAACGCTTAGGGTTAGATCTATACTCGCGTTCGCAGTTTGGGCGTCGTGCACACGGACATGAAGAATGATAAAGATCTACTCAACGTTGGGGACATCTTTTTCATTTCGGACATGTTCGTGTCGTGTCGTCATATATCTTGCAAAACACAGCGCCGATACCATAAGACTCATAGCTTGCATCACTATATAACACCAGTAGACATGACATGAGCATTGGTACCGAACCACATTCTGCAGTCTTTCGTTGCCGAACGAACGGAAAACTGGAGTCGCTGTGCAGCATGCAGATACGACATCCCTAGCCCCAGTTAGTCGCATAGATAACTCTCAAACATGTCGCTAATTTGACTTGTTAAGAGTAGTGTAGAACTCGACTGTCAGACAAGTTTGCCTCTGTCGTGTTATGCTGTTGACCGAAAACGGCAACAGTAAGCCAGTGCGCATGCGTGACACGGCGTTGCATGACGTCATCGCGCTGCGGGCGAACGCATCAATAAAACACCAACCAAGAGTGACGTTGCCAGCCGTCTCTCTACTATCACTCTACTTCAGCAGCTTTTGTCTACACGTTTAGTTTGCATTTTAAATCTAATATATGTTGTTCTTGTTAATACTCACTGAAGTCATATTTCTACATTTTTTCCGGTTTCTGTATGTGACACAATATAACCGGTTGGCTGGTGGTGTGTCATACAAACTATCCAGCCGCTCCTTGTCTTATATATGTCTTTAAAGCTTAATCTCGGATCCAAATCATCAAATTTGTACAACGGCGCCACGGTTCATCAATCACAAACTGTTGTTTTCATAATTTATATGCGTGTATGTATATGTAATAAAATACGTAGGAGTGCATTAATAAGGACCAAAAGCACTAGACCACCATTACTCGTCATCTTGGATTATACGCATCGTATAAAACAATTCTAAAATCTTCAGATGCTTGCTCAATGAAGAGGTAAAAACGAGCCAGTTTCCAGCAAGTTATCAGCGGATATCAAACTCAAGGTGCGGCAACGGAAAACGCCCTTCTGCATAAGCTATACTCTGATCTTAACTACCGCAAAGTCGAAATAAATGATCAAAACTCCACGAAGATCACAAATTTCTGGACTGAGCTACCCTTTCTCTTAAAGGCCTAAAGCAGTAACCGGCCATTTGTCGTGTGTTGTCCGGCGTAACAGTAAGCTAACGAGGCTCAGGCCACACACAGAGAGAGACAGATAAGGCTTTTGATTAACGAACGACCAACGATATCGTATCAACAGACGCTCTGCGCGCCGAGAACAAATAAACTTTAGAGTTTTCGATGATCAAAACAGTCCAACGACAGACGTAAGCGCCGTCTCGGTGTTTTTGTTCATAACGAGCGTCCTGCCAACCAGTGATTTTTCCAAATATCGTCACGTCACAACAGTCGGCTACTTTCAGACCAATATCGCGCAAAGACACGGTAATGAGGAATGCGGTAATACCGCTGCAACGTCGACGTCATGTGTTCACTGCTTGCTGCCTGTGGCGCTGGTCTACTGTACAAATTGCCTTTTCTTAGGCGCAACGATCCGTACGACGTGCGACGTCCTTACACACAGAGAACGCCAGAAATAGAAATTCAGTGGTGAAAAGGGGACAGAGATGGAAACAAACTTGTATGTTTGGTGTTTGAACAGGGTCAGTGTAGTCGCAACGATAGTATACTACAGCTGCTTCCCTTGTCCATTCATGTTAGGTGGTCCGCTAAAACTTTAAAACTTTACAATTTTGCAATAACTATTTCAAAAGTGGCAGGCCATTAATTACTTACGCGCCAGCTATGCTGCGAGCAGGAATTGTTTTTGGCTGCGTCTGTGTGTGCACGTCTGTGCGTCTGTCCGTACAAAATCTCAAAAACTACTGATCAGAAATTGACGTAACTTGGTAGGAATATGCCTCATGGTGAACGCTAGAAGTGGTTGGAAGTTGGTGACGTGTGACCTTGACCTGTGACCTTGAGAGCTATTTTCGTATTTTTTATTTGCCATGCATATCTTATCCTCCGTTAGGAGTTTCCAATGCGTTAACCTAGAAACTTCATTTTCGGTGTGAAAGTACAACAGCGAAAAAGCGGCCGCGCGCAGGTATGTGCTCCCCCTCGGACACAGCTTAATTAACATTAGTATGGTGCGACATATTTGCAAATTTCATGTGAGCATGCCAGTGACATGTAGGCTTTGCTGTGAGATCTGCATCCAGCAGCATCTCATCTCGCGATGTCGACAAGGATAAAGATGTACGTCCATAGGATGACAGTTGTGACGTCGCAACGTCAACGTCGTCTCGTCGTTCTGTACTGCTAATCCAACGTCACTTGTTCGTTGTCATGTCATGGCTTGTCCCTCGACCCACCCACGTCAAGACGTCGTCGGACACTGTGACTGAAGGATTAGTACGGCTCAACGATGAACGACACTAGCAAGAATCATCATCAGCAGCAGCGTCATCACCACCAGCAGCAGCAGCACGGTGACGTCAATCATCGGCGAGATTTATCCCTGTGTTTATTGTGATATTTTACTGCCCATTGTGCCAGCCAGAACAAAATCACTAATGACGCAGCACTCTCTTCTTCGTGCACTTAAACTTTGTTTCACATATACAATCAAGCATGTCCTAACTGTGAGACTTATCACAGTTAGACAGAAAAAAAATCGCTACAACGACACTCATACATAAATCTAAATTTGAATACTACTTCAATTAAACTGGAAAAATCGCAACGACTGGACATTAGAACTACAGGTCGGTATATCACCACTCGTCAACTACATCAAAAACTGCATGTGATGTACAAGTGCACGGTTGCTGCTGCTGCTTCGGCTTGCTGTTTCTGCTGACATAACTGAAAGTTAAACCGGTCAGCCAGACAAAATGCTATCTTAGACCGCGCCGCATTACGGTGTCGGCCATTTCATTCAGTTCCATTGTTGCAGTACGCCATTGTCAGGACACGTGCCGTCACTGCCGTGCCGTTGTAACTCATCCAAGTATATCTTGATGCGCTGATAAAAAATATATATACAGCGAATACCGTCTTATGCCGATGACAGACGTACAAGAAACTTGTGCAAGAAACTTGTACAAGAAACTTGCAAAACAAAAATGGCCAACGGGCAAGACATGCTTTGTCAATACATGTTCTATTTCACGCAAGAAACTTGCACAAGAAAAATCTTGATGTAAGTTACTGCAAGTCGGTATGACAGACCTGCAAGTTTCTTGTACAAGTTTCTTGTACGTCTGTCACCGGCATTACAGTGTTGGCCGTTTCATGATGGGCGCAATCAACGCAACACACGATACACACTGGCCGGTTGTCACGTGGTTTTGTCGGTGTCACAAAGTATGGAGCGTACACACGACAGGCGTGGCGGTCAAATCAAGGGCTTGCAGGGCGGACGGACGGACGGGCACCGGTCAAGCGTCAGCTAACGTAATTAGCCAACTGTGCGCTGACCAGAGGACAGCCGCATGCAAGTTGCAACGAGCAATGCACCGCCACGAAAATCTTGGAAGCTGGAACTATAGATTTCTAGGCTGCATCGAATGTAGAATGTGCATAATGCAGCCTGTTGCTACCGACGATCTCGTAGCGTGGGTGTATCCATCACGTGACCGAGATGTGTTAAAACGGCTGAACGGATCGAGTGGAGACTCCCGTGATCCAATTAGCGGAAGAATTCTGCCCATTGCAAAGTACAGGAACACTTCTTGCATTCGATGCGGCCTTCGCCAAATTACTTTGGTCTATTATACATTGCAAATTATTGTGCAAATACTAACATAAATACCATATTGTGAGTCGTCTTGCTATGTAATGTACAATCTCCTACACCGTGTCCGGAAAAAAGAAACCAATAGTGTTTCAGGCATAACTTTGACAAACTAAATAGTTGTAATTTTTGCGTGTAATGTCGTTAAGGTAATGCGCAACCTAACTAACACAACAAATGTCCGTTGTATCTGAACAGTGTCAATACTTTACCTTGTGAATTGAACGATCATCATGTATTAAAACGCCCAACGTCATAACTGACAACCGCAAGAAAATCAGACCGGTATATCAGCGCCTGCAACTGTTTCGATTCGACAAGTCAACGGAGGCTTCGAATGCCGCAGTTATCACAAAAACACAAAGACAGAATTAAAAGCAGTGCTTGAAATGACCACCGCATGCCCTGATCCAAGCTGAAAGACGACGACGTCACTGACGCACAGCTGTAGCAATGACGGCGTGATCTAGCTTGACCCATACGGTTCTGATGCGACGTTTGAGGTCGTCTGGATCAGTGATGCGTGTTTTGTACACATTCTCTTGCAGTATGCTCCAGTAGTTAACCGGATTCAAATCTGGCGAATTTGACGGCTACAGTAGCGGCGAAATTAACTCCGGCGTTTCTCTTTCCAGGAACTCCACGGTAGCGCGAGCATTTTCGATGACGTCAAACTTACGTCATCATTACGTAGTGTTGCGCAAGTAGTGATAGTACTTTTTATATTTTTAATCACCTAAATGTGAAGATGAATTGTTCCAGAAATTGTTACGAAATTTGTTGAACTTTGTCAAATTTATGCCTAAAATACTAGTGGTTACATTTTTCCGGACATAGTGTATTAAGATAATTATAAGCCAGACAAGTAAGTAAGAGATTTTTTACGGTATACACCATCTCATGCTGCAATAAATGGATAAAATATATCTTCGATATATTTTACAGAACACGGTATCTTCAACTTAATGCATTATTATTTAACCTCGTTAAGTTAGATGTCGACGAACAGTCAATAAATTCTGCAGCTGTCGAATATTCTCGTGGAGATGCTGCGCTATGTCAGTGTCACGATATTCTTTGTCTGAGTCGACGAATGATTTTAGCCGAAAGAAATAGTTAATTCGTAGCCCGCTGCTGCTGCTACTGACGTCTGCTTTTTGTCTTCGTTTCGAGCCAATCGACCATACGCTATGACACCAGCCATGTTTGCGCCACGTAATGACATTAGTTGCCGTGTTTGGCCCGAAACGGATCGGTACCGCCCGACCGACGGCGGTGCTGTTTGTCGATTACGCAGACCGGTTGCGCAGTCAAGCTAAAGTCACCGCTACTGATATGACAACGACAATGTGCAACGTTGTTACTGTTACGAATTATTGCGGAGATTTGAGGCATAGTGTGTCAATCTGAAATGAAATACAGTTTATGAAATTCTGTAGCGTTACCGAAATATTTTGCAGATAGCATAAAATGAGCATAGGCCTGTTTTAGAAGGCTTAAAACTGATTCGCTAGTTCAGTCGGAAGATAAAAGCATCAGGAGTAATGTACATGTAACTATGTAATAGGCAGAACTATACATGTGTCTAGACTTGTGGACTTGCCTGTCGATGATGACGGGATCCGATGGAGTTTCATTGCGGTTACCACAACTCTTCTTCTCACAGCATCGACTGCCATACATAAACAATGACAAAATGAATGTAGTTACTTGATAAAAGTCCATATCACAGTTATGGTATCAACTATTTCAACAAGTATATATACTGGCTGTAATGATACGCGTATTACTTTTGCATCATATGTAAGTTGGCGTTTTCACTTTCAAAATATATTTTAACCTCATTTGCTATATTATAAAATGAATATTGTAAGTTAAAACAATAATTAACACGTAACATTTAAAAGCTAAGCTGTCCGCAAGTCATTGACTTAGTTAGGGCCTACTTGGACCACATGATGCTTTTAGCGGTTATATATAAAACACGAAAGAGGGCCGAGTGGTACAGCTGCAGATAGACTCCTATATGTATGATGGGGTGGACTGGACTGGATGGATGGATTGTACTCTGACCTGCACATGACTTCGTGCGTCAGCAGAACTCGACACATCTCAGGATTCTTGTCTTGGCCCTCGTAGACGATCGGCTGCAGCGAACAATTCGACAGTATTTGTTAATTAAACACTGGCAATTGTGATTACATAGGCCTACTGTATATATACTAGCCATTCTGCCCGCCCAGTCGGGCATTACGTAGGCAGCCCCGTCTCCGCCTTTCGCCCGCCCAAGACACCTGATTTCCGTACCCGTGTGTAACATACATGCCGGCCCGTCAGCACCAACGTCTGCCTCTATTGCATCTGCGCGCTATCCGCCTGCGCTTGTGTGTGTGCCTATAGCCTGTCTAGTGCCCAGTGCCCAATCTGTCTGCAGCGGCGCATGGTCGGACGGTCCCGCGAAAAACGAAAAATACCAATATTCTGGCCCTTACTCATAACCCTCTACTTTTTGTGCTTAAATTGATGACGTACACACTACTTGCATTAGATGCAATCTGATGTCTAACACCAATGATAAAAACCAAAAAATGTCTTTCAATCAAAGGCAAGACCACCCACGCGTACCTTTTTGCTGCT
>Ga0126335_1002998_pt1 | contig 10335 bp, 11 predicted proteins | sample OlaspJWI45metaG_FD_108409 | JGI IMG/M metagenome (GOLD analysis project Ga0126335, IMG submission 108409) | Marine gutless worms symbiont microbial communities from Oahu, Hawaii - Olavius sp. 1 OAHU.JWI-45 metaG | ecosystem: Host-associated > Annelida > Digestive system > Unclassified | place... | reverse complement strand
GCGTCACAAACTTGGGCCATTCTAATTCGTAATTTCAGCTGATTAATCGTAGGGCGGCTTACATCACTCAACTGAGTGATTTTCGAGGCCGGTAAATCAAGCGCAAAAGACCGTATAATCACTACTGAATTTGGCCTCTGAAAGGTGTGAACGCCTAAAATACCGGCTTTTTCCTTGCATAACATAACCTTAGCATGCAGGTGCAGACGCTAAAGTTATCTAGACCCTAACGCAAATGGACACGAATAAATGCACTGGGGTTCAAAAGATTGCCTAAAAACTCAATGCCGTGACTTTCAACTTCCGGCCGATTTGCGTTCATTTGCGGCCAATTCTTCCGTGAAGATCCTGCATGCTCAATGTTACCGGTAGTTGAGAGCATCTGTACTACCCACTGCCGAACCTCAGGCAGTGAACGCTGAAGAGGTCGTCCGCGTCCGTCCATACCCGTTCGGCCTGGTAGCCTGCTTCCCCGGCCAGGGCGTGGAAACCATCGACGCTGTATTTGTAGGAGTTTTCGGTGTGGATGGACTCACCCGCGCGGAAGGAAAAACGCTTTCCCCCTAAGCTCACTTGCTGATCCGCTATGCTTACCAGGTGCATCTCGATCCGCTTCTCACTGCTATTGTAGTAGGCCTCATGGCGAAAGGCCTCCAGATCAAAATCGGCATCCAGCTCCCGGTTGACGCGCCTCAGCAGGTTGGTGTTGAAATCGGCCGTGACCCCGCGGGCGTCATTGTAAGCCGCATTCAGCATCGAGGCATCCTTGATCAGGTCTACGCCGATCAAGAGCCTGCTACCGGTTCCCAGGAGGTTCCCGATACGCTCGAGGAATTGCCGCCCCCTATCCGGGTCGAAGTTGCCGATGCTCGAGCCGGGGAAGAAGGCGGCCCGCGCCCCACCGTTCACGCCCAACGGCAATGCAAAAGGCGCGGAGTAATCGGCACAGACGGCATGTATCTCAAGTTCGTCGAAGCTTTCCGCCAGGGAGGCCACAGACTCCAGGAGATGCTCGCGCGAGATGTCTACCGGCATGTAGACGGCTGGTTTCAAGGCCTGCAACAGGAGGCGAATCTTGTAGCTGCTGCCGCTGCCGGGTTCTACCAACAGGGCCTCGCGTCCTACCAGATCTGCCATTTCGCCGCCGTGGCGTTCGAGAATGCCAATCTCGGTGCGGGTCGGGTAATACTCCGGGAGTTCAGTAATGGCGTCGAACAGCTGGGATCCGCGTCGATCGTAGAAGTATTTGGGTGGTAACTGTTTGCGCAACCGAGACAGACCGGCAATAATCTCGGCCCGCATGTCCGCCGGCGGCGGGTGCAGGTCCGTAAACAGGAGTCGAGCGCTCATACTGCGTCTTCGGCCAGCCGGAATCCCATGAATTGCCAGCGCTCGTGGGGATAGAAGAAGTTGCGGTAGCTGGAACGTAGGTGGTTTGCCGGAGTCGCGCAGGCCCCCCCGCGCAGGACCATCTGACCGGACATGAATTTGCCGTTGTACTCGCCCAGGGCCCCCGCCGGTACCCGATAACCCGGGTAGGGAAGATACGCCGAGCCGGTCCATTCCCAAACGTCACCGAAGAGCTGTTTGAGTTCCTTTCCCGGCGGTGCGGGTGCCGGATGCAAGCGACCGCTATCGACGAAGTTGCCGTCGATCGGCAGGTCGGATGCGGCCCACTCCCACTCCGCTTCGGTGGGTAGGCGCCGGCCTGCCCAGGTCGCATAGGCATTGGCCTCGTAGTAACTCACGTGGGTAACGGGTGCGCCGAAATTCAGCGGCCGCAGTCCACCGAGGGTCATCTCAAACCACTCGCCGTTGCTGAATTCCCAGTAACAGGGGGCATCCCATCCCTCCCGTGCGATGATGCGCCAACCGTCGGACAGCCACAAGCCAGGATGTCCGTAGCCGCCATCTTCGATGAATTGGAGAAACTCTCCATTGGTCACCGGACGATCCGCAAGCCGGTAGGGCTGGAGATAGACCCGATGCCGGGGGCGCTCGTTATCATAGGCAAAGTCGCTACCCTCGGCACCGATCCGGACCAAACCGCCGTTGAAGGTAGTGAAGGTCAGCGGTTCTGCCGTGACCGTATCCGAGGTCGGGAGGTCTTTCCGGTAGGCTGGACGCAGGGGATTGCAGGCGAAGTTGTGTTTGATGTCCGTGAGCAAGAGCTCCTGGTGCTGCTGCTCGTGATTGAGGCCAACCAGCAGGCGCTCTCTCACAGTCGGCCAGTCGTCGGCGGGACAGGCCTCGATAAGCCGTTCCATAGCCGCATCCACATGGCGCCGATAGGCATAGATCTCGGCAACCGTCGGACGGGACAGCAGCCCACGCTCGGGGCGGGGCCAATAGCCACTCGTGAGCTGCTCGTAGTAGGAATTGAACAGGTAGTCGAAACGCGGATGAAAGGGCTGGTAGCCAGGCAGGTAAGGCTGCAGGAGAAAGGTCTCGAAGAACCAGGAAACATGGGCCAGATGCCATTTGGGGGGACTGGTCTCTACTACCGTCTGGATTACATGATCCTCGACGGCAAGGGGCTCGCACAGGTACTGGCTCCAAGACCTGACGCCTTGGTAGTCCGCGACCGCCTGTTCCCTGGTATCGGCACCCGGTTCCCCTTCCTGCCTTGTCCCCTCCATCTCGAACCCCTAATCGTTTCATGCCGTATCGCCCCCTTCCTCGCGGGCACGCCCATCGACATCGGGTGTAGAGGAGTTTTTTCCAGGCTCCTCGGGTCCCCTCGCCGCCTCCCCCCTGCTCGGCGTTCGGAAGAGGCCGCTACCGGACTCTCCGACAGCGCAGCAGTCTGTTACCGGGGATGTGCGCACTGTCAGGCAAAGGGATTCAGGTCACAAGAGAGGAAACCCGTTCATGTATCCTCGGCCCGCCGGATCTCCACCATCTGATACAGCCCACCGAAGAGGGTCTGCTTATGCACCTGCAGGCCCGGGAACCCTTCCGGCAACCAAGTCGAAATTTCATCACGCCATAGGTCGAGGGCAAAAGGCTCGAGCAACCACAGCACCGGACTCATGATCAGGCGCAGGGGATTCGCCGCGTGGGGCCGGTGGTAATCGACCAGCAGGACTCGACCTCCCGGCTTGGTGACCCGCAATGCCTCCGCCAAGGTCCGCTTGCGGGTCTCCAGGGGTTGCTCGTGCAGCAGGAAAAAGACCAAAACCTGGTCATAGTGACCGTCCGGCGCCTGCAGGTCCGCCGAATCGCTGAGCGCAAGGGTCGCGCCGGGTGCCGGACCCAGCTTGCGTGCCAGATTCTGCAGCTGGACGGGCAGGATGTCCACCACATGTAGATAGGCATCCCCGGCCAGGCGCTCCACCAGGCGTTGCGTGAGATTGCCATAGACACAGGCTACCTGGAGGGTGCGACCATTGACCGGATTGCCGAGGCTTTCCAGGGCGAGATCGCGCAGACGCCCGAAGTTGCCCCATAGGATCAGGTTGACGAGCCACTGGCGCTCGAACACACGCACCGCATTCGGATGCACATACGCCCACCAGTAATGGCGTTCCAGGTAGGAGGGGATAGGTTGGGGGACTTCTTCGTCGACTCTCGCGGTGATTTCCAAGACCTTATACCTCCTCTTAGCGTTTTTGTTTTTATCGAGTATCGGGTGCTAGTAGTCCGTCAACTATCCATACGATGGATATAGACGTTTGAGCTTGATGCGCGCATCCTCGGTGGTGAATCGCCAGTCCACCTCAACGGCGTCAGGGTTGCGTTGGATTTCCCACGCGGCGACCTCCTGGGTAGGATCTTCTGGTCGGGGATGCGACGATTGAGACATTGGTGTTGCAAGGCCCCCAACTCAATTTCGGCCATGTTGAACCAACTGCCATGTTTGGGGGTGTAGTGGAACTCAACAGTTTACTGACAGACTACTAGCTCACGGATTCAGGTTGCTGATTGAGAACACCCTCCGGCACAAACAGCTTAAAATTTCGCCAGTCTACCTGAACAATGGTGCAAATCCAACAAAGTCATTTCCATCTCGACCCGACCGCGCGCGGTGCTCCTACCTCGAGTCCTAAGCACCTTTGCGGTTCAAACGCTTCCGCTTGCGACACTCGCAATCCCTGGTTACCCGGAACAGCACTGCAATCGGACCCTGAACCATGATTGTCAACAGTCCTTTATCAGGATCAATCATCACTGTCAGGATCACAAAACCAACCACTCACCGTCAACCGGGACTTGTCTCCCCGGCGATACTTCGTATATCGGTGACACAATGCGACTTTTGCGTCGTCACATCAAACAAAAGGAGACTATTGAAAGTTACCTCGATCTTGGAAAACTCGTTATTTTCCCCGATCATGATCAGCTCACCGCCATAATCAGCCTTCCAATCCGGTGAAAGGTAAACAATAAAGGCTAAGCGATTGCATCCGGTACGATCGCTGTGCGGTGCAATCAGGTCTCCCACCCTCATGCGATGAGCCGAACGAGGCCGGAACCTCCCCAATGGTAACCCGGTGATCGCGCTCATATAAGCCTTGAATGCGGGGGTAGCGAGTACTCTGCGGAAATCCAAACAGGCCAACAGATTAGGACTGAGACGGAAACGAGGGCCAGGGCCACTCGACACTCCGAGGCTAAACCAGCATTCGTTGCTGGCGGTCGTCTGCCAAACATCGGCCGAGACCCCTCCTCCCTCAGGCGTTGCATAAAGGCTGTAGACTTGTTCATAAATCGCTTCCCGGTCTAAAAACCGCGCAACACGCGCGACCATATCCGCTTTCAGAAAATCGGTAATACGCAGCATCCGTACCGCGCGACCCTCAAAGTCCGCCCGATAACCCTCGATCACGGAAGCCGATAGGTGCCGGGGCCGAACCCATGTCGCCAAGGCCTCGAAATCATTCACCGTACCCTCCTAATATTCCATACATCACCCAAGCAAAACAGACCAAAACGGCTAAAATGTAAGCAAAGGATAAAAGTAAATAATCGAGCAGAGTATTAGGATTTTCCGGCCGATTACAAGGGTAGGCCTTGTCCGATGAGCAATTGAACTTGCTATCGAGGCGCAATTCCGACTTGCGGATCCGGAAGGGCCTGCTCGAACAAACGAATCGATCCCAATCGAGGGAGAGCGTCAGAATATGCCAACTCTGATTATCCAGACCAATGTCGAGACCCCCACCGATCACCGTAAGAAGATCCTTGAGGATACCTCATCGATAATAGCAAAGATTCTCGGCAAACCGGAAAGCTATGTCATGGTCACCTTAACAAAGATAAGATGGACATGCTGTTTGCCGGGGATGCCGCACCCCTCGCCTATCTGGAGATCAAGAGTCTGGGGTCACCGGAGGAACGTACCCCCGGCCTCTGCGCGGATTTGTGCTATTTCATGGAGGCCCGCTTCGGCGTTCTCCCCGAACGGGTTTATATCGAGTTTACGTCCCCGCCGCGGCATCTGTTCGGGTGGAACGGCAAAACCTTCTGATATAATGCGTGGTTTTGTGCCCCGTCCTGAGCATCATGCGTACCTCTGCGTTTCCCCTACACACCGTCAAGGAGACCCCCGGCGATGCCGAGGTCGCCAGCCACCGGATGATGTTGCGCTCCGGTATGATCCGCAAGCTCGCGACCGGGCTCTATACCTGGCTACCGCTGGGTCTGCGGGTATTGCGCAAGGTCGAACGCATCGTGCGCGAAGAGATGGACCGGGCCGGGGCCCTCGAGGTGCTGATGCCGGTCGTCCAGCCTGCGAAGCTGTGGCAGGCCTCCGGCCGCTGGGAACACTACGGGCCAGAGCTGCTGCGCTTCCATGATCGTCACCAGCGGGATTTCTGCTTCGGCCCCACCCACGAGGAGCTGATCACTGCGCTCGCCCGCGATGAGCTACGCAGCTACAAACAGCTCCCGGTCAATTTCTATCAGATCCAGACCAAGTTCCGGGATGAGATCCGACCCCGCTTCGGCGTCATGCGCGCCCGCGAGTTCATGATGAAGGACGCCTACTCCTTTCACCCGGACGCGGCCTCGCTACAAGATACCTATCAGGTCATGTTCGAGACCTATAGCCGCATCTTCCGCCGCTGCGGGCTGGCATTCCGCCCCGTCCGGGCCGCTACCGGCAACATCGGCGGCCATGTCTCCCACGAATTCCATGTCCTGGCCGAGTCCGGCGAGGATGCCATTGCCTTCTCCACCGCAAGCGATTATGCCGCCAATGTCGAGCTCGCTGAGGCCCTGCCGCCGGCGGACGGCCTCCCCTCCCCCGCCGAGGACCTGCGGCTGGTGGATACGCCCGACGCCAAGACCATCGCCGACCTGATGGACCAGTTCGATCAACCCATCGCGCGGACCGTGAAGACGCTGGTGGTCGCCGCCGCAACGGGGTCCGCGACGAATCTCGTCGCCCTGCTGGTGCGTGGTGACCATACCTTGAACCCGACCAAGGCCGAGCAGCTGCCCCAGGTGGCGGCACCCCTGCGCATGGCAACCGAAACGGAGATCCATGCCACCGTCGGCGCCGGGCCGGGCTCCCTCGGACCCTTGAAGTTGCCTCTCCCCTGCATCGTCGACCGCAGCGTAGCGGTAATGGGAGATTTCAGCGCCGGCGCCAACCGGGATGGGAAGCACTGGTTCGGCATCAACTGGGGGCGCGATCTGCCCCTACCCCAGGTAGCGGACCTGCGTAACGTCCGGACGGGCGACCCGAGCCCCGACGGCAAGGGAACCTTGACCATCACCCGCGGCATCGAGGTCGGTCACATCTTTCAGCTCGGGCGCAAGTACAGCCAAGCCCTACAGGCGACCGTCCTGGACGAGAGCGGTAAGGCCATAGACCTGGAGATGGGCTGCTACGGCATCGGCGTCTCCCGCTTGGTAGCCGCCGCCATCGAGCAGCATCACGACCCCAAAGGCATCGTCTGGCCCGCGCCGCTGGCGCCCTTTCAGGTCGCCCTCTTGCCCATGAAGCTGCATAAATCTTATCGGGTCTGGGAAGTGGCCGAGCAGCTGCACCAGCGGCTGACGGAGGCCGGGATCGAGGTCCTCCTGGACGACCGAGACGTGCGCCCCGGCTTCATGTTTGCGGATATGGAGCTGATCGGTATCCCCCATCGCATCGTCATTGGCGACAAGGGCCTGGACGCAGGCAAACTGGAATACCAGGGCCGGCGTGACACTGAGCCCCATTTGCTCCCCAGCGCAGAGATCCTCCCCTTTCTCACCGGGCGGCTGAACCGAGATCCCAGGGCAATCGAATGACAATGAGACAGGAAGTAAGGTACCCAATTCGGCGTGAATATCCATTCTCATGAAATGCCCGAGATTTTTCCGGTGTGTGAGACAAACTGATGGCGAATAAGGTCTTTGCCAACGGGCGGGAGATTGCATGAAAAAAGTCAGACGGAAAATCCGTCTGCGCCTTTCCCGGTGTCTGCATGACACCACCGGAGAGTCCGGCGGCACCGCCCGGAGTGTCGATGCCTTATCCGAATACCGGCTATGCCAAGGATACGGCCAAGGGGAGCAGAACCGTCAAGATCTCCGGCAAGGAGATGATGCTCAAGAACAAGTCTTACCTCAAGCAATCGACCGGAGACGAGGCCGGCAGTGCGGCGAAAAAGGCGTGGTTACCGGCGTCAATCGAGGGAAGGTCTATTTCAATTCCTGGTCGATGAATGTGAAAATCGAGGGGAAGAATGTGGTTCGGCATATGGATTTGACGACACATAATCACGCATCTCTGCCAGGAAACTCTCTTCCTACACACTATATAGCGAACAGTTATAGCAAAGACGACGCACTGGTTGATTGCATTCTCGATCTCTGTGCTACCGATCCGGAGATAGTAGAAAAAGCCGCTGATAAATTAACAATATATTCTAGAAACCCCAAGCGCGTAGAGGTCCTGGAGTACGATGGAACTAAGTGGAGAACTATAAAAAAAGGGACCCCTCCCGGTACTGCGGGTAGAAAAACTAAAACCATATGGATTAACCACAGGGAAGATTGCTCTCAAACCAAAGATACCCTCTACCATGAAGTACATCATACCCGGCAGGACCCGAAGATGTCTTCACGCGATATGGAAATTGATGCGTATATGCAGACTGAACAATGGTTGATCGATAGAGGGATTCCTGGAACAGAAGCTTTTCGATCTGAAACCACGGATGGGCGAACGATCCCAAATCGGAAGGAAATAGAACAACATGTTGATAGGAACTACGGTTACTCGAGTACAACTCCGCGAATAGTCAGAACAGAAAATGGAGGGAAAACGGTAGTCTTCCGTGGTGAAAAAAACGGCCAGCACGCCCTGATGATAAGATTCTATATACTCCTCCGGGACAGAAGCTCGATCAACGTCGCATTTCACCGGAGAAGCTACAGTGTCCCTGACATCCGAATCGAGAATCAAACAGATGCCGCAAGGCATAAAACATATCTTTTATATACCATTATTATGTTTTATTGAAAAAACGAAATCTAAAAATGACCCTTCGGAAGCAATCCGCTTCCTCGAACAAGAAAAACCTTTCAAATGGGACGTTCACGTCGATGAACTTAAAAGAGGTGCAATAATGCTGTCAGACGGCCTATATAGAATAGGCATATGGGTTTTCGATTTTGAGACACTGACATTACTGAGGGAAGCAGAGATCGTGCCTGGTACACCTGACGTAAGAAATTATGGGCTGGTATTCCAGAAGGATCCTATTTCCAAGTACTGGGCCGTCCAAGATCTCTGGCAATGTTAATTCTATGACCTTGGTAATTGACTTTATTATCGAAGTGAACAAAGAGAAATCGGACATCATACTCATCCCTCGAAAAACCATACCCAAATGAGCAAAGAGGAATCCTTTACCAGAGAAGATCTGATCCAATGCGGTCAGGGCGCCATGTTCGGGTCGGGCAATGCTCAGCTGCCGATCCCCAACATGCTCATGATGGACCGCATCCTGCGCATCTCGGACTTCGGCGGCGCCCACGGCAAGGGCGAGATCCTGGCCGAGCTGGACATCCGGCCGGACCTCTGGTTCTTCGCCTGCCACTTCCCCGGTGACCCGGTCATGCCGGGCTGCCTCGGTCTGGACGCCCTCTGGCAACTGGTGGGCTTCTACCTAGCCTGGATTGGCAACCCCGGCCACGGCCGGGCCCTGGGCGTCGGCGAGGTCAAATTCACCGGGCAGGTGCTGCCTTCCGCCTCCAAGGTGGTCTACCATATCGATATGAAGCGCGTGATCTCCCGCAAGCTGGTGCTGGGCATCGGCGACGGTCGGGTAGAGGTCGACGGACGCCTGATCTACGTGGCCCAAGACCTGCGGGTCGGTCTATTCACCTCCACCGAAGGATTTTGAGCGACTGTCCGGTCAAAACGGATCCCAGGGAGTGTTCTCAACTTCCCCAGACAACACCGAATGATTCAGGATTGCTATGCCAAGTACCCCCCAACGAACCCTTGAGACCTTCCCCAATCCGAGGTCCGACCGTGACTACAACATCCGCATCCGGGTGCCGGAGTTCACCTGCCTCTGCCCCAAGACCGGACAACCGGATTTCGCCGAGTTGACCCTGGAGTATGTCCCGGATCGACTGTGCGTGGAGCTCAAATCCCTGAAGCTGTACGTCTGGTCCTACCGCGATGAGGGGGCCTTCCATGAAGCGGTCACCAACCGCATCCTGAGCGATCTGGTTACCGCGCTGCGCCCCAGGTTCATGCGCCTGAGCGCCGCCTTCAACGTACGCGGCGGCATCTACACCACGGTCGCAGTCGAGCACCGGGCGCCGGGTTGGCAACCGCCCTCCCCCCTCCTGCTGCCCTGATATCCGACCGTGTGATTCGATCCTGCTACATCGGCGTCGATCTGGGCACCTCCGGCTGCCGCGCGGTAGCGATCGACCAGACCTGCAACATCGTCGCCGAAGAGCGGACCGATCTGCCGGAGCCGGTGCGGGACACTGCCGCCGGGGTCGAACAGGACCCTTGGCTGTGGCGGGATGCCCTCATTCGCGTCCTGCGCGGGCTGACCGATCAACTGGTCTCCTGTATCCCCCAAACCCTGTGCCTGGACGGGACCTCCGCGACCCTACTCCTCTGTAATCCGCAGGGAAGGCCCCTGGGACCGGCGCTCATGTACAACGACGGGCGCGGCCTGGCCGAGGCCGAGCGTATCGAGCAAGTCGCACCACGGCACGGCTCAGCCCCGCCCGCGGCGCCGGCTCCAGCTATCCCATTGTTTGTCATTTCGAGCGAAGCGAGAAATCTTTTGACTTGGTCGCCGGTTTCCGTGTCGATGATTTGCGGCCATCAGTCCTTGGAAAAAACGCTCATCATCCGCGGGTCGCGGG
>Ga0126335_1002997_pt1 | contig 10336 bp, 9 predicted proteins | sample OlaspJWI45metaG_FD_108409 | JGI IMG/M metagenome (GOLD analysis project Ga0126335, IMG submission 108409) | Marine gutless worms symbiont microbial communities from Oahu, Hawaii - Olavius sp. 1 OAHU.JWI-45 metaG | ecosystem: Host-associated > Annelida > Digestive system > Unclassified | place... | reverse complement strand
CGATAAATTGGAAATCGGCCTGTAAGACCGTGGATCGGTAGAGTCGAGGTCCGGCTTCTTGATCAGTGGCGTGATGAGCGCCGACTTGAACACTGTCGGTACAGTGGCTGTTGACAAAGAGCGATTGAATAGCTCCGTTAGGAATGGAGCAATCAGATCAGCAACGACCTTCAGTTGAGGTGTTGGGAGTGTGTCGACGACGCAACTCTTATCCGGCAGATGGCGGAAAAAACGTCATCAACAGTGACCTTATGAAAGCAGGTGAACGAGGAGGCAACAGGTGCTGCTGTGAAGGTCGGTGGTAAACCACCAGCATTGGCGGCAGCAAAGAACTTGTCGCGGTGGCCTGTATTTGCGAAAGGAATAAATAATGTGATACAACAGCGTCGAGCATTGTCGCTGTACACATGGTCTGTCAGTATACGGTACCAGTTTATTGAAATGATCTATCAGTTACGTCGTTTTCAAACCTTAAACCCTACTTGCTCAACTGCACTGAACACTTGGGGCCAGGCTAGCCAGTATGCGGACAGCGGACGGACAGACACAACAGAATAACACCCTGTATTGTTGTGCCTACTGACGTACTGCCAGTAATAGTAGTGAGCAAGCCAACAAGTAGGCTTTAGTTATCTAAAGCTCATCTAAGGCGTTACATGTCAGGGCGCCGAAATTAGTGAGGCTTAAATTGTGGCTCATCTGTTGACGTGGAACACGAATATACTATTCGTTATGTGTCGGTTTTTGTTTGCCAAATTTACCAAAATCAGTCAACATATGACGAAATATCACAAATATCTAGTAAAACGTAAAATGTTTATTATGAGACACTGAAGTAGGCTAGGCCGGTGTGACATGCGCGGTAAGAGCGATATGCCCTAGTCTACGAGGACTCGGACGAGTCGATGTCGATGACAACACTCATGAATTATTTACATTTCCTACCGCTGTCTTATGCGCGGACTGCACTGCTCAACCCAGCCCTGACAGTGTAACGCATATTGAATGTCATCAAATACTGGACAATGGCGTCAATGATTGCAGCAGCTCATCGCGCCAACACCATGGTCTCTAAGTAGCGCTTGACGCTGTTGTCAGCGGTTGCTATAGACTCGAAACAAATGAATTTATTTGCAGCCTCACACAGCCATTAGGTCGTTTACAAGGTAGCCTACACTTTCATAGACTGCAGGTTGCCACAGGGCACAAAGCCTCTTACGTGACACCTTATTCTAACAGTTACTAGTCGTCTTCGACGTTCTGTAAAACTACCTCAGTTGTTTGCTAGAACCATAACATATTCAAAAATTCTTTTATTTGCTTTGGACTTTCTAATTATCAGTAACTCAATTTGCAACTCTATAGGCCTATGTGTATATGTTTTATGATTACTTGTTTGTTTTATACTGTACTGCTACAGCAGTACAGTTTAAAAGATGATGATGATGATGATGATGATGATGATGATGATGATGATGATGATGATGATGACGACGATAATGATGATATGACATAAAAATACGTCAATTAAAACGTACATAAAACTAATATCTGCTTCACACAATACATTACTGGTTGGTTATCTAACAAAAATAACGTTACAATTTCTTGAAATCGACGGTATATAAAATCGCTTAAAAGTTGTAATACTGCGAAAATGATCATCACATGCATGTAGATAATTCCATTTCCCGCTGACAATAAAGTATTTTCTGACATCAACCCGACTGTGACTCAAAAACAGTGTAAAGCTGTGCCTACGTAGCAATGTAGAAAATTTACTGGAGTTAATATTAATCAGATCAAAAACAATTTTGTACGCTAAAAGCAAATCTTGACGTAAACGCCTAACCTCTAAACTTTCTAGGTCAAGAGAGATCAAACGTTGACTGTGTGACATATTATTCAGGACACGTAACCACTTCGTGAAGCGACGCTGCACTGATTCAATTCTATCAATCTCACTCTTGAAATGTGGGGACCAAACACAAGAACCATACTCTAACAGAAGGCGGACATAAACAGTAAAACCGCGTGTAAGAGTTTGAACATCCCGGGACAAGAAACACTTGTGGATGAGGTTTGCTCGAACATGTGTGCGTGCAACAATGTTTCCAATGTGCTTGAAAAATTTGAGTTCACTACCCATAGACTTGAGCGCCCATCAACGATCAAAAAGAACTTGAGACTAATAACCTTAGTGCACCGGCCTTTGTCGAAGACATCGTACCACCTGCTCAAGGTTTGTGTTGGCCTCTGACACATTTTACATATTAGGCCTATCAGGCAGCATCGAATTCATGAGATGCTGTCTATTGCGACCGATGTGTGTCTGTTAGTCTGTCTGTAACAAGTCTGTCTGTCACGCCTCTCACGCGCCTGCACCTTACAAAAACGGCTAAACAGATGATCGAGGTCCTCTTCAAAATAAGGACTCGTGAAGTGCAAGAAAAATTGTGTTAGATAAGGTCTCGATTCCCCTGTGAGAAGGAGGAGTGAAGGGATTTTGCCAGCTGTGCTGTGAACCTACAGCCGAGGGAATTTGATGCGGCCATCGCCAAATTACTTTAGCCACTTGTGTATCGACCACGTATACACTAGGTTTGCTATTGTGGTCCAAGATATAAAGCGTAATAATATGCCAGTTATGTTGGGTTTAATTGATTTAAAAATCATGTAGGCTTTAGGCCTATGTTAGACTGTTGGTACCTACATGAAATTGGTTTGAATGACGCTGCAAAGTTTTGTAGTCTATTAGTTTTTTCGGGTCTCCAGACTCCACACCTCTGGGCTTACTGTCGCTAAGACAGTGAAAATCACAACTGTTCGAAATCATTGGTCTTATAAAAAAAACATTTAAATTTTGCTGAATGGTGAGTTCGCGACCCAGAAGAATAAGGTAGTAGGCCTACACGTTCTTGTAAATTAACTAGGACAGAGGTGATTAGCGACAGAAACGAATAAGGTGGTGATGAATAGAAAGGTAGGCATACTGGCGGAAATAGACAAGTTACTGTCTATGCGCTGTCGTCTACTACTGCATATAACAGCCAGGTAATAGAAAACAGAGGCTGTTGCTGAGAGACAACAGAACTGTGTTGTTAGCAGCCAGTTATACGTCAGACGTGCACGGCTTCACGTTCAATGAGGAAGTAAGTATTGAATATAACGTACCTAAATGTAATACAACATATTGTCTCTCATAGGAATTAATGTAAACTTAAACTAAATAAAACACAAACTAAATTTCAACAATTTGGCATAAGGCCAACGTGTTGAATGTTATCTGTTGCGAGAAACATAAGGGACTAGGTCAGCGAAAGTAATGGTTAGATGACAACCCTAACTGATCGTGCAAGTCACTTTCCAGAGTGGCAATATTGGCAAAGACGAAAAAGTCCTTTAGTATTATAAGTTTCATGTTGCCATGTAAACCGAATTTGAAAAAAAACTTTAAAACAAAAATATCACAGCACTACAGAAAGGTGAAAAACAGCAGCTGCATTAATCTGGCACTAGAGCGCGTTTTATACTCTGGAAGAATGGGGGACAATTTTGTCCATTGCAAAGTATAAGAACATTGCTCGCATTCGGTGCGGCCTTCGCCAAATTAATTTGGCCCTTGCTCTTGTTCTATGTAGCCTACTAAATGCTCAGGCTGGTTTACATATTGTATCGCATAGATAATACTACTGCGAAAACTACGCGTATTGTATGTCTATAGTTGTTGCTGTTATCTTAGAACGCAGCAAACCAATTCGCTGTGAAGTCGTCATGCGTCTCCAGATTGCATTCGGCTTTTTCTACTTCTTCCTGCTGGTGGTCATCACCTCGTGGGCATATGAGGTGAGCCAGTTTCGTTGGGTGAAATCAGACGACGATGAAGTTCATTGTGCGACATCACGGAACAAGACGCTGAGCACCGTCACATCAAGACTGCATTGTGTGTCTTCGTGCAATCACCAATGTCTATCTCTCTGCAAGGCCGTCAACTACTGGACGAACACACAACTCTGTCAACACTTCCACTATCTGCCGTATTCTTATGAAGTCATGCAAGACTGCGCCACCTACCGCACTGTAAACAAAACACTCTACATGTAAATTTGAGTAGCTGTCGGATACTGAATGGTGTATTCCTGCTCATTCTAAGTAAGGAATCATTGAGTAGTCTGTATGAGCAGAAATCACTCAGATTGAACATCCGAAAGTTGTACATTTATGTTCGCCAAGTAATTACCTACTCAGCACTCCAAATGAGTAATATTAAACGAAAGTTTGAGTAGTTTAAATATTGGCTTTTACATTGGTGAGCAGTAGGCCTAATTAAGTTAGAATCCTAACGCGTCCATTCACACGCGTATATATGGAAGCTTTTGTAATGGAGTGGTGGAGGTGGTTTGCCAGAAAGTAACTTGTCATGCAGTCTGTGCAAACTTATGCGAGGCAGAATTTAGCATAACTGATAAAAAAGTATACGGCCCTTGAAACCTAATCGATCGGCGTATATCGGAATGCGCAAATAGGTGTGTTCAATTGTCAGTAGATGGGCTAAGGATAACAAACAGGAATGCGGGGCTGCAGCTGGAGGTATCCCATTCCCCTCTAGCACGTATTGATGTTCTTTAATGCGTGAGAATGTTTAAGTCCCGTAACAGCAGCAAACGGCTTATTAAGAAGAATTAACTCCACTCTACGTTTATACAGAGTAACTTGGTAGTGATTATTGTTAGTTCAAATGAAATTGCATTTCGGAAAATAGAGAATGACCAGCTGTGTAAAGAGTAGTTGATTTGCTTGTTGTTGTCTGGTATGTGGTTACGTTCCAGCGCACGTACAATAGCTCCACTGCGGCTTAATTAATTGTAGCACGTGTTGGTATGACGTATAGATTAGGCTACTGTAGGCTACGTAGCTAGAGAGTGTGCGCTAACACTATGGGGTTAGGGTAGATTGTTCTGCAACAAAAGACCGCTGACTGATGGTGGGCGATAGGTCAGGCGTCGGACTGCACAACGTTTCCCTTCAAACCGTGATGGAACAGACAATGACGTTTTTGATTAAGCTGATGTATTCTGTGTGTTCGTTTTTCTGAGACTATTAGCAGCGTCCTGTTGAGGCAGCAGTTTTGGTATTGGGTTGGGGTAGAACGATAGAGTGGGAAAATATATCGCGTATGGGCGCTCTCTCAAATGGTAAATTACTAACATAACTTGAAATGCGATCCCCACAATTAGACCGACAGTACATTTTACAGTCATGTAGATAGTTGTTTCACATTTAAAGCCCAGTTTTGTATGCGCGATCAAACATAAAACTCTTAAGACTCAAGAGTTTCCAAATCCTTGACGTAGAAATTCATTTTTCGTATACTGGTACATCTTCGTGACCGAAACCTTGATCAAGTCATCGGCTCAAGGTCAAGGTCACCTTAGTAAAGAGTTGACATAACACGGTTGGTCCGCCTTTGATCAAAAGGCGATCTTGTTAAAGTTGTTACTATTACTGTTATTAGTTGTCCCGTTATCTAGTCCCAGCCAAGCTGAGTGGGTCTGATTTCTGAGCAAAAGAATTACAATATTGCTGAATGTACTGAATGTGTTTCAGGTGATTCAGTGAACAGCCTGTCGATAACTATGTGAAGTTACTGCAGCCAAGTTCCAGCACCACGGCACACGTCAATTCTTTCGCTCTTTTGGGTGTCACCTTATTGCTTAAATACACATGTTTAGTATAAACTTATATGCACCGGCAATTATTTAATCTACACGTTTGCATTATGATTGTTGCGGAGTTGTCCTTAAAGACAAATTAGCATTTTATACATCGTGTTAGCCTATCCAAACCGCCCACATCGGTAGAGTTATTCCAGATTTTAATGTTTGCTAATAATACAAGAGCCTATGCCATGCACAATTTAATCTTAGAGAAACAGACACTTGCATGTTTGTATTAATCATTTGCCAGCATCATTTGACAGACTGCCAGCAAGTTTTTTTGGTAGCGGTTAACTAATTAATGTGTTAAGCAATGTAATTGTCTCTATCTTTAAGGTGTTTTCTCTCTTTTTATTGCACTGCGAATACATTACCAGGTTCCACTTTGAATTTGCTTGTTGCACGTTATATTCTCTCTCTCGTCTCCTCGTCTCTCTCTCTCTCTCTCTCTCTCTCTCTCTCTACGCTTTACCGTCGACAGGTCGTAGCGCCCTCCCTGCTGACCGATCCGTCGCAACACTCCAAACATCAGAAGGAGAGAGTCTTGTGCTCGTGGTGACCTGCTCCACCCAGCGTTTTCGCGGACGACCTGGTTGTCTCCTTTAGGTGCCAAACTGTCCTGAGCCCGGTCGTGACGTGTAGGGCAGGAGCAGCCTGATCGATATGCGTGACGTGGCCAAAGAGAGAGTGTCTCCGACTTATAGCCTCATTTATGGACGGCAGCTGTGAGAGGGTGGCGACTTCCTTGTTTGTGACAAATTCATACGAGAGGATGCCGAGTATTCGCCTTTGGTTCGTCATATGGAAGGCCTCCAGTTTCGCTATATCAGCTTTCAATAGTGTCCACGTTTCAGAAGCATACAGCAGTGATGACAGGACACACAAATTGTAGATGCGAAACTTAATAGTGTTACTCAGCCGACTCTGCCTCCAGACACGATCTAGCTGGGACATAATGGATGAGGCTAAGCCGATCCTCCTGAGAATTTCTGGTGTACAGTAGCCTGATGAGTCAACGTCACTGCCGAGATATGTGAACTTATTGACCGCTTCCACTTGATGTCCTGATATGACACAGGAAGGTGGTGAAGGTCCGGAGGCAACACTTTGAATTTTGGTTTTTGCCCAGGATGTGCGGTGGCCCATAGTGTTCGCAGCTGTATCGAATGATTCTAGGATGGACGGCCACTGAACGTCGTCCTCAGCAAAGAGGACTGCATCATCTGCATCATCTCCAGTCAATGTCTGTGAACAGGGACTGTCCGACGCTGACACCTGCCTTGTCTGACATATGGACATGATCCAGTCAATGGCAATGCGGAACAGGGCGGGCGCCAGGACACAGCCTTGTCGGACCACTAAAGATGTAGGGAACGAGGCCGTGCAACTCCTGCCAACTCGGACGCACAACTTCGTTCCAGTGTGCAGGTCCTTGATCAAACTGATTATGAATGGCGGCACATGCTTAGCTAGAAGAGCCTTCCATAATGCTTCCCGGTCCACCGAATTAAAACGCAGCCTTTATTTCTACGTAGGCCACATGCAGAAGCTTTGAAAATTTTCTGTACAACTCTGACAGAAACCGCAGAGCAAGAATAGCATCCGCCGTTGAGCGACCAGCTGTGAATCCAGACTGCTCTGGACGCTGTTGTCGATGTAGCAGTGTTGTAGTCTCCCGAGGATAACACGAGCGAACACTTTGCCTGGTACAGACAACAGAGATAGAGGTCTAGCTGGCACAGTTTGATTTGCACCCTTTGCCATTGTAGAAAGAAGCGATAGTGGCATCTCTCCAGTCGGCTAGGACAAGACCTTTGCGAAAATGGTATGGAGCGCAATACTGATCGGTTCTTTTGCACATTTTAGCAGCTCTGGTGAGATATCATCGATACCCGCTGCCCGTCCATTACGGAGTTTGCCAATTGCCGTGCAAACCTATTACATGCATAAAATATATTTTTTTTCGTTCTCGCAAATATAGTAGCATGATTAATATGTTGATAAACTGGATTGGCCAAGCTTCAACACAATACTATAGAAAGCCATCTTTCCCAAATTCGACTGAACAGATCGACGTCGTGTTTAGGGTGAAGTCTCCTGTGGACCCAAGACACACTGTATTAGAGGGGGTCCCCATCCCTCACGGCGAGGAGAGGGGGTTCAATGCGGCCTTTGCCAAATTACTTTGGCCATTTAATTTGTTTTAGGCTGTCGATAAGCTCAGGTCAGTTTTACTAGAACTTTTGTTTCTGTTACAAAGCCTAAGTAAATATTGTTACCTGGCCAGATTAACTGCATGTCAGGTCAACAAGTGTCATCACTGTCAGCGGGTCAGTGTAGACATGGTGAACAGTGCTTGTCTTGTGCCAGATGTGCTGTATTGTCTATGCTAAATCCTATTTAGTCCACGATGTCTTATGTTTATCTTTTGCTTTGTTGTCTCTTGGTATACATCCACTGTCAAGTCACTGCCTCTCGCTTTTGGAGTGTGCCCGTAATGTCTCAACTCGTTCCTTCAGACTTGGCGGCAGTACGGTAGAATTATGCGCAAAATCGATTCGTCGGACGGCTCCTGTATCCACGATACTCTGAGTAACTTCAGATATGGCCTACTTGAAAAAGACGTTGACAAATGCTGTGATTTTGCTGTGTGTGACGAAGCTGACGGGGCTCCGGTTAGGACCCGCTGTTACTATGCTACCCATGGAGCGCTTTCTCCGCTTGCATTTCATGGAGTGTATTATCGCAGTAATAATTCGTGCTGTAGCGCCACGAGAGTGGATCGGTCACGGGTAATCGCCGGCTGACTGACTCAGCAAGATGAGAATCGAGGCGCGACGGAGATTATATTACAGCGTTGTCGGCGCTGATACGCCATCAAAGACCGCAGCGGCTGGCGTGCCAGAGTTTAGAGTGAGCGACTCGGATCGCAACGCATCGGCGGCGATTTAATTGTTCTTATACGCCGAGAACTCGCGTGAACTCGCGTGAAACACTACCCGGACGTGGCTCTATTAATCACACGGCGCCCATCACTCACTCACCCACCGCCGACAGACATCTGCATTCACCAATATGCATGCAGTAAGTAAATCGTCCGTACGGTCCGGTCTAATATTACGCACCAGATGTGACACGAGTAGTCTATACTGTGGAAGATATGCCGGCGTGAGTCGCGAGTTACGGAAGTCGACATGGCTGCCTGGCTGGTAGATTTTATGAGCTTACGGTAGACTATAGTTTAACGGAAAGCTGGAATATACTCGTACGTGCATTACGGGAAGTTAAACTTGGACTCCAGGCCCATTTTCATTCGTTGTATAGTCTGCATGCTCATTAGCGTGTCGCGAGTGCATTGTCTTACTTTTACTCAGATTGTTAAACTTTATTTCCACATTTCAGAAAAATGCGCAAAATGCTTATAAAAATTGGTAACCTTTTGGAATTACTTCTTTAGCGCGTCTATAATATATATATATATATATGTGTTAGTGTGTATGCCTATGTGTGTTCGCTTATAACTCGGGACGGGCTTCACGATAAAGTCGAAATTTCAGGGTAGCTACAGGGCGCCCCGGGGATGGTTTTAGGTCCCAACAATTTGGAGGTCGGGGGTAGGAGGCCAGAAAATTGGCATTTTTTGCTTCTCGCTGCACCGGTTGACGAGGCATGAGCGGTACTGGGCAGCCGTAGCCTATAGCCTTGGGCAGCGTTAGCTACAGGTCGGCCTCGTCGCTGGCAGCGTGATACACTGTGTTGCAAGTGGGCAGCTGGCAGCGCGCATTCTTTGACCGGGCAGCAGGATAGCATGGAGCGGACGAGAGAAGGGGCGGGGCTTAAACTATAGGCATATTGCCCAGCTGGACGGGCAAAATGCGCTAGTATTCTATAAACGACAGGATCGTAGTCTCGTAGATATGAAATGTTTAAGAAACCTCATTGAATACAGTACTCGTCTTTGTTAGCGCGTTGTAAATGTTTGGAATAATTTATCTGCTGAAATAAACTTTAGCTCTTCTAAAGTGTAGATGGCCAATAAACACTCAACAGTGTTGCATTTACTGGCTTAAAACGTTTTAGACCTAAACAGTTTCAGAAACGTTTGACATTGTGCTCTGTCGTATTGTATAACCCATTAGGAAACCTAAACTCCGGGCGCAAGCCCGGAGAGCGGAGCTCATTAAAAGCGGCTCTTCGTTGAAACCACACTTTTATTTCAGATTTCTAACGTTAGAAAAGAAGAATTTGACTAGTATTATTATAAGAGAAAAGATTTCCATACGATCTACGTACAATAATTAGAGAAATTAGGAAAAAAATTTACAAACGACCTTGCTGGGACTCGAACCAACAGTCTTTGCCTCCGTACACTAACGTTTTATCCATTACGCCATAAGCTATATGCGTGATATGTTTGTAAACTCGACTTTTTAAATAACACAGCTACTCGCGCCCATTATACAAATTATTATTACAAATGTCACATTATAGAACAATACGCTCAATTTGTCTACTACTTACCTGTCGATTCTGCAGTGCACTTTTATTTATTACTGTTGTGATATTATATTATATTATATTATATATATATTATATATTATTATATTATTATATATTAT
>Ga0126335_1002996_pt1 | contig 10340 bp, 8 predicted proteins | sample OlaspJWI45metaG_FD_108409 | JGI IMG/M metagenome (GOLD analysis project Ga0126335, IMG submission 108409) | Marine gutless worms symbiont microbial communities from Oahu, Hawaii - Olavius sp. 1 OAHU.JWI-45 metaG | ecosystem: Host-associated > Annelida > Digestive system > Unclassified | place... | reverse complement strand
CTGGTGTTGTCTGTTGTTACACGCAGTATGCAGTGACTGTCACTGCAGCCAATGCCAACTGTTGTTCAGACACTGGGCTTATCTGTCACATAGCAGCAGGCTGACAGCATTGCAGCAGTCATCATCAGAGCTGATGTCGTGTCGTTTCACGTGGTTGGGAGTCAGTGGGTATCAAGATGTAGACGTTTGCCAGTCAGCGTTAGTGCACCCTGTAGCAACACTCAGCACGTCAATCACTCGACATTCATCATTAAACATCAGACATATCAGCCCCCCTATTAGTAACATGGTGGTCGGTTGCACAAAGTTGCGAGTGGAAGGTTTCGAGTTAAACAAAATTGCTTATATGCTGCGGAGTCGACCTGAAGTCAAATTTTGTCACTTCAAAACTCTTGCCGCAAGTCGACTTGAGGTGACTGAAACTGAAATTCCAGCAGGAAAAGTATTAAAATATGTTAAATCGTGTATCATGTACATGTATATCACATTACATTTTAAAAGTAATTCCAGCCATTTAGGTGTTTTTACTGGAGTACCAGCGAGTGACACCTTTACTAACTTAGTTATCAAAATTAATATCTAAGCCTGGCCTGTACAGAACAGCTACTCTGACTTGCAGCTATCTGTTACCTGTCAGTCAACTGTTAGTGACATAAAACAGTGGTGTGAGTGTGTAACAAAAACGTTAGCACACCTGCATTATTGTGGAGCAGAAAAGAAGAAACTAGTCATCTTTTGAGATACAAATTAAAGGATATGGAACACATTCAAATCATTCTATCTGTAGTTTGGTGATACTTATAAGCACATTGCAATGATGATGTTGGAGACGGAAAGACTGCTGGTAGACAGTGATAGGTTGACAACCTTGTAGCACAAATTAAATAATTGCAATGCTTGCAAAAAAGAAACAAAACAACAGAATTAGCAGCATCAAAAACCTTAAAATATTCTACTAAACACGTACAAAAAAGAAAATTGGCTAGTAAATGTCAACAATAGCTAAATGCAAGCAGCTCGCGTCTTCTCGAAACCTGTCAACTCAAAACTAAGTCGGCAAGTTTATTGGCAAGCTGAGTCAAATGGTTTGATTTCAAGCGATTTGAAGTTGAATTCGGGTCAAGTCGAGTCAAACTGCAAGACAAAAGTCACTCGCAGTCCCAGCTCTAGTAACAGTCCGTGAGCTCTATGACATGGCTATAGAGCAGACAAGAGATTGTGCAGGTGCATCAACCAGCATTAAAGAAAACAACAGGCATGGTTAATTGGCACCATGTATTCAAAAGTTGATTAAGTTTTTATATCCTAAATCTATCTTGTTTTTCGAACAAAATTGCACAATTTAAAGTTAAGAAAGCAACTCTACTATGCATGTATGGTTTAATTTTGCAGACTGCTGCAAATAAGATACCACTCGGGTATCTAACTACACTGTGAGCCATAAGAAAGGTGTCACTATTGTTTTGGCTCTAACTTTGTTAAATGTTAACCAATCTTGACATTTCTTTTGCTGTTTCCAACAAAATACATGTACCAATTTCCACCACATCTTAAATGTGTCACTGCACTAAGTTAGAAAGCCTAATTTGTTTAAAAATTACAAAAATAACAAGTTGAAAACGTGTCGTAGACCACACGAATTAAAGTGTCATGTTTAACAGCTATCAGTATTGTTAGTAGTTCATTAGCTGCTAAAGTGTAAACCATGTGTGAGCGGTGAATATGCTTACACTACTCATTAGTTGCATTATCAATTGTGCTATGGTCCATTCCGTGGCATAGATTCAGCAAGTGCTGCTTCACTTCATCAATGTTATGAACAATATTATGACTGATGAACTCACTTTTGCATGACACCACAAAATTTTTCTCCTGCAGTAGATAAAACTGAGGTCGGGCCTGTTTGGTAACCACCAATCTGGGTGAACAAAGGTGGTGCCTGACTGAGAAGCCATACAGTGTAGCATGTGCAGTGTGAGGTGGCACTGTTATCACTGAAGCCTAATTATAAAAAGCCGTCTGCTATTCCAAAGAATACTGAACATGAACCAAAAACTAAACTACAAGTAAGCAAGTAATAATTAAGTAAGCTAGATGCACTAAAATGGGTGCATGTAAAAATAATTGCATTTTGTTCACAATTTTTTGGCTATATTAGTGACAAATTAGGCTTTCTAACTTTCCCAAGGTAGTGCAGCGACACATTTAAGAGTGGTGGAAATTGATACATGAATTCTGTTGGAAACTTCATTTGCTTTCCAGCAGTAAAAGAATTTTTAAGATCAGTTAACATTTGACAAAGTTACAGCCAAAATAAAAGTGGCATTTTTTTATAACTCACAGTGTAGTGATGTCATAACAGTAAAGGAATAAGTGATAAGTTATGTTAATTAGTCACAAATTAGTCACAAGTGACCAATCAACAAACAGAGACCTGAGACGGGGAACTGTTGAGTTTCTCGGACTCGTCGAGGTAAAACTTGAAGACGATGTCACAATCATGGCGCACCTGAGTGCCAGTGGCGTTGTACAGCTGGCAGTTATCACGGACTAATAACATGTCACTGTGAAACTCAGACCAACTACAGTACTCCTTCATCTGTCATGCACACATAGGATTTAAGTAAACACAAAGTCCTTCCCGAGCCTCATGTACCAAATTATACTGCTTGGTTGTTGATGTATGCATTTCAAGTGTGATTTGATACCAGCCACTTCACAGTAGCCACCATCCAGATTCATTAGGCCCGGCTAGGGGACAAGCGTCCAAGATGATGGATATCGTCTGAATGTCACCACATGGACAAATGTCAGTCAGAGTCTGTCAAATGCCATCTCTTGTGACAGGCAGCATACCAGAACTGAGTCAGCATGAACCATTGTCTTTCATCATCAGTGGCGTGCATCCTAACAAGAGCGTAGCCATGTTCATGATGCAGCTCCAGGTGACGTGATTCTGAGCACTCCGCCAGGCCATGTGGAGGCCAAGGTTCGGCAGAGCAAGGTCCTTCTCCACAGTCCTCAACCAGGTGGCTCTCAGTCTACTAGGTGGACGATTCCATTCCTGGTTAGGACGAATTTTTAGAGCAGCACAGCAGCCGACCTGCATCCGACTACACCAGGGAATCGTATCTTCAAATTTGCTTGTGGTACCGGCGGCAAACTCAAGTTCTCGACTGGATGAAGTATCCCATGTAGAAGCTTGGGCATCTAGAAATAATCTCAGGCTGAACCGAACAAAGTTGAAAGAGCTGATCTTCATTCGAGAAAAATGCGGCCAGTCGTCCCAGCCACCACCGCCGTGCCCAAACATTGAACGTGTCAGCTGCGCCAAGGTCCTAGGCATTACACTCAATGATCGACTGAGTGCAACGGATCATGTGAACAACTTGCTGACGTCGTGCAGCAGTTTGCCGTACGTGATGAGAGTCCTCCGTGGTCACAGCATCTTGACTGAGTCGCTCCACGACGTGTTTCGTGCCACCATCCTCGCCAAGATCACGTACTCTCTCCCTGCATGGTCTGGTCTCTGCTCAACATCAGACCGTACAAAACTTGACTCATTTCTAAACCACTGCAAGCGCCTTGGTTTCTGTGACAATACTGTACCCACCATGTCAGACGTTTTTAGTAATGCTGATATCTCATGTGGAGGCCAAGGTTCGGCAGAGCAAGGTCCTTCTCCACAGTCCTCAACCAGGTGGCTCTCAGTCTACCAGGTGGATGTTTCCATTCCTGGTTAGGACGAATTTTTAGAGCAAAGATGACTGATGACTTAATGATGACTTGTCACGTCGCATCAACTCCTTCGAGCAGTGGTGCTATCGCAGAATGATGAAAATTAAATGGACACACAAGATTTCAAACGAAGAAGTACTCCAACGTATAAGAGAAAAAGAATTGTGTTTATATATCAGCGTGAAGAAAGAGAAAATGGCTTTTGCTGGTCACGTCTTACGTGGATCCAGTGGGAAGGACTTACTTGATTTACTTGAAGGTAAATTGAACTCCAAACTGTCTCAAGGAAGACCCAGAAGGATGTGGTTAGATGACATCAAAAGTTGGACTGGACTGGACTGGACTCTTATGAGAAGATAAAGAATCTTGCGAACAACAGAAAGTCTTGGAGAGCCTGCAGCATTACATGTCAACCTTCTGATACGGAAGAAGACAGCTGACGGTGATGATGATGATGTCTCACTATTTAAAACAATTTTGAAAAATAGTTATCATGTTCTGTACCCATATTTACCAGAAAACCAGTATCAACACTGTAATCTTAGGCAACGCCCACATAACAAAACCCTCATACCTAAACAACTTACCAAAGTGACCGAGACTATATCATGTGCATGCTGTACAAGAACTGTTATTAGCCTACTCTTACACCCTACTGCGGTACTGTTATTACCCACTATGCCTGTGTTGTTTGCTATTTTACAGACGTTTGTCCTTTTATCTACTTCATTATTGCTATGTATGTACATTGTTTGGCCTTATATTGTATTTTCTTTCATAGATTTTTAATCTCTAGAATTGTTTTAGCTTTGCAGTTGACAAAGTTTTATTAAACAAAGTTACTACTACTAGCAAAGACTGCACGGCACTGGTCCTCCACACTGCTCGATTGGGCAACATGACCAATGAAGTGTGATGGACTGGTGTCAGTACTCCTCATGACTTCCTCATTGGTAACATGTTCGAGGTGAGACAATCTGATGATCCGGCGATGGCACCAGCGATCAAAGGTGTAAGTCTGTCGCAAAGTGACCGCATGGTATACTATATTTCGCAGGCATATAGCAGGATTGACAAGATACACACCCTGGAGAGGCGAAGTCTCGTGTTAAATCTCCAAATATTCCTGTTAAGGTCTGACATATGCAACCATATAATCTCTATATGATGCCCTATATGAGGTTCACTGCTCCCTGTGTAATGCACTAAACAGCCCAAATACATGAAGGAGTCGACCACTTATACATGTGCATTACAGACATCCCCTGTCACAGGCTGGTTGGAATCTGGATGAACATACTGAAGCTTGGTTTTGGATCAGTTAACTTCAAAGCCAGAGGCTTTGGCTTTGGATTCTCTGTTCAAAACTTCAAGTGACTGCTGAAGGACTTCAGCACAGCAGCAAACAGACTCACACTGTCAGCATAGTCCAGATCTGTGAAACTCTCGAGCCACAGACTAATGCCCGCATAGCCCTGATGTACTGATCGCTCCATAACCCAGTCCATCGGTGTCATAAAAACAGTCAGGGGCGATAGATAACACACCCTTGTCTGACGCCACTTCTGATGTTCTGTCTGTGTAAAGAGCCTCCATCAGGGATGTAATTTTACCTGGCAGACAGAGTGTGTGCAGGAGCAGCCATAGTGCTTCCTAGTCAATGGAGTCGAAGGCAGCTTTAAGACGTAGGCAACCCAGAGTTCTGTTCTGTTCTGTTCTTTAGCCGTCCTCGACCCGAGGGTTGGCCACACCATGGACATACTTTCTCCATTTGTCCCTGTCCTCTGGCATTCTCACTGACTCTTCCACGGAGAGTCCTGTCCATGTCTAGATGGCCTTCCTCGCCTGCGTGCACCTGGGATTGTTCCATGCATTATCTCCAGGCAACTCCCTTGTTTCCTCATGGTGTGACCATAGTATGCTAGCTTCCCTGCTTTGTAAGAACCCACTCATTTGTTTTCTTTGCTGTCCACGAAACCCGCAGAATCTTTCTCAGTCCTTTCATCTCAAAGGCGTCAAGACATGTTTCTTCATTCTTTCTGAGTGTCCAGCTTTCACAGCCGTATGTTGCTACAGGCCACACTAGCACTTTCATTAGTCGTATCTTCGTTGAAATCGGTATGCTGTGACTTTTCTATATTTTCTGCAGTGACGCCCCTATCGCCTGCCCTCTGTTTAACCTGGTACGGAATTCTGTCATACACTCACCATCTTCTGTAATCAGGGACCCAAGGTACGGGAACGTATCCACCTGCTCCAGTAGTTCATTCTGAATGAGTATGCGGCACGTTATGCCATCGCTCGCCATTACCCTGGTCTTGTCGACATTGATGAGTAGGCTGTATTTGCGACTGACTCGGTCTAGGCAATCCACCAACTCCTGTAGTTCTGCCTCCGAAGTGGCCAAAAAGATGATGTCATCAGCAAAGTGAAGGTTCGTGATCATTCGCCCTCCAATTTGTAGTTTACGTTGAAATCCATCGAGGGTCTCCCTCATCACCATCTCTACTAGAATGTTGAATAAGTACAGAGAGAGGAGACAACCTTGTCGGACCCCTTTCTTAACATGAAACCATTCTGACAGTGTTCCCGCTACTTTGACCTTAGCGAGCTGTTTCCTGTATAGTTTGGCCAGCAAGTCAATCAAATGTAGAGGATATCCAATGTCCATAGTAGTCACCCAGAGCTAATCATGGGAGATAGAGTTGAACGCCTTCTTGAAGTAGACAAAGCACATGTAGAGTGGTTGTTGGTGCTCGCGTGCCTTGTGCATCAGTATTCTGAGATTCGTGATTTGGTCTCTTGTTCCCCTTCCTTGTCGCAATCCCGCCTGTTCATCTGCAATTTCTGTTTCGGTCTTCACTCGGATCCTTTCCAGTATGATCCAAAGAAGGATCTTGCTTGCATGGGAGACAAGAGCAATTGTTCTGTAATTTGCACACTGTTTAAGATCGCCTTTCTTGGGAAGTGGGATGAATATGGAGAACGTCCATTCCTCTGGCCACTCACCTGTTTCCCAGATCGCCACACATATTCTGTGCATTCTGTCCAGTACTGTTTCTCCTCCTGCTTTGAACAGTTCTGCTGGGACCTCATCAGAGTGGCTGAAGGAATTCACGACGTGTCTGCACAATTGTACTCTGTCTTTGACAGAGGTCAAAATCTGGAAGAAGGATAGGGTCTGCCACTCAATGGTGGCTGATCACAGAAGCTGAAACTCCAATCCTCTTGTCACCGAAGGGAGATGTCCACTGGATCAACAATGTCGGTCTAGAGACGTTTGCAATGAGACAGTCTCAGTGGAGCAGGAAAGAGGCACAGAGCTGTTACTAACAGAAGTGCCGTGGCTGGAAGTCAAACCTGCGACTTATGAGTCGAAAATCCGTCACAATAGTGAACAACAGCTAGCAACAAGCACAACTTCACAATCATCAGTAGCAGTAGTACCTCGAGTTTCTTCTTGATCTTTCCAAAGTCCATCGGATTCTTGATGATTTCATAGTAGTCAGGAACCTCACGCTCATCAACTGCAGTCACAAAGTCACAACTGTCAACATATCGCTGCTTGACAGGTTGTCACATCTGCTCAGTTGCTAATGTACTACATTTACCACAGTGCTAATGTAATGCAATGTACTACTTTGTGTCCACACAGCTATCACTGTCTGGAAGAGTTCAATGCTACTTTCCAAAAAATGCAATGAAGTTGAGAATATGTACTGGGGCAAAGTTTGCATAATAATGAACCCATAAAAGCGATATTGCCAATATGTCACAAAAATGTATACATGCTGTTGCTTTCATGGTTCTGTTGTAAAAGCAGAGCAGTGAATAGAAATTTGATAAGACAATTACAGTACTAACTGTAATGTTAACAATAACACAGTACAAAATGTTTTAGACTAGTGTCCACCAACATTATACATCACTGATGAAACTATGCATTTACTGACAATTTTACTGATAATTTTCAATTATTTTAGTACTTCATGAACTGCAAACAGATATGATGATGATAAAAAGCAGCAAACTGGTCAGTCCTCAGCCAGGCTCTTCAGTTTATCATAGCTTAGATCACCTATTAAGTCAATTCTTTCTTTCTTCTCCAGTCAAGAACTGCCAATGAAAGGTCCTCATGCCTCAAAATATGCCCAATCCATCCTTTTGTTATTCCCTGCAACAGGCTCATCTTTTTCACCCTATGAAATACGACTGTACAGGAATTCACTCTGGCTCCGGCTAAAATACAGCTTTATTCCCAAATGTGTCTGAAATATGGCTTTGGCCAAACTTCTGGATTCTGTTGTTAACTTTTTGCAATTTCCATAAGAAATGAGTGATAGTAAAAACAAGCTTTGTGTGGGATTATTTTACAGAAGAGACAGATGACTGAGTAGTAGTACAGCCCTACTATGAAGAAGTCCATTGTTTGAGAAAATAAAAAGCAATAAAAGAGTGCAATCAGTACCAGGTTCATTGAACCAGGCTGCATGGTTGGGGTGATTCTTGTCACTGTTCTGACTGCGTAACTTCATTACTCGACCCAGCAGACTAACCACATCAAACACATAATACTTACCACCACCACCACCAGCAGCAGCAGCAGCCACATCAAACTCATGCAAATACAGCTTATTGTTAATCATTTCAGTTACTGTTTTATTTGGTACTGACTATGGTACCCGTTGATGCTGGGTATTATGCAGGCCAAGGTTTGAAGCCCCCCGTGCCCATTTTTCGCCTGCTGCAGGCCATCCATCTGTGTGGTCGAAGAATGTACATTGCCTGTTGATGCAGTGCTGCGTGCAGTAACCTATGCCACGCCGCCAGGCCTATTTACAGCCAATGCTGCCTACAGGCTGAGGCTATAGGCTAGGCTTGCTGAATATTGCACACACCTTGTGGGCCACTGCCGCAAGAAAAATGCCAATTTTCTGGCCCCCTACGTAAGACTTTTACCGCCAACTTTTTGTGCCACAAACCATTCCCAGGGCACCCTGGAGCTACCCTAAAAATTTGGAGGCAATGACCCTTCCCATTCCTGATTTTTTAGCAGACAGGCATACATACACACATACACATGAACTGCCTTATATATACGGATTTTAATTATTTTAGTACTTCATGAACTGCAAACAGATATGATGATGATAAAAAGCAGCAAACTGGTCAGTCAACCTTCTGGAACAAGCAAATATTATTGTATTAAATTTCAGTCTGACTTGCACCTCCAGACACTCTGTCCCAGTGCCACATTCTATCACATCCAGCAACTGAAGAATGTATGCTCATCCTTGGAATTGAGATCACTGCCAATCTCGATTCCACATTTGTTTTAACCAGACTGGACTGCAGCAATGCAGTGCTTGCCAATCTGCAAGCATCTATCATTCAGCCACTACAACGTGTCCAGAATGTGGCAGCACGACTCATCAAAGGTCCGCGACCTCACGTAACATCGGTGCTACACGACCCGCATTGGTTACCCGTCCAGAAACACATCATCTACAAACTGTGTGTTCTGTTGCACCAGGTGCACACTGACAACTGTCCAGCTTACATGTCCAACATTGTCACCACCACTGCAAACATTTCGTCAAGAGCCCGGCTCAGATCTGCCAGCATTCACCACTAAAAGTCACTCACAACTCGCCTCAAGTCCGGTGAATGTGCTTCTTGCATGCTAGACCAAAAGAGTGGAACACTCTCCCCTGTGAAATCCAGGATCTGAAAGCTTTTCTGTTTGGATTAGTGTATAATGTACAGCACCAGTGTGTTTTGCCGCTGGTCACGTAGATGTAAGTGATGGACAGTTTTGTATTTGTATAGGCTTATGGAACAAAACTCTCAGACATGTGCAATTCATTCCAGATTCAGCTAGCTTTAGTTATTATTTTAACTAATTATTATTAAACTCATTATTTAATTTATTATTTTAACTTTATTCAGGTAGCTAAGTGAATATGGAATAGAAATGACTGAAAAAACTGGTATTAAAATGAATTGTACATGTCCGAGATCATTTGCATATACAAATATATATAGTAATTTTACTATTTAAAATCTTCTAGTTTCAGTTTTGGTTATAGGGATATCACTGCTTGCAGCAGTTTGTAATAAGGCCATACAATAGGTTTGTTTTAACACTAGATTTGACAGCCATGTACAAGAGCTGATACTGACGTGAGAGCCACACGAACCCAGCTCGGTGTAACTGAGTTCACTTTATCATCAGAGGAATACTGCACCGGTGGTTTACGTTTCCGTCGACCTAGACCGACGTACGGCATATCCAATCCATGACGTCTCAATATGTCATCTACAATACAACACAACTAACATACGGTACATGGTGTTCCTAAATTAGCGAGCCTCCTAGCATTTAACGTCATAACTTCGTTAATATGTAATATATGTACATAAAATTATCCATCAATAGCGGGAGAATATGCACTTTGAAGTGCTGTTAAAATGTCCACTACCTGTGCTGCCTTTACCGTGTAATTCTGCATCGAGAAGTGTGACGTTATTAATACGGCACGGCAGTCAGGCAGAGGTGCATCTTATTGCGTGCAGATGTCAAAATGAATTGTGGACACTTT
>Ga0126335_1002995_pt1 | contig 10341 bp, 9 predicted proteins | sample OlaspJWI45metaG_FD_108409 | JGI IMG/M metagenome (GOLD analysis project Ga0126335, IMG submission 108409) | Marine gutless worms symbiont microbial communities from Oahu, Hawaii - Olavius sp. 1 OAHU.JWI-45 metaG | ecosystem: Host-associated > Annelida > Digestive system > Unclassified | place... | reverse complement strand
TTGAACCGGTTCAACTTCCCAAGGTAGTACAGCAACATAACTAAGATGTGACGGGATGGGAAATTGCAAATGTTGTGCTTGCTTTTTCCAGCAATGAAAATTTTTTGAAAATCGCTTCAAGTTTGACAAAGTTAAGGCCCATTATACTTAGAGGGCCAGTTTTTTAACTCACCTGGGATATTTTTGTTTAGTAGGCCTACTGTGTTTGATCTTAACTACTGTAGACAAGGTATCGTCCGTTATAGGACGTAACTATAGCTGGCCTGCCATGGTGCCCAGTGTGGTGCCGTCTTTACGGTACAGTTTATCGCAGAAAGCGACCCGGAAATACTCAAAATGGCGGAACCGCACTTCCGATCGCAAATCTGATGGCAGATTCTGAATCGGGACGCCCGGATTTGTATTCGAGTTTCCTAGTAACCATACGTCTATCTCGCTTAGTTTCGGAGATATTCGGGTGTGACAAACAGACGGACGGACGGACAACGCTGACCATTACTACTGCTGGCCCCACATTGTGGCAGGCCAGCTAATATCAAGAGATCCCAAGAAGCCGGAAATTGGCGTGAAATTTACCCATTGTGTAATTCAAGTGTGATTATGAAACTGATAGGCACAGTGTGTGGCTAAATGTATTCTGTCACGTAGGCCTACAGTACGAGTACCAGTACCACGTTGCATATCAATAACATGATTAACGTGATTAGCAATACGATATGGCTTTTCTTCGATCGTTTGATTGCAGCGTACATGCCTGAGTATCATATTGTAACACGTTCGTCTGTGACATATACAACTTCAAGCCAGACACAGATAACACTCATTTAATTTGTTTCAGGGAGCTCAGAAGTAGTCACAGGCCATTGACTACTATAGCCGCAGAATTCGCAATCGTCGCTGACTATATTCTACACTGTAGACCTATATGGAATACAAGATGGCCTTTTGATCAAAGGCGGACCACCCGCATTTTTAGCTTCTTTCTGCTGTGACCTTGACCATGACCTGACGACCTTGAGTCATTGATATACGAACTTGACCTGCACTTTATAGATAGGAAGATATACCTGCTTGCCAAAAGTAAACTTTATACTCTAGGCCAAGGATTAGCGTGTTGAATACATGCAGACAAACACACATCGACGCCTGCAATAAACAGACATAAAAACGTGCCACTTTTATTTTGGTCGTAACTTCGCCAAATTGTTAACCAATCTCCAATACTGTTTCACTGGCGGAAAGCGAATAAAAGTTGCTACAAACTTACGGTCAATAATTCCCACTACACCTTAAATGTTATGCGCACTACCTTGAGAAGTTAGAAGTCCTAATTTGTTAAAAATTACAAGTGATACAACTTTAAAACATGACGCAGACCACACTGAACAGTGTCCATATATGACAACACACAATGTTTTGAGTTAACGCAACAAAAGGTAATGCAGCAACATGCTTAAGGTGCAATGCAATAGCTTTTGTTGAAAATTTCATTGGCTTTCAAATGGTAAAATAATTTGAAGATCAGTTAACATTTGACAAAGTTAGAGCCAAAATAAAGTGGCACGTTTTTATGGCTCACGGTGTATATCACACTGCTACGCGAATGGTGCACTGAGCTCGAAACATGTCACAGCGCAACTACGGTGTTATTTTTTGTTAACTTAGAACAATATGCGTTGTCATATGAAACAGCTAACTACATATGAACACTGTTCAGTGTTCAATAGTTGCTAAAAGTATCCATCATATGTGTCTCAGTTATCGTCTTCCTCGTAAGCGGGACTCACAGATAATAAGCCTTCAGGCAGCAAAGAAATTCCTATGACTTCTGTTAATACCAGACGGTTCACAAATTCTTTTATTCCTTCTGCGCTTGCTAACTATCAGTAACTACACCCATATGTACGTTTTATTGCTTGTATAATTTAGTGTGTACTTTGTGAAACATTATGTGTATCTTTGCACGTAATCCAATATGCAATACTAGTGATTTGAATTTAAAGTGCTTTGATTTGACCGCAAACATGCTTGAAGACGTTCGCGCTACTTGTCAATTGCACTGTCAATGACGCTCTGGTCCATGCCACGCCAAACATTCAGCAAGCGCTGCTTCCGTTTATCAATGTAATGACTCCGCGACTGATAAACTCGCTGCTAGACAACACCCCATATCTTGTAGTAGACCAGATTGAGGTCGGGCCTGTTCAAAGGGCAAAGGAGAGATATGCTTGCTGACTGAAAAGTCGCACACTGTAGAGTGCACAGTCACGCCTCAGCGGCATTCTCATCATTGAAACCCAATTACACAAAACGTATTCTATTTCAAAGAATATTTAACAGGAACCAAAAACTAAAGAAATATGTAAGCAAGTAGTAAGGAAAGTAAGCTAGATGCACTAATATGGCTGCATGTAAAAATCAATGCATTTTGTTTACAATTTTATTCTGCATTAATGGCAAATTATATTTTTTTAACTTCCCAAGCAACAGCACGTCTATGGTAATATTTTAATGCTGCGTTATCTTAGAACAATATGTGTTGTCGACTTGTGTCACTGTCGCTCGTGTGGTCGCTATGGTATGTCAGTCACTCCAGTCGTTCTCTGAAACTGTAGCCAATATGGCCCGCCGCCGGCTCGTGTGGCGTCTCTCACGATCGAGACCTTAATTGTCTGCTGTTACTTGCGGCGATCCGTCTTCTGGCCAACACCCGGCATAAACAACCGTAACCTAACTCCACTGATACTTGACAAGTCTCAGCACGTGCACACAGACCATACGTCTTCACCAATCCGACACCATACGCACCGACCTCCATCAAAACCTAGATCTGACACTGTTACCATTGAAACAAGAGTTCAGCTATCGCATCAATTCAGATTGCGGTCATAGTCGAAAACCCCACACAAACACTGGATTTTTATCGTAGTTCTACGAAGTTATGCTGCCCTAGTCTGAACATAGTTGTGGGACGTTATGGTACTCAACCATGAATCAAAAATGAGATGTTATGGTACCCTTGCCTGACTTCAATAGTGTGACTGTGACGCTTTGGTACCTTATCAAAACTTGACGTTATGGTACTTTAGTCTGAACCCAGCAGTGGGGCGTTAGGGTACCCGACCATAAATCTAAAGTGAGACGTTATGGTACCCTTGCCTGAATTCAATTCGTTTAGACTAGGGTACCATAACGTCATACTCGGTACCACAGCAATATTCAAGCACCAGTTATTATTCGTTTATTACGCCAAGCGGAAGCAAAACACATATACAGAAAATACAAACAAAAATACACAAACAACGTGTCATTCCCGATGGGACGGAACGATAGCTGCCCGCGAGTCCCTAAAGATTGTTTGGACCGAGAAATGTTCGGGGTTTACGAGGGGGCGTTTGACTGGGGGTTCAGCTCAGGGAGAGAGCTGGTGTGGGGGCGGGGGTTAACGCAGACCCGGAAACACCCAAAATGGCGCAATCGTACTTCCGGTCGCGAATCTGTCGGGTGCTTCAACGGGAGCATTTGCGTTTTCTGTAGGTTTAGCATGGAGACGTCAGTCCGGACTGGTTAGCGCCGGGGGGAGGGGCGTTTGTGCCGATGGCATAACCAGGAGGGGCGTTGTCCGGAGGCACCCCATATCTGTCGTTCGTTAAGCAAAATTTTAGCGAAATCGGACAATCCGAGGCCGAGTTATGGCAATTTAATTAAAAATGGCCGCTGTCCGCCATCTTGGATGTTTTAAAGAAGCATTTCACACGTTGGGGACCCTAGTATTTTTACCTTACAAACTAACTTTAATAAAGGTATCACGGACGGACAGACAACGCGGACCATTTCTATAGCTGGCCCCCACATTGTGGCGGGCCAGCTAAAAACAAACTACAGCCTACAATGAAAGACATACTGTACAGTACTCAATAAAAGCTAAAAATACCAAAAAACACATAAAACACAGTAATCGATAAAAATGCCAGTTATCCTTAGTGTATTCACTATCTGCAAACTGCCTCTACATTAGGTTCTTTATTTTGCCAACTTTCATATTAATCGATGTCATCGAGTGTTTATAATAACATATTAATGCATTGTCTACTAATATTTGCAATAATTCTTGCTATCCCGTTTTCCCTTATTAGAGCTTTCTTCCGAAATAAAATCTTTAAAAGACATGGGGATTGTCCCAGAATAGAACTGTAGGCATGACGCACTTTGTCACCAACAACAGCCAAAGATTCTCCTGGAGGCATTATTCCACACAACATTGAAACGGTGGTAGTCAGAGCGATCCAAATACCACATTTCACAACCATACAACATAGTAGGCACACAGTAAGTTTTAACTAAATGCAGAGTCGCCGTCTCATTTTTCTTGTAATCGGTAACTGACAAAATATTGTTGAAATTGCCGTAAAATTTACTAACACCACAACAATGATCAATTCTACAATGTGTCGTGTGGCTCACCAGTGTGACAGACGGACAGACAGAAAGACGGAATTGCGATAGCAATAGCGGCGTCGCCAAAAAGTACACCCAGGATGTCAGTGTGATGAATAACAGTAAGAGTAAACTGGTGAAGATAATACTTATAGACAGGCCTGCTTTGTACAGAAGTGTTATACGCGTCGCTAAATATTGACGACACTTTGCATACCGCAAATTTCTACGTACACCTAAGCGCTATATCATGTGTTTTTTACCTTTACCTTTACCTTTCATAAAGGTAGCCTAAATGTTGTCCCATAGGCTCAATAAACGTCGGGGCTGGAAGCGTTAGCGACAACCCATTTCCAGAGGCTTCGGAATATGAGGGCGATGGGATAACGAAACGAACTGCAAAAGATAGTCTGTACAGAGTCACTCCGCAGTCGAACAGTGCTGCTGGTCAACAACTTAATGACTTCCTAACGGTTTGCCCTCATTGACTGCCCTGCCATATCTTATCACACAGAACTGCACTGCTCTGCCAACTCTATCAATGGCGCGACACAAATACGCCATCCATATGCCAGGAAATCGTACACACAGTACATACCAATACGCGCAGAAAAACATACAATGCATTCAACACAATATCATAAAGCAATAATCAAAGGACAAAACTGACAACCTACCACTTCATGTTACACAAATAATTCAACATACAAACTTGGAATTTTTCGTATACCCGCTGGCGAGGCGTGGGCGACACTGAGCAGCCCTAGCCTACAGCCTTTGGGCTGCAATAACTACAGCTCGGCCTCGCTGCTGGAGGCGTGAACCACGTGATACACTCAGTAACATTGCGGTGCGGGCTGGCTGGCAGTGTACGTTATTTAACGGGAGAAGGGGGACATGGGGCAGGCGAGATGTGGAGTGGAGCTTAAACTATATGTATATTGCCCAGCTGGACGGGCAGACTGGCTAGTTTCTGTATACAACATAGCAACGCGTCTTGTGATAACAATTACGACTCTTTATCTGCTTACTTTTGAGACAGACGCTTGTGTCAGAGTTATCTATCAATTCAATATCCTAATGTCTTCCGAAGAGTATTGACATACTGTAGTTCTTTGTTTTTTTCTCATATGTCAAGCAGACAAGCCACTAGTTGGAAAGTGCAAATACCTTTAGTCTTCAAGCTGACGCTGTCTTTCTTTAATGCGGATCATTCTTGTTAGTCGAGTCCTATATTTGTTTGCTGGTTTCTACATTCATCTAACTAACACGAAAGATTTTAGTTTATGCGTGCTTCTATTGGTGGCGCTTACTTTGGACTTCATAATTCAAGTAATAAAATCGTACAGTATTGGTCATAATTCAGAAGAAACTGCCTACGCCCGAGACTTTGATTGAATTTATGCATTACATTATACGAATACGGTGTTTGCCTACTGTTGTGCGCTGGTGAACTGTAATTTTGGCGCAAGTCTCGAGGAGTCTCGCGAGACGCACCTGCTCGTGCGTGTGACGTCATCATGTGACGTCATCACGGTGGCATATCACAGCTGACGAGAGAACTACTACACGGCGTCGGCGTCGTGTCGGTTTATTGCCGCACGAGGACACCGGCCGGTCGTTCGCGTCGTCGCATCACCATCGATCACCGACCGAGCGGCGTCTGCTGCAAGACGACCCACAAGGACCCACAACACTGTCGCTGTGGTTCATGATCGCTCGCTTGCTCGCCGGAAGGAGAATATTGAATTTTCGGCCGAATAGAAATGCTGATTAAATTAGACCGATATTGGCCGTCTGCGGCGTCGTTGCGTAGCCCCGTGAGACGCGACGTCCAGTCGACGGCAGAAGGCCTTTAGTAGTCGACATCTAGTGGTCAGTGCCGGGCGGCGGTGGGCCGGGTGACGTCCTGACTTATTGTGGCCTCGGAGCCGACAAGTAAGTCGGTCGGTCGCGGTGGCGGCGTCACGTTGGCGGCGGTGAAGCGTGTAATCCGGCGACATCACAGACGCGACTGCTGCTGTCCGTCTGTCGTCAGTGATCGTCCCTTCACAGTCTTCTGGCGGCGTCGTCGTCGTCAATGCTATCTCAACCTTCTCGTTCACTGTGTCTGTCCGTCAACACATCCCAGTACCAATTATCAGTATGTCGCAGTTTCTGTACACGGATTGATTCCAGTTGAGCAACATGCTTTTCATTGACTTTTTTGCTACATAATTATATTGAACCTCACGTACAACTCAGTAATATTGTTTTATTATGATAAACGACATTGTTGTAAAAATGAAAAGTGTTGGCCAAGGCATTGATCATCAGGCCATGACCCACCGTTCCATCACACAAACGACTACTGGCGACAGAAAGTATAGGCTTTAGCACCAAGGCGTCGATCACGGTTCTAGATGATTATGCGGCCCTTTCACAAGTTGGCCGCATACTCATAGCATTTTGTCTGTCCGTCTGTCTTTCCTGAGCCCAAACCTAATTTGAGATCACAAAGCCATTGATGCAACTACTGTCGGTATTGTGAGAGTGTTCTTAACTTAACCAACTGCATTTATATTTAATTACATTGTCGCTTATATTTTCGTTCACGTAATCTAAAGTCAGCCAGTTTTGTTAATGGTTGCTCTGGTGATGAGACTATCCGTCAGAAATTCAACAAATATTTTATGTCTACTGTCATACCTAATTCTGTAGATGCTGATTATTGTTACAGTATAAACAAAAAATGGATGATTTACTGAAGTTATCAGCTGAACAGTCTGTTTTTCTGGTTGATGTTAATCTTGTGCAGGACTGTGTGTATGAGATGAAAAGCAATAAAGCGCCTGGTTATGACGGTATATGCAGCGAACATGTTAAATATGGTGGTGAACAGCTTCTTGTTCATTTGTGATTATTATTCAATGCTATGCTTGTACACTCATTTGTGCTCGCCTATTTTTGTTTTGGTATGATTGTGCCATTGTTGAAGAACAAACATGGTGATGCATCTAGATTACATATGTATCGTGGTATAACACTGTCTAGTGCAGTCTCTAAACTCTTTGAATCTGTTTTGGTTGGCATATTCGGTGAATTCATTCATAGCAGTGAATTACAGTTTGGGTTTAAGAGAAACAGCAGCTGTTGTCATGCCGTTTTCACGTTCAATGAGTCGTTTAGATACTTTATAAAAAATGGCAATCGTGTTCATTGTGTGTCCCTATATGTCGCGAAGGCTTTTGACAAAATCTTGCCTTTTTTGACTGTTCTCTAAGATGCCATCTATAAGTGTACCAGCAGTATTTGTCAAGATCTTGATCTATTGGTGTAGTCACCTCACTTTCAAGGTGCTGTATTGTGGTGGAAGTCTGTGCTAAGAGATGCTTTAAAGTTATAAGTAAAGTTAGGGAAGGGGTTTACTACCTGTTTGCACTGTATAGAGATGACATAATTGATGATGTGAAGGCGTCTGGATATGGCATTTATATTGGATCAGTTTATATTGGATCAGTTTTCTTAGAATGTATATTATATGTTGATGATGTACTCTTACTCTCTGGAAGCTGTACTGGTCTGCAGCACATCGTAAATGCTTGTGTTCAGTATGGAAGATCATGGGATATTCGTTTTAACACACCGAAAAGCCACATGATAACATTTGGTGGCAGCTATTCTGGCTTAAACTGTATTTCTCTAAATAATGTTAAAGAGTACTGTTAAATTGAAATATTTAGGTTGTTACTTCTGTGAGCGGTCTTGTAAAATCGACGTAAGTTATGGAATTAGTAAGTTTTATGGTAATTTTAATAATATTATGTTAGTTGTTGGTTATAATAAGAATGAAATGGCTATGCTTCACTTAGTTAAGACCTATTGTTTACCTGCTCTTATGTATCGTTGTGAAACATGGCATATGGATCGAAGTGACTGTCATCGGTTGAACGTCATATGGAATAATTCTTTCCTGAAGATATTCGGTTGTAGTTGGCGTGAAGATGTTTCGTGTCTTTTGTTTTATTCTCAGACTTTACCCATGTCATATATGGTTGATCAACGTAAAATTTTATTTTGAAGAAAGCATTGAATTGTGATAACAATGTTATTCGTGTTCTTGCCATGTTGAATAGAGGCAGTATTGGTATGACATTATCTAAGTACTGTATTTCAACTATAAACATAAATGTAACTGATATTAAGAATTTTATGTGGAGACATTTTGTGGACATTTCCTGTAAGAACTCTATCTATTTCTATCTTTATCTATTTTTCTATTAGTTAAATGAAGTTGGTTAAGTTATGATGGGAGAACACTAAGAACACTCTCATAATCACGTCAGCGTTCAGTTCACAGGTTCTTCCTTGACAGAGCGACGGTATTGGAATAAATTAAGTAAATCTATCGGCGTCGTCCATAGGCTCGCGCAACTCGACCTTTAACCCGCACCGAGCGTCCGTCGAAATCACTGCATCCAATCCAACCTGAACTACTTGCCACGGCCGCCCATAGATGTCGATTGTACAGTGTTCTCCCATCATAGGCGACCGCCGCCGGCCATGAAGTAGGCGGACCTCGACGGTCACTGTGACCGACTCATAATTCCCCTGCGACATCTGCTTCAGCACAGCAATGACTGCCAAAAATTGACTACCGTACGCCACGCCGCCTCATCGCCAGTCGACAGCAACCGCGAGAACACGTTGGCTAGAAAAGCGCGTGACCTGATATTTAGTCTGACCGTCACGATATTAAACGTTGTGGCGTCAGCGGCGCCCGAACGGTGGGTGGAACCACTGACTGGACTGTTCGTGTTTCTCGAAGTGAGTGATTTCTCCATGGAGTCTTCCAGTCAATTTGTCAGCAGTGCAGCGCCGGGACGAGAATGTGACGAAAATGAAATGCATACGGATTGTTGCTATGTAGTCTGTCAGTAACTTATCGCTAGGACAGAGACACGTTCCGAGTGCGACATTTCAAGCTTTCATTTGCAGAGTTTTCAGCTATATACTGCTTGCACGAGACAACGATCGTCCAGGTAAAAAACGACAACGTTGAAGTCACTGAAAGTAACGGTGGCTCAGGCTGTGCCCGCCGTCCGTGCACCCTACCCTGCCGTATTCACAGGCTGTGTCGCCGTGTTCGCTGTTGACTGACCAACCAGTCGTGGCACACGACATATTGTCTACAGTGCAGAAGAATGCATTGTCATAATATAACAGTAGTTTCTTATTAATTAACTGTCAGTGGTTTTCACAAATCTCAGTGTCTGTACGACACGTTTTGGTTTAGTTAGGTGCATAATGATTCTGTTCTCACTTTACGAACATGGCGACGTCATTCACCCAACACTGCAGATTACTGAAACTCGGCGCACACTTTGTTTTGTCGCCCGAAGGAAAAGTCATATTTAGCTGTAGACGTGGCAAGCTACTAGCTAAGTGTCCACTTAGATCACAGCCCCCGCCCCGCTTCGTGAGACATCAGCAAACGACGACGGTGACGGCGTCACGAAAGACTGTCTGGATCAGCGACTGATAAAAGTAATGTATGCACTTAGAGAGAGAAAAGGATGAGACAATGCACGACGGAGAGTAGGCAGGTGCTATATCGACGTCGACGTATTTGTCTGATGCCGAAGCAACGCCGTTGTTGTCGTCGTCAATACAAGGGAAGTGTACGATCAATGATTTCCAGCTGTTCACTAGAAGACAAGCACATGCTGTGAACTGACTACAGTCGGCAACAGGCTGCATGACTTCGTTAACATCTCTTTTCTTTTTTATCATATGTTCACGAATTCAACAACAGCTCGCTCTTGATACGACATAAACTGCCCGTTTTGTTATATTAGCAAAGATCATATGCTACGATCACTAATCAATCAATCAATCAATCAATCAATCAATCAATCAATCAAT
>Ga0126335_1002994_pt1 | contig 10342 bp, 6 predicted proteins | sample OlaspJWI45metaG_FD_108409 | JGI IMG/M metagenome (GOLD analysis project Ga0126335, IMG submission 108409) | Marine gutless worms symbiont microbial communities from Oahu, Hawaii - Olavius sp. 1 OAHU.JWI-45 metaG | ecosystem: Host-associated > Annelida > Digestive system > Unclassified | place... | reverse complement strand
TAGAACATCGTGCAACAAGAGTATTGCACTGTGCTACAGTAACTAGAGCAGCTGTGTTAATGTTCCCTCTTTTACTCCAGACCATCATCAGTAATCAGATGAGGCCGCGGAGGTTGAGGGGTGGTAAGCCGTAGGGGAAAGGGTGACCTGTAACACGACACACATATGCAGAAATGCAAAAGACTTGATCATATACAAGTAGGGATATACCAGATATCTGCTTGTATCCAGTTCTGGCCAGACATCCGGCCACTTTTCACTATCCAGTTCCAGTTGCTGATGTCAAGAAAACGGCGATAATTACACTTACTTACTCATCAATCATTCACTGATTCCATTGGTGTGACCTGGATTGGAACCAGGACATCACAAGCTCAGCCTCAAACATGAAACTTGTGACTCCACACGTGCAGCAGTCTTGATGTCCAAGTTAAACTAGTACTGTCCTCAAACTACTGAATGCTCATTCAGATAGTGTAGTTGACTCAATTCAATTGTCAATGTGTCTTACATACAACTGAAATCCTTGATCACACGATATACAGAATTTGCTGATACAAGTGCTGTTTTCACTGTGGTAATTGTTTACATTGTACAAGTCATAATAATATCTAGTTTCATACAATCACCTTTTGAAGCTGTTCTCCAATTAAAGGAGCCATCATAATGCAAGCAACAATAGTGCCTCCAAGCAGCAGAACTGCATAAGCAATTCTCGAAGCACTGGAGCTCTTGCACGTGGGACAGGCACTGCAGCACAGGCTGCATGCGGCGCTCCCAAAACAGCATGCCACCTAAAACACACAGGTGCAGCATCTCAAAATTATGTGACAGCAATGACGTACAGTTTTTAACTCAGCCAGCAGAGAATCTAAAGAGACTATCTGCAGAAGTACTCTATTAAATGAAACAAAGTGATCCAATATTATATCTGCTGCCAAAAATTACCAGGCGAAGTAAGGTAAACGTAGAATACACTCGATATAGTAAGTTTTCATGAAGGAAACTCGCCACAGAAGCACTGAGGCATGCATTGTCAAGGCATCACACAGTTTTACCTTCCACCCATGCATTTATCCACAAATGGAATGAACTGAAGCTGGTCCTCATCTACTAACCCAAAAGGAATGGAAGGCCAAGTTAGTATTCATACATTAGACTCACTGGCCTACCAGAAATAAATGGTGCACATCATTATCATTTATTATGCTAAAATGGCTGTCAAGAACAAATCACAGTTACAGAAATCCTACAAAACACAAACCCATAACATAAGCATTTGTTTGTTTATGCCGGCAGACGACATCTGCAGACTGATAAAAATATTTACCAAATAAAACGTAGAGTGTGAATGATAAATAGCTACACTGTCTAGTGTCTTCCAGATGACACTGAGTTGAGTGTCATCATGGCCGTCATGTTATCAACTATACTACTACAAAGCCAAAGTTGTGGACACCATGATCCATGGCCAGCTGACTAAATGTTGCGTTTCGTGATTGCATGGCATCTGGGCTTGGATCATAATTCTACTGCACATAATGAAATTCTAATCTACTCCGCCGCCTCTGATGACCACTAGTTTTTCTTAGGGCCGTAAGGCACTCATTTTTACATGTACGGGAACTGGTAATGCAACTTTGGACGGGTCTTCCAGATGGGTTCCCACACTGGAAGATCCAAAATTACAGTACAGGAAAGTTCAGTGTTTGTTGTTACGAGTTTTCGCATGCATGCACAGAATGTAAATGCCAGCATGCATGGCAGCCATTTTGCAGACATAAATTCATGATTTATTCTTAATTTATTCGTAGAATGTGCGTTCTCTGTAACTCAATACAGTCTAATAATGTTTGTAAATAGTGATGAGTCAGAAACCGAGAAGTGCTCGATTTTGTCCGAATTTGCATTTTGAACACGTGCGTGACTTGAGGAGGTATGTATTGTGTTTAGTGCAAGGGTCAGTCACGGCAAATATGATCCCGGCTGCCGAGATTTCAATCTGGCGTCATTGCATTACCGGCTGCTGGGATGGCAAGGACTAAAATTTAGAATACCAGCTGCTGGAATCTTAATTTAGCAGAACATTTATGGAAGCTCGGTCTGTGGTGATGAGAAGCAAGATGCTTACATGCAGACCTTATTAAAGTTTATAAAATAATTCAGTTTTTCTATAGTGAACTTTGGCTGTTTCTTGGAATTTGATAACAGTGGTCGAACAAGAGGGCACTGTTTTAAATTTAAAGAGACATTTTAATACCGAGCTGATGCAACATTTTTTACTGAGAGAATTATTAATTTGTGGAATTCGCTGGACGAAGGGTTTTCTACCTTCTCACTATTGCGTAAATAGATAATAGTACATAATGAATTACTTTGTCGCGGATGACTACAGGGCGGTTATTCGGTTTGTTTATGAAGCTGTTCACTTGGCATTTTCTTTCACTTTTGTCATTAAAGTAACTGGGGAGGGGGCGCTCCCTCCCCAGAAATTTCTTAATTAATAGTACCATGCTTTTCCAAGGTGAGATTGTTAATACTATATCATAAAATCGGTATATAACCACACCTACCAAGGGGACCCCTAATCGCCACTCGTCCCCTTCCGTGTCCTCCCAACAAATTGAACAAAGACGTTTAAAAATTCTTAGCGAAAAAAACACGCAACAAAACAGCATACGGATGATGCCAAAGATCCTGCCACACAGCCCATCTGGTATACGACAATGAAACCTTAAATACGTTTCAAAAATTAATCCACTGAATCCTCTCAAATTTCTCCTTCTTCACAGTCACGTATCTCTGCTGTTGCTGTAAACAACAGCATAGAATAGGATCAATAAAATGGTGCTGTACGTTCGGCGATTATTACGCCATATCTATTCGAATTAGAAATCGAATGTGACCGATAATCATGATATGGGTGAATGTGCAAAGTGCAATGTAATGTTATAACTTAAACTTTATTCCCAGTAATATTGGCTTTGTAATAACAACTTGATAGTATATATCATATGTATAGTATAGCCTATAGTATGTCAGGTGTCATTAAATTATATAAATATTTTTTTGTTTTGTTGTATAAAGCTATGGTTAGACCGCATTTAGAATATGCAAACTTTGCATGTTCTCATATAAAAAGGAGATATTGAAATTATTGAAAATGTACAGAAATGAGCCACTTAGTTGCTTATATCCTTAAAGCATTTAGCATACACAAAAGATCAAAACAACTTATGCTTCCTACGTTAAAATACAGACGTTTACGCCGGGGAGACATGATAAAAGTTTTCAAAATAGTTAATGATTTTTATCACTTGGAAGCTGCAGTAAAATAACATTCGGTATAACTAGAGAAAATAAGTAAAAATCACAGAAATCTTCTTGTCATTATAACATAAGAACATATTCATTTAGTTCTAGAGTAGTAAATATGTGGACAAAGAGGACTACCTGCGCCCGTCAGAACACATTGGATTGGATTGGATTGATGTCATGATCTGATCTGACAGCTCAGTACTCACGTTCTATATTGTTATGGTTTCGCACATCAAGAAAGTAAACATATACCCTACGGTTTGAGGAAGCACAATCAAATATGCGTGAACTGGGACTATAAGGTCACGATATGACGCTAACAATAACCCAGTATATAAAACATAAAAATATTTAACATAGCAAACAGCATTTTTATTTAGTAAATATTTTCTTCTGAAAGATATAACAACTATTTGGCAAATCGTATCTTATGCCATTAGCATTAATTTTATCTTTTGAAATTTGAATATCGCCTTTTAAAATCCAATTTTAGTCTCAACTCTATTGATTCATGCGTAAAATTGTCTATTTCCGGTGACTTCACTTTGCATACGTTAAAGTAGCGTATAATTGCGTTTATTGTAGTCTATGTGCTAAATTGTAAGTTCATCTAAGCCACTAAAAGTACTAGCGACAACGTCATTCATTCATATTTTTGCCAGTTGCTGTAGTCGCATATATTTTGATTTACGTTGTGCATAGAGTCCAGGGAAGGCGTAAAATGCGAAAGTGTGAGTGACAAGGAGTAATTTGCGAAAGTCAAAAATGCGAAAGTGGGTGCAAAAGTTGGGTGTAAAATGCGAAAGTAGAAATGAGAAAGTTTCACTAGTGTGTGTGCTAGAGCATGTAGAGCAGGGGTCAGTGGTTCGGAGAGCCACTGCCCCTCGGACCATTGTTCTTCACATGAAGGAAACGCATCTACATACCATCATATGCACTATTTTTGATTTGCTTCAAAAGCCGTTTGGAACTTTGGATATTGTTCAAAAGGGTGGATCTTTTTCTGTACTTCGTCAGTGTGTTTGATCCTCGAGGCTGAACCAACCCTTGTGAGGCCTCTTCAGTAAGAAGATAAGATATCGGTAAGAAAAACGCACAGTATGCTATATGCTGATAGCGCCATCTAGCGAACCACAATGAAACGGGGCACATGTTAATGGAAGCAATTGCAGTGACCATTCTACTAATCTCAACAACTCAACTTAACCCTAAACCTAACCTTGACCCTAACTCTAGGAACTAACCCTAATTGTACTAACCCTACAACTCACCTTAACCTGGCCCAAAACCTAACTAGTGATCATATTGATTAGGCGGTATCACGATATCGATCGTGGATATGACCATCTCACGATATCATAGCGCCCAGTTGTCACACCGTATTACGCACATACACACCGCCGCCATTCGACAAACAAAGCACGTCAGTAAACTAAATGTCGCGTCATCTGATCGCGTGAATGGATGGCAGTCACGGCCCAACCACTCACAAACAGCATGATGGGGTGGCACAGTTGCTTTGATCAGTGACCACTGCACCACAGTCCAGTGTCTAGGCCTACCTGCATGCTCTGCTCACTCTCCCATGGCGGACACAGACAAAGCTGATAATTCGACTAATAACAGTAATTAATCCTGCTAAGAGTCTGTGTCTAAGCGATTGCCGGTAGTTATGATGTGCATATTATGATCTGCTAATTAGCATCATCAGTCTGCAAGACACAAGCTAATTACGCAGTTTGCAAAACAGGCTGACATGCCGGCAATTTATAACGTCACTAAAACATGTTTTCTGCGTAGTTAGTGTCTGCAGGGGCGTCTTGTAGTGGCGTAGGCAAGACCAACGATGTTCCCACGATCTAGCCAATGGCAGCCAGCACTGATCATGTCATTGTTCACTCTTTTCTAGCCACACAAGCTGCCCCACAATTGCACGGTATGCAATAATAAAGATACAAAAACCGTGCGTCACCACCAGGCACTTTTTTATGTTACTGTGTAGATATCGTACCATATGGCCAGTGGTGTATTGGGGGGTATACGCTGTACACCAACCTCTGGGTTTTTTTGACAGCGTATACTCACCTCAGTGATCGTAAATAAGCAGGGTATACCATATACACGTATGCCATGCCCTTTTGCGTATACCCACCTCCATGTTTAGCAATACACCACTGCATATGGCGATATGCATTGCAGCGATATATCGATTATCGATTAGCTCCTTGGCCCTCGATGTGAACCCTAACCCTAACTAGGCCTACTTTTAGCAGAAAATACAAAAGTAAGTTTAATACAAGGTGTAAAGTAAACTGTGAAACTTTCGCATGTGGCACATTCAAAAATTATACCTTGTCACTTTCATATTTTACATCCGGCCATCTCTGGAGCCGAAGATGGTGAAATTAAAATCCCGACCTTACTATCCCGGTCATTCAGTGATTGGCCGAATGAAATGGTTTAGTATTTGTAAGTATTCTGCTATCGATGTGAAATGCACCAACAGCTAAGGCGGTCACAAGACACATCCCGAAGAAAGTAGAGCCAGCAAAGGTGTATGTAGTTGAAATATTGCAGCTTCAAATATGCCACGTACATAATAAGTTTTGGAGCTGCCTTTGCTCGACTACGTGCAACTGAATTTTATAATCTGACATATAACTGTCATAAATATGAGTGCATTATGGCATAAAGAAAAAACCACTATGGAATATGTATCAAAGGATGGCGGTACGTATAAACTGGAATGTTCACTCTTGCAGTAAAATTTTGATCCAAGCCAGACTTCACTCAGCCACGAAACAAAACATTTGTTATATTGCAGTCACTCTGCAGACATCTCCTAATACACATAATGACGTCATTTATTGGACGTTATGATTTGCAAAGATGTTTATTCGCCACGTATAGAAATGGCAGATGCATGCAGCATGAAGGAGAAAATATTCAGGTTTTTGTGGGCGAACAGCGTTAGGCCTATGGCTTGCCTGGATCATTAACACAAGTGATCAGTGATCATGACCTCATCAACAGCTGATTGCGGATAAGTGGCTCCACCTAGTGTAAAGTAGCAGGCCAGCTCCCTGACTATGTCAGTGTGAAACACTGGTGTGAATGGATGATGGGTCGCCTGGTGGTGGGGTGTGTAATCACCCTCTACTGTGCTTTCCTGCTGTTCGCACTCACTCATTCTCTCTCTCTCTGTTGTCCCATGGGAATTTGGCTGGCCGTGTAAGCCTACAGCAGTGAGTCACTGAGTCCTCTTACACAGAGGAGGGCGGGCTGCTGCTGCAACTACCTGCCTATCTCCCCCTTCTCCACCTTCCTCTTTCCGTGCTGTGTCTGTACACAGTAGTAGGCACTGTGTGGCCGACGTGACAACTGAGACTCTGTCCAAGGCGAAGTGGCGCTGACTCTAGTTTAGCTATTAGAGGTGATCGCAATCAGTCTTGTTGTTAATAGCATGTGATCACAGACAATAACCAACGATCTGATTGCGATCGAAAGCTGATGGAGGCAAGCCTTACAGTGGTGTTAGAACTTTAACCACAGTTTTTTTTCTCATTTTATATTATTGTATATTAAATTCATTAATACTTTTGCAGATCATGGCATCACTGGTGAACATCAATAAATATGGTGATGAGAAGCTTGTCATTTGCTGCCGGCCATCATTACGTTCGTTGGCTATTTGCTTTGGTTTGTATGATTGGTCAAAATACAGTGATTTTTTTAGCTTGCGTCATGAGACGCCCGCTATTGGCATCGCAGATCTGTCCATCTGTCTGCCCATCACACTAGTGAGCCACACCAAAAACGGTCCAAAGTGTTGAAATGAGGTTTGCAGCATACGACATGATGCTGTTTGAGGATTCTTCACGCCAAATTTCATTGACAAGTGCGTTATATAGAGGCACCTCTTATCAAAGGCGATATGTGACCAATACACCTCAATATCTCAGAAATTGTGCTAGATATGACGTATGTTCATATTATTCACTAATAGGAAGTCGTATATGGACTTTTTATTGGTACCAAAATCGGTTAGCATCTTTGCGAACGAATTATGATGTACCGGTGTGTCCGGCGTTACTCTCGTATTTTTTAAAATTACGTATTTACGTGTGTGTTTGCAAGTTAGTAATTTATATTCTGCACATTTCCTGTTGGATTGCAAATGGTGAATTGGTGATTTTATGTAAAGATTGCGAACATGCTAAAAAAGGACTGTTTGCCATTGCAATCTCATTTCACCATTTGTCACATGACCGTGAGTGACCAAGGTGATGTGTGCTATCTTGGCTATAGCGGAGCTTCTTGTTGATCTAATATTGGAGAACTACGCAAATTTTACTGCTTATTATAATTCACAACAGCTCATTTACAGTAGTGTGGCATGTCTGTTATAGTGTTTTAGTATTGAAACTGTAGTTATAGTTTGGTAGTGCATTACCTCTTTCACAATTGGGCAAGTAGACCTGTAGACCAATCTCATGTTTAAGATTTGACAAAGTTGTCTTACGAAGTTGGTAATATCTTGGAATATGGTATTTACTTTACAGCTCAGCAGCCAGGTTTCGATCAGTCTGATTCTTATCACGTCTCTGCCAGGTCATTTCTAGAGCTGTTTTATGAACCTGTATCACAGATATGAAGAGAGAGATTACAAGTAAAAAAGTAGTCTTTCCCAAGCCATGTAGCCCACAGTGCAGTAATGATCTCCATTTCAGTGGTCCTCATCGCGACACCAGCTGACTCGGCAAGACCATGGATATGGGCCTAGTACATCGTGTGGTGTATCTCTACTTCCCAGCCATTAGGCTTGTATGGTGCCTGATTATACTGCTTGATGACAGAGGCACATAGGTGTAAATAACTTGTCCAAGTTTACTATGCAGCGGTACGTGGCGGAGACTCGAACCCACAACCTCACGATCACAAATTCATTGTCTTACCCAGTGAGCCACCACACCACCCAATATATTGCAATCATTTTAAAAATTTAAATTTTTGCATGGCACATGCATTTGGTTGAAATGAAATGTCTCAGTTTTTGTTTATTATTGGTGTTTGTAGCTATTATCATGAGTGGATTTGCAGTTGCAGTGTATGCATCAGGTAAAACATATTTCGTTAGTGGATTTAGGCACTTAACTTATTCACACTAGAAGAAGAAGAAGATTTTGCATGGAGCTGAAGTCTTTTTCGTGGAGCTCATCCCATTGAGCCGGCGATCACAAAGTCCAATTATGCTAGCATACAGCCCAACGTCTGCCGGATGGCTGACTCATGTTAACAGCCATAGCACCTTTAACAGACTAGGTCAGTAGGCTAGCAGTCCTGACCACAGGGCCTGCTGTAGCACAGAACTCGCCATTTTCTTCTGTGGCAATGGCTGTGACCATCACCAGTACTCATTTTACCATTCCACGGAGGGTAGAAGGCTGAGTCGACCTCGAATAGGCAGAGGCTTTTTAATAGTTTTGGAAGGTCATGTGTGGCATGGCAGAACTAGAAAGTAATGACTTGATTGAACGTAGGGATGTTTAACTCCATTTTTTTCGTATTTGAATTTGGTGATCAGTTTATGAAAATCAAATAGCAGTCAGCTATTGGTTTCAGTCCTGCCTGGCTACTGCAAGTGGAACCCGAGATAGAGCAGTTGTAAGGCTAAGTTACAAGCAATAGGACGTGATATATCCCGAGCCCATGGGAATGAACATTGTACAACGCATCAGGGCTGTGGGCATCATGAACCATTGGCCATTCTTGATTGACACAGTGGGTGGCCATCTGCCTTGCTTACTTCTGATGTACATTCAGCACCGCACGACAGCTTGCTGACCGCCTGTCATGGCACTTGCAAGCACCCACACTCATCGCAGGCAGTACTACTGAACGCATTGGCCTGCCGAAATCCGGCAAAGTGGCGGCAGTGAATGTATACACCTCTCTAAAAACCGCAAATGTATCGCTCCCATAGCGAAAAACTAAAGAATTATTACCGTAGCGACGGATATCTTCCCATTCACCAAAGAAACAATTATGCATGTTTATAATATTCACCGCACCACCTCACATGGGTCGGCAAATGGATCGCGCATTCTCGTGTTTTGGAATAGTATAAGTTGTTAAGCAATTCACCCATTACGAATGGTGAAATTGTGGATGATCGTTAATTTCCATTATCTTTTATGGTTGGTAAACAACCAGGTGGAGTGTGTGGACTAATGTTGTAAACATTGGCCATGTTTGTTTACGTCTGGGGTCATCTGCTTGGCACCTTGCTCTTGAACAGGCTACTGTTCAGAGATCCTGCTCACATCTCAGTTATAAGAAATAATAAAATTAATAAAGCTATGCTGTTAGTTACAGATGAATCATTCAGTGATCATTAATGTGTAATGATGCGAGATTTTGGCCTGGATTGTGTAGACTGCTGTTTGTGGAAACTTATATACATCATGCTTGCATTGTTTGCCGGAATCTGGTATATTGACAGCTGGGAGGTCTGCATATGTGTTCGCTATTAACTTGATTTCAGTTTCCGTTAATAATATCATTAATATGTAGTACAAGTTCATGTATGTGAACTAGGGCCTTTTTGTTTAATTGGACTTCTTATGCATTTATCGTTATTCTTAACCCTATCAGCTAGTTTTACTATTTCTTATTTGGTGATTGTATATGTCTTTCTTCCAGTTGTTGTAAGTTTGGTTGCTTGCACCGGTGCAGCTGATTGCCTTAATAGAACCGATATATTGTGAAGACTTTTTGAACTATCTACTACTTAATTTATGAACAGTAATGACTTGTTCAGGTTGTCAATATATTATCTAGCGTGGCGTGGTGGCTCAATGGTAGGGCGCCGGATTCGTGATCGGAAGGTCGCGGGTTCGCGCCCCGGTCTATGCGCTATCACGTAACAACCTTGGGCAAGTTGTTTACATGCACGTGCCTCTGTCCACCAAGCAGTATAAGTTGGTACCAGCTTCAGCTGGGACATAGTGCACCACAGGAGCGG
>Ga0126335_1002993_pt1 | contig 10342 bp, 8 predicted proteins | sample OlaspJWI45metaG_FD_108409 | JGI IMG/M metagenome (GOLD analysis project Ga0126335, IMG submission 108409) | Marine gutless worms symbiont microbial communities from Oahu, Hawaii - Olavius sp. 1 OAHU.JWI-45 metaG | ecosystem: Host-associated > Annelida > Digestive system > Unclassified | place... | reverse complement strand
CACACATATTCTGTGCATTCTGTCCAGTACCGTCTCTCCTCCTGCTTTGAACAGTTCTGCTGGGACCTCATCAGGACCTGTGGCTTTGCGACTTGCTGTCTGACGGATGGCACGAGCAACCTCCGAACGAAGTGGTGGAGGCTCTTTGCTCCCAATATTCTTGTTCAATTCCTTTCCCTTCCTCATCACAGTACAAGTCTTTACAATACCCTTTCCACCTGTCTGCAATTTGTGCAGCTTCAGTCAAATTTTCGCCAGTTGCTGACTGGATACTTTGCAGACGTGGGTGAAACTTTCGAGTCATTGATTTAACTATCCGGAAGAGCTGCCTGGAATTTTCTTTTGAGTTTGCTGCTTCTAATTCCATGCTCACGCCTTCCAGCTGCTGCTATTTATCCACTCTGAGCTTTCTCTGTACCTCTGCCTTCAGTTCTTTATATCGGTTCTTATCTTTGCCTTTTGCTTCTCTCTTTTCCCTGATTGTTGCATAAGTCTCATCAGATATCCATTTCTTTTTCTTTTGCGACTTGACGGATCCAATCGTTTCTCTGGCCACCTCTAGCAGGACTGTCTTGGTACCTTTCTAGAGATCTTCTGGGGTGACCTCATTCTGTGCAGCCTCCAATGCCGTAAACCTGTTGGTCACCTCTGCTGCAAACTGTACTGCTTTGTCTTCCTTGAGTTCCTAGAGATTTAGAGGCGGAATGCTGTGCTGTCTTTGTCTGTTTGCCAGCCTGACTTTCAGCGTAGCCTCGAGCAACTGATGATCTGTGTCGCAGTCTGCTCCCGGATACGTGCGACAATTCATCAAGCTGGACCAGTTACCTTTTTACTATCATCTGTAACATGCGACTCTGTTAAAACAACCGTATCTTGCTGTTGTTGCAAACTAATTACTGTTTCCCGCAAGCAACGAAGTTTCTTTGTAGTCACATCACATTTACTAAGCTGTCGATGTATTCACTTCAACCATACCTATTATAAGCAAAATGCAAAACAACGTGGACACGTCATGAATCATAAAACAACACAAAACAGTTAGGCTTACCAATTACTGACATACATCAAAGTTTGATATATGACGAAGAAACAACAACTTTACCGAACACAGAAATTTCACTAAATAGGCATAGTGAATAGTAAATTTCAAAATCCCAGAATTTAGAATACATTTAGACAATTACAGAAAAACAAGTAAAAAGGCTAACTACAAACAATATCTGCAGTCATTTTCGACAGTATATACTAGAGATGGATTTGTCATATTTGAGAATGGGGTCAGAGTTCAAAACGTGTACGAAAAAAAGAGTGGAATGGTATTTCACGCCCAACAAATTAGTTATGAGGAGGTTAGACTGTTATAATCGACCCTGAGACACTTTTTTTCCATTTTATCGAGAAATTCGGCCATTTTCGACAAAGAGGTTAAACCCTTCTGATTTCCGGCAAATACAGCCCTGCAGTATACCTCTACTTGACCGTCAACAATTTGTTTTCTTGCAAATCCGACTTAAACATGAAATTATCTTATAATATTTAACAAAACCAGTCAGCAAAATACAATCTAAGATCTAGCCTAAGCTAATTAAAATCAAAATTAAAACGTTGAAATTTTGTCTATTCAAATGAGATTGTCTAGTATGTCTACTCGTGTAGGTACATGTTTAACTGCGCCGTTATTGGGGACATTCTGCGTAATAGAAAAAAAATCTGCAGAAATATTGCTTGCTAGATAAGATTGAACTTGCATCGTTAAGTGCGTGACACTTATTTTTTGTATCGTTTATTGGTATCGCACTGTATCATTATTATCTTTCTATGTGCTATCAGTTTCTGGTAAAATAAAGCCTTGTGTGTTAAAAACATTCCGTAAGTATCGCCAGAATGACAACTGGTGCCAGAGAAGCAACGCTTAGAGAACCAAACGGTCATCAGCAGAGCTGTTGAAGCTATGGACGCCGTCACAACATCTGGTACAGGAGCATATTTGATAGAAATATCAAATCTCAACGCACCCTAACAAAATTAGGTACACTGGATTATGAATATATCTCTAAAACACGAAATTTTGTTAGAAAGTATTCTTTGGTAGTGGAACTATTAATCTTCAAATATCGACCCCAAAATGTTCAAGTACAGCCCATGAAGATATGCGTGTTCTACGAAAATTACTGTTGCTTGTTGCTTGAAAACAAGCGTAACTGGCGGCCCTAATCTGTTAAGTGTAAGCCACGGACGTAGCGCGCAGTTGTTCTAGCTCGATCATTCACGTTAAGTCAGATGTGAGTTATCCAATGCAATCACGTTTTTGAACGCAAATTGCAGAAATTGTGAAGTGTTTCGAAAAGAGCTGGCTATGTTTACTAGCTTTCCGTGTCACTAGATCATACAAACAGAATTTCGAAAATCGGTTAAGGTTTGACAAAGTTAAAACGAAGTTCTTAAATTATGAAAATACTTTAGCTACTTGCACAACACTACGTAATGATGACGTAAGTTTGACGTCATCAAAATGCTCACGCTACCGTAAAGTTCCAGGAAAGAGAAACGACAGAGTTTATTTCGCCGTTACTGTGGCATCAAAATTCGCCAGATTCCGGTTAGCTACATCGTGTAAAGAATACTGCAAGATAAGGTGTACACGCATCGCTGATCTAGACGACCTCAAAAATCGCATTAGAACAGGCTGGGCCAAGCTGCATCACACCATCATTGCTGCAGCTGTTCGTCAGTGGCATGGTCGTCTTTCAGCTTGTCAGGGCTGGCGGTGGTCATTTCTCTAAATTCTGAAATTTTTAAAACATGCAGTATTGATGTAGAATTGTGTGTACTATAAGGCCTACATAGTGTTAGACAAGCTGATCTTACAACCACTTGATTATGGTACTGGAAACTTACACTGGTAATAAATAATAAAAAGTGGTTAGTTATGTAATTTATATTGCAACTAAAATAAAAAGCCGACAATTTAGTCGATCAGTTAATACAGGTTTAACCAAGTTCATAGATGAAATAATAGCTTTAGGCCTATTGGTTTCTTTAAAAATATTTTTCCGGTCTTAGCAACGTTTATTAGTATAACATCATTTTTGGTGTTTTTTTTAGTAAAGTTTAATGAAAATGATGTTATAAGAATAGACTGTATACATTACCTGAAGGCGAGTAGAATCTTCTGCCAGCAAAAGACTTGATCTTTGCAGCATATGGCTTAGCGCATCGCGAAGCTTGTGTTTATAACCAGTTCTATTGACTATTATAGCGTCGCATGCAACCGACGCCTGCTGTAGGCCTACACTCGCAAATCAAATCAAATGTGACTTTAATAATGGTTGACAAACCGCAACCTGGTTACAACTTGTTAAACGTGATAAAATAACGGTGAATAAAAGACGATACATAAAAATAGGAATGTAAATACATAAAATAGCCATGAAAAGAACCTAATGTCAATAAACGTCTTTAAAAAGCATCTTGGTAAAAAATCACATTCAGTAATGGAGCTATTCAAATGTGGTCACCTGCGACAAATGTTCCCGTGGCGTAGACGCGTCGTGCGCCTGTTAGTTTTTCTGCGCCCTGCAAAAATGGCTAAACGGATCGAGGTTCTGTTTGGGGTGGAAACACCTGAAACATTGTGTTGGGCGGGGTTCCGATTTTCTCACAGATTCGATGCGGCTTCATCAGATAACTTCGGCCATTCGTTTGAATCCACGCTGTTCTGTGAGCAGTTTGTATTCGACAGCATGAGAGTCGTTGATGTCTTGGTTTTATCAAGCAAAACTTTTAAAACAAGAGGCCAAAGTAATTTGGCGAAGGCCGTATCTTATCCGCACAGCAAATGTTCCTATACTCTACAACAGGTAAACTTTCCCCCACTGACCGGCCCGGTTCCCTTGCTGTAAGCGGTTCGTAACCTTCATACAGTGTGCCTTGGGTCGGCAACTGTCTCCACCCCGACGGGACCTCGATCAGTTCAGCCGTTTTAAACAGCGCAGCCACGTGACAGACTGACACACCACGCTACAAGATCATCAGTCGCAATAGACCGCGTTATGCACGTTGCATTATGCATTCGATTTGACCTAATAATACAGAAATTTTATCTCATGCAAACTGACGCTAAGTATGTGGAATGCGGTATTTTTTACCAAAGTTTTCAAGTACCAGATGTTCCAAAAAGTGACCCCGGCGATAGGTTTTTAATACTTCCTTAACGCTAGGATTGTTTCAGCCAACATTTGCATAACAATAGTATTATCTAAGATTCACATATGTTTTAGTTCTAGTTCAATATCTGTGCAGATTTACAATAGCGTTTAGTCGTCCGCGCTGTCATTTTTATCTACAGATATAAAGGGACTCCCAAAATTTAAATGTAGGTCACGTGATCTACTGTAAACTTTGTCATTATCCGTTATGACAGTTCCTGTTCTGGTGTAAGTTCAAAATATCCGTCATGAAAAGTGCGCAAATTCATCAAAAGGCACATTTTAAAATGTCAGCTTCTCTAGGGACGCTACCTCCGCTGACTCTGCTTCTGATTTATAGGGATACTCCTCTATTCTTCTATATACACCATTCTCTGCAATAGGGGTTTTCTCATTACTCCTACAAAAACTAAATAGCGCGGTACTTGCAATAAAATGGGAATAATGATAAATAACTTTAAATGAGTGTAGAAACAAAAGTCCTCGAAAAATGAATGAAAAAATTCAACAGGTTGGGTACCTCCAATGCCACATATGTCTGCGCAATGACAACAGTCGAAAATTATGTAAAATGTCGAAAGCTACGCTTCTATATGTATACAATTAGCTTAAACCTTCCTATCTTTTACAGCGTAGACCACAGGCACGAAAGCATAAGTGATACAGATAATAAAAAAACGACACAAATTAGCAAAGAAATTAGAGCTGTAAGTTCATACAAAAAACGCAATAACAGCGTCAACAGATCAACGCAGTCAGTCGGTCGGAGTTGGAACGACGAGTGGCGGAAGTTGAGGATGTTTGTGGCGGCAGTGGCGTGAACAGTTGAACTTGAGTGAGAATTTAGCGGCACAGTGACCACACGACCAAGGCTGTTGACCGCTGTGTACGAGCTGGTGACGGCGCAATGACGTGCTGGTGGAGAATTGGTCACCACACTCACGGCACTTCCACTGGTAAGGACGTCCAACTCCTGCTTGACAACCACCCGCAGTCGAGCACCTGTTGCGAACAATCACAAACGCAGTTGTAATGTAATGTAATAATTTTAGTGACCAAAATAACTTTTGCTACTTCTAGGACCACTATAATGTCACAAGTTACATACCAAGGAAAAACAGTTACAGAATCAGATCAGAAAACAAAACACTAAACAAAAAAGTTTACAGTTGGCAGCAGAAGGTAGACAGGTTTGCAGAAAATACGATGTCCGGCAAACTGTTCCAGATCTTCGGGGCGGCAACCGAAAACGCCCTGTTGTCGACTGCGTTTACACTAAGTATACAGTACATTGTGTACACTGTGTATACACTAAGTACACAGTACAGTACTCTAGCCTATGTTAGAACGGGACCCTCCTCTAATACAATGTTTTTTGGTCCCCAAGAGTTTCCACCCCAAATACTATTTCGATCTGTTCGGCTGTGTCTGCACAACGAAGCCGCTTTGACAGAGACTTGTTGACAGGCGCCCAGGCTACGGGATTACTGATCGCAATAGTCTGCGTTCGACGCCGCCTAACAAGCGATGGCTGACAGAAACTGCGCTTGGTTATAGCGCCATCGGTGGATGAGTTTAAAACATGTATGCTTTAGACATTGGATACCTCCGTTGACGCATTTGTTCGAGAAGAACCGCTAAACTCACCGAGTCACGACTACGACATTTGGCAACAACGAACAAGTGGCATCACTCTGTCATACTTTGCAAAGTATATTTCGATATCCTGAACCGTTCAGGCGTAGATAATCGTCACTAGTCACTTGTGACGTGCAGCCGGACCGTAGACAGAAATCGCCTTAGGTCCTACCAACAGCGCGAGCACGGTCTAACGACTGGCGTTAAACAATAAGGAAAATTTTATAAATTACATGCGTATAAAAATAAAAGAAGTGTAGTAATGTAGTAATGTAGTAACGGCCGCATCGTAGCGCCATCTAGCAATAGTCGCCCGCGTGACAGACCGACTGACTGACAGAAGCTGACGCTACAGAATCATCAATCACCACAGTCCGCATCTTATGCATCCGATGCAGCCAGAAAGCAGCAAAAGGGTAGATACTAAAATAATTAAGTCATAAATGAAATCCTATTTTCCGGCAGAGAAACAAATCCACGCTCTTCTGTGCGATAACCTCAAGGCCTACACTAGAATATAACGCAAAATTAAAAAAAATCTAAATCGGTTAACAGGCCCATATATTCTAATGATACATACTGCAATACATTGAAAACACAGGTCGTGCATTTTCAGCGTCACCAAATAGCCATGTTATTTAGGCCACTATAAAATTATTGTTACATATTACATTAAGATACATTACCTGTTACTGGCAAAAGGACGCTGTTGATACACTGCCGACAAAGTGTCCGAGGCCGGCATTAACGTCGACACCTTGGACGATTTCTCTCTCGCTGTTACGGCCAGTAGAGAATCGTTGACAGTTTGAGTTGAAATGGACGACTGAGTGGAAGATTCGTCTAACGGCAATACCTGGCAGATACATTTACGATTGACCGTGAGATTAACGGTAAAGAGATAAAGATGAAGAAGACATCTTTAAGTCATTGAAAAGTGCAAATTTCGCCAATTTAACAGTGTACTGGATTGTCATGTCATTAAATCCGTAGGTTATTACATTACAGACTACTGAGACTATACAGTACCAAATATTTTAAACAAATCTACCAGGGAAATAATATTGCACAGTAAAAAATGTTGGCTGGCTCAGCGGCCTAAGCACCAGGCCTCATGCCTTCGTGTTGCAGTCTGCTTACAGTTGGGCTTTGCTTTGCGGATTTGCTTTTATCGAATCCGACGGATATTGTTAAAATATCACAAGAAAAAAACTGTAAAATATGAAATAGCTCACTCAGACTACGAGTACAACAAACACAATACTCAGTAGGCTTACTCATATCAGTCATAAACTTCACCAACTCTATTATCTGTCTTATGATATACGAAGCTTGTTATCTTGCTACCACTGATTTCTTACGTAAAATTGCAAAAGGTAGACAACAGAATCTGAAATCCGGCTAAAGCCGGAAATTTGGCCAGAATTTCGGCGGGAGCCGGATTTCAGTTGGATTTTGGCATTAGAGGTTTTTTAAATGATATGCGCTATATAAATTCACGTTTTACTTACTTACTTACTTACTTTGGAAAAAGGTCAGATTTCGGTGGAAGCCGGGGCCGAATTCCTGTACAAGGGTAGTTTACAGTTTATCTTTTATTTGACAGCTTAAACGAAATCATTTGGATTTACGACTGTGTCTAAATTCTAACATCATGACCATATGACGCCATCAAACTGTGGTGACTTATTATAGTTTACATGATTTAGAACTTTTTTCGTTTTTGACTAGTTCAGTTACTAGAAAATATAACTTACTGAGAATCGTGTTATGTTGTCGAGCTCCTCGGAAGACCGCTGCGGAACATCCGTCCAGTGTGTCATCGTGGACCACTGACACGGCGTTTTGTCACACGACGATGAAGGTTCAACAGGAAATGACGTAACAGTTACGTCATACGGCCACGCCCATTCGACATCAGATACGACGGATGATTTGTCTAAATCACCATGTATAATAAAATGTAATATTGTACCGTATTAACAAAAAAATTTGTTTCACTGCACAACGAGAACTAGGAGTCCACCAAACTATGCCTAATGTCATTAGCCAAGCGCTAAACACGATGTTTCAACACACGTTCACTTTACAGGGCCTTACTGACCGCTTTTTGTGGGTGACAAAAACAGTGTTCCGCAAGATGGCGACCATTATAGAAATCCATCCTTTATTTATAACTACAATATAGTGGACGCAGATTTCGCTATGCTGTTAAAATGCTGAAAACTTTCTCGTTATAGTTTAGAAAACATTATCAACTCCAAACGCAACCACGCGATAAACGACCTGTGATTGGTCCGTGAAAAGTTCCAGGGTCATGGCTTGCCCGAGGCAGGCGACATCTTGCCGTACACTGTTTTGTGCGACACTGATCTCTATGTAGAATCTGCCATTTGGATAAATATATATGCTTTTGAGTATGGTTCGCTCAAATAACAACACATCGCTGCAGACAAAATGGCAAACGACGAGGTTTTTTAGCCATCGCGATGTATGTTTAACAGTGCAAAATTTCTATGAATGCTTTTCTGGGGCTTTAACCTTCGCCTTTTTGGCAACGGGCATGGTTAAAATTTATCAATATCCATGCATTTATGCAGCGTTTCCTTTTTTGAAAAATGTTGTAACAAATAAAGGTGGCATAAAACTCTACAGCCTCGCCGGCGAATGGTGAACTGGTAAACTGAGATCACAGACGGCATGACCCGAATGACTATACATTCTGGCGGGCGCATAAAAACTGCTAAGAAGCGTAAAGGTGACAAAAATAAAAACGTAAAAATGTTTCTTACATTTACAATCTAAATTGGTCGGCAGAAAGTCATAGCAGTCGCGCCGATTGACATAGGCACGTGGTCGGCCAGTGACGTAAGAATCGCGTCTCTGTCCACAACCGGAACCGGAAATGGATAAAACACTCGGGTGGTTGGCTAACTTAGACGTCAAATAGGCGCGTCCCAAAACAGCCTTTAAGAGCGCAGACCAGTCGGTCTCCATCACGTAATAACCTTAACATCAGTAGACAGACATGATTATTTGCCGCTCAGACGTAACATATGCCAGCAATAGCAACGAAACGCATTGTCCCGGTCCTACTAATCGCCGTCAGGCACCGTCCAGAACTCTCCAGTGCTACTCGGAGGCAGTCCTGTTACGTCTGCTTTTTTCGTGCTCTAGATAACATTGGAAAGTGTTGGACGGTGCCGGACGGCTGCCTGACGGTGCCTAACGGCGATTAGTAGGACCCATTGTCCGTCCATCTGTCTGTCTGTCTATGTGTCACTCGCGAATATCTCCAAAGTGGAGCTATAATGCTATATGGTTACAACGTAACAAACGCGACTAGAAAATCAGAATTCATCACTAAATTAAAGAATGTATAGTTTCGGAGTTTGTGCAAGTTGTTCACAGTTCACACACATGTGCCTCTGTCAAAAACAGTATAATCAAGTACTTGGTTGTGCGTCGCCAAGGGCGCCTTTGTGACGATATGTCTTGAAAAATGTCTGTTTATTATTATTATTTTTATTTATTTTTTAATACCAGTAGTATAGATCCCGAGGGTTAAAAACAAGCTAAAAGCAAAGCACTGGAGTGGTTAATCCTCGAAACCGTCGGATGGAGCAAAACTATGATGGAGAAAGACTGAGTTGAAACGTTGAACAGAAACAGAAACACGTTGAAATAGAAAGGAGGCCTCTCGAACTTCGCCAGAAACTGAAGGTATGTTGCAGCCCATCAGTAGAGAAAGTAGCGGTGGAAGAATCCATGGAACCCGAGGTTTCTACTGCTGTCGGCTGAAAGAGATGAGATTGGAGCAGGTCTGTATATTATTACTGGCATGAGGGCGGTGATACTCTGCGCCGTCTGTGGATAGATAGAAAACCGTCGTTCTGGCGGAAATGATAATATTTGTTACATATATCGGAAACCGTCTGTGCGGTCAGATTTTGGTGAGGTTAACCAGCTTCAGCACCAATGGTACCACCTCTGCGCAGTTTATTTTTATCTTTATATGACATTATTACGTCTATAAATTTACGAAATGCGCTATATTAATTACCGGTACAGGCTACTTTAAAAGGCCTTGACATCAAATTTTGCACAAACATGTGCGTAATCAATCAGTCGATCAATCTATCGTTTATTTCAACCAACGAGGCATACATTTGTAGTATGTATGTAAATCTACAATATTATTACTTAAAGTGCAAGTCATAATGAAACAATACGAACCTTTCAAGGCGGACACGATCAGAAGGTAAATGTTTATCAAAAACGGTTAAGTTTAAATCTCTATACGCTTAGCCTACCTCTATACAAAAGTCGAGTTGACAGCGATGCAGCTGACTATATATTTGTATTTATGTCAGTAATCAGTCATTGTGATCAGCGACGTTATTGGCAAATTGTATGTTTACCTACAGCTCTAATCGGCTCTTGCTGCGCTGTATCAAGAAGTTTTCTATTGAGAAGACAGGCCGGGTGTCTTTGTG
>Ga0126335_1002992_pt1 | contig 10343 bp, 6 predicted proteins | sample OlaspJWI45metaG_FD_108409 | JGI IMG/M metagenome (GOLD analysis project Ga0126335, IMG submission 108409) | Marine gutless worms symbiont microbial communities from Oahu, Hawaii - Olavius sp. 1 OAHU.JWI-45 metaG | ecosystem: Host-associated > Annelida > Digestive system > Unclassified | place... | reverse complement strand
TACTACTACTACTACTACTACTACTACTACTACTACTACTACTACTACTACTACTACTACTACTACTACTACTACTACTACTATTGATGCACATAATTTACTACAATACCTGACAGGGGTCAGCACACTCGCACTTGAGACAGCCGGCGGGACCACGAGCGTATCCAAGTTCACAGTTTAAGTCACATTGGAACAAACCGCAAATCTCCGCCACTACAATACACACGTAACAAATGCATCATCATATTGATGAACATCATGAGTACAACTGCTGCAGCAGCTCAAGCAGACTCCTGGGTTTCATACTTCAAGTATTTCTGTCATTATTATAGTGATTTTTCCTCCCTGACTGCATTCAGGTGCACAATTAAATGTGTTGCCACTACAACTATTTGCTTAGTGACACTGACGATTTTTCCTCACTCACTGCATTCAAGCACACAATTAAATGTGTCGCTTTCAGTGATTTTCTTAATTTCATATAACTGTTCTGCTATCTAGTTCTATAAAGGTATTTTGCGTATTTTGTGTTTTACTCTTGTTTTCATTGTTCCCTTAGGGCGGCTGTCAGTGCTGAATTTTCAGCTTTGTCACGCCTGCTACATGTACTTCATTTGTTGTATGGGTATTTGTGTTCTGGGCAAATAAATGATAATGACGGTGAAATACTCAATACTGTCAGTCATGGCTACAACAAAGCGTAATGTTTTACGTTCATGGTGACGTCATTTTTTGCCTCATCGCTAATTGGTTAGCGCTGTATATGGGGTCTACTTATTCTAATCTTACCCAGTGGGCGTCATTAATCTTTACCAGCACATGAGACTTAACAGCGCGCCAGCCCAGTCGCCAACCGGTGCTTCTCTCACACTATCACTACAGCTATAGGTATCCTAGCGACCTTTGAAGCAGAGCGCGATGCAGTCGTCGTAGCTGTGAAAGTTGTTGCCGTTGCCATTGCAGCCGTTGAAGTAGAACGCCAGACAGTTGCCATGTTGTGAGTCAAAGTACCAGCGAGGAGTCACGCCGTCACCAGTGTCATCAGCGTCACACGAGCTCCCTGCTGACACCTGCTCATAACAGTCACCCGGACGATATCGTCGCCGTCTGTGCCGTCGTCGTGTGCCGTCAGCTGTGATCAGTGATCGGCCACACGCCGCGTAGCAGTCGTCTTGGGTGGCGAAGTTATTGGCGTTGCCGCCACACCCGGTGTACGTGAGCGGCCGACACTCGGCCACACCGGCGTCCCAGTAGAATCTCAGGTCTTGGTTGTAGCATGAGCCGGATTCCTTCGGTAACAGACAAGTATCTGTCAACACAGAACCAGACATTAGTGATAGCTCCAGGGCACTCCGGGGATGGCTTTATATGGACAAAAAAATTGAAAGGGTGGGTTAAAAGTCGGAACCGTATCGAAAAATACAAAGATTTTTTAAGGGTCAAAAAGTAAAAGTAAAACTAAAATATCACCAAAATCCAGTCATTTCTGGCGCTCACCATCAGCATTTACCGCTGCAACTACTACACGAAATACACACCATTGGGCATGACTGGAGCAACGTCATCAGCTGGCTGGTCGATGCACGCTGTCTGGCAGTCATCAGGTGAGAAGAAGTTGTTAGCGTTGCCTTGACAACCACCGTAGTGAAACTGGCGACAAGTACCTGTAGCTGGGTCATGGTACCACCTGATCTGGTAGGCGAAACACGGCCCCACGTCTACCGGCAGCGTACAGTCGCTCGCTATGTTACCAGCTGATAATGAGCCAGCTGACATACGATCGACACACACACACACACACGACACTTCAGTAGGCCTATGTCAGCAATTGGTAGAACACTTGTCAACGACATCGAAACCATTACAAGAATCGCCAGCAGCAAAAAAACAAGTCAAATCAGGTATACACTTCAACAAAAACGTACATAATAGATCACTACTGTCGTGTGATGAGTAATACCCAAGGAGTTAATGCTCTGCATACTAATAATGATCGTAGTTAATTGCGTTCACTGTCAGTGTCATAAGCTCTTGCTATATCGGCAGGCAAGCTAAACATCATCGTTTTCATCGTTGCAGTAGGCGCGGACCGTATAATAGCGTCGTTCCGGAGTGTCCACGGAGCCAAAGATTAGCTGGTGGGCACTGACTGTCTTAGCGCAGTTGGTCTAACCATTGACTACGCGGACGACTAGGACGACGTTTCCAGGAAGCACTTGAAAGTCCATCAAGTGACAGGCGTCTCTGCAGATAGTCTGGCCTTGTCGCTTGGTGATAATGTCCGTTACTGAAAACAAACCATTGCGGGCAACGATTTCGGAATTTTCACGTGATCTTGCCATCGGATCGGGACACATGATTTATAAGTACTTTACGCTATATCAAAAGCCAGCTTACTTTTGTTTATTACTTTCTTTATAGCAGTTTACGAAGTACTGTGCTAAATTTTAAAACTGTTCTCTCGCTACTTGCGTAGTTACAAATCAAAAAATGACACGCAATATGACAAAATGGCGTTGGACAGACATTGACAACACTGTACTGAGCCGACTGACTGTGTGGCTGATTGTGACTCTCTGTCGGTGTGGGGCGTGGACTGGACGTCGATGAGTGGTACGGGGAATCACCACATCGATCCCAACACTCCTCAGCCGTCTCAAACCTGTTAGCGTTACCTCCACAGCCGCCGTAAAGAAACCGGCGACAGACGCCAGTCACTGGCTCAAAGTACCACATTGGCTCATAGTTGCCACACGAGCCAGGGTCGTTCCTCAACAGGCACATCTCTACATACAGCAAACAATTAACTATGTCAGTACAGTTTTACGATAACGATTTATTGCAGTTATTGTGGTGACAACTGAGCTTCAAACCTATGCATTGTCGCACTTCAACAATTCCCAATATCATTTATTGATGACTCGGCTTGTTCAAAACGTCAAAAAAAGTCGAATAAAATAACGAAGTTTAAAATAGTTCGAGCTCCATAGTCACTCAAATTCATTGTCAGTTGCCTCTCAATGTTATCGTTATTTTGGCCAATTTCTTTGATTTTATCAACGAGAAGTAGATATTACAATGTTGTTGACTGTGAGACATGCTAGTCTGAGTAGTCTCTTACATTCTGCCAGTTGCATTACAGATATTTCACAGTTGTAGTCACGAACACCGCAGCAGTGAATGGAGACAATTAATTACCGTCATGTTGTGCAGTCGGCGGACGACGAATGACACTCTGCTGACGACATCGCCGCTCACAGTCGGCGACTGAGAGGAATCTGTTAGCATTGCCGCCACATGAACCCCACAAGAACTGCTGACAGCGGTCCAGCGAGGCGTTGTAGTAGAACGCCGGTTCGTAGTCGTCGCACGGACCACTGTCGGCACTCAACTGACACAGGTCTGTGTTAGACACAGTCACCAGCAGCTCAGTGCTGTGTTGTGTTTTCTCGTTCACTTTCACTTCAATATCAAGGTCAAGGCAAAAATGTCAACAGCTCTGAATTACTTCGAGCGTTATCGTAACAGACATTCCGATCAAGCCTCAGCAGTTTTCCAACAGTAGTTTTTCAGTTGCACGCTACCACTTTTCGCTGCCGTGACCTTGACCTTAGACTCATGACCTTGAAACTGAACTGTGACCTAGATATTCTGAAGATGTATCACCATACCAACTATAAATTGGCTAGGTAAAGCCACCCGAAAGGTATAATCTGAGCTGGAAAAAAATACGAAAATAGCTCTCAGGGTCAAAGGTCAAGCTACTTTGAACTAAAAGATCATACGACGCTTACCTTCAACGTCGACGCTGTGTACTCCTGTGGTTTGCAGCACTTGTTTGCACGTGGTTTCGCAGTCAGCGTACGTCAGAAACCGATTAGCGTTGCCATGACAACCGCCGTAAACAAACTGGCGACAGTCGCCGTGCTGCGGGTCATAGTAGTAACGCATCAGTGAGTCAGAACATTTACCAGCGTCCGCAGCCAGCTGACAGATCTCTGTCCACATCGGTCAGTATCAGTATCCAAGTACCGTATTTCGGTTTCACCGTGATGTCAATATTGAAATTTCTAACCGATTTTTAATACCGCGTAAAACATGAAATGAAACACCGACAATTAGGCCGCATCGAATGCGGACTACTGCGATCGATGATCCATGCATCTGTCAGTCTGTCAGTCACGTGGGCGGACTGTAAAAAACGGTTGAACGGATCGACGTCCTGGTTGTGGTAGAGACTCCTGGGGACTTAAGAAACATTGTATTTGATGTGGTCCCCATCCGCCACGGCGAGTGGGAGGGGGTTCGACGCGGCCTTCGCCGAATTACTTTGGCCTCTTGTTCAAATGTATCTGCATATCAAAAGTGAAGTGTGCAAGTAAAAGCATTCAAAAGTTACAGCCAGAACAGTCAGTCGTACAGACAGACACATAGCGAAACGCCAGTGAAAACATTACTATCCTGTATACGTTGGCGATACAAGCATGAACTGGACATGAATGCCTTACGTGGCTTACGTTACTGCTGTAATTATTCGATTCATTCGTTCGTTCATTGTAAGTGAGAAACCTTGAACGGGACAGACAGCTTCGCAGTCATGTTTGGTGTCGAACTTGTTAGCGTTGCCATGACAAGCCGAATGTGAAGGTGAGACATCGTCCAATGTCATGGTTGTAATGCCATCGGGTAACTGGGACACTGCACGGACCCGGGTCCACCGGCAGCGCGCACACACCTGTATTACACACAATCATCACCGTCACTCAGCGGCCGTTTCTACTGTGTCAGCTTATCAACACAGTGAATACCACTGTTTTAGGCGTCTACTTAAAACGTACTTGTTCGCGCGTTACTAGTGCTTCCAGCGCATTAGGGGTTCTTAACGTTTATTCGCTATACAAATCTACTCACTCACTCACCACGGTAAGTTGCCCCTCAGCCTACAGCCTTTATCTCATCTATAGTTCTGTACCAAGATGTCAAACTGCCGTTACTCAACTTTCCAAGGTAGTGCAGCAACATGACTAAAGTGTGGTGGGAAATGTTGTATGATTTTTTTCTTTGCAGTGTAAGAGACATTTATTTGTGACTTTAGCGTATTCTGATAAAAGCTAAAAGGTAGAGGACACTTGATATGTCGCCTTTTCGTTGATCTAGGAACCACAACGGAGAGTAAACAGTCTCCCATGACCGTTACGTGGCGTACAGCGCAGTTGTTAGCTGATCAAACCATCACGCCTCACAGCTGCTACCCGGAGTTCATGGGCCAAGCGTCAAACCGTCAACTCTTGAGTCGCGAGCCACGACGCTAACCACTGCGCCACCGAGTCGCCGTGATATAATGAATGAACTACTACTACTGTACTACTAGAGCACTAGCTGACCGAGTCCTCGTGGCAGTACAGTGTCATCAACGCCAACACACGCAGCTCTGCAGTCCAACTCCGTCTCAAATCTGTTGTTGTTACCACCACACCCAGCGTAGACAAACTGGACGCACGTCGCACTGGACGCATCATAATACCAGCTGAGACGTTCTGACTTCGAACACGAATTGTCACCGCGATCAGCCGTCAACAGACAAGGTTCTGTGATAGACAGCATCAAACGTCCAGCCACAGCTAATAACTTTCTGTATAATAGAATGTACAACGTTTTGCTCTATCATACACTGTTAATTGACATTCGCTAAACACTTCCACTTTCTTGCCGTCTAATGCTAAAATTATTTCGTTCACCGAATTTATTCAATACAAATAACATAATATCAGCAACAGATAAATGAATCGCGATTTCTTGTGTCACAAATGGCATCAATTTCTTGAACATTTAAGAAGGTTCAAACTTCAACGGTGTTGTTTATAATCTGTGACTGCTGCTGTTTCTGAAATCGACCTTATGGCGAAAGATTAGGTAGGCCTATGTATATCTCTAAATTTACAATCAGAGTTGATTGACTGACGCTGCGTTTGCACAAGATCACAGTGTAATAGGCCACCAGCCGCCACCTCGCTACTTTATGCACGTATGAGCATAAGCGTTGACAGCAAGCAAATCCAGTATTCTTTGCCACTAGGAGTTTTTTTTCCCACTGAAGTAAATGCAGATACTGATAGATATCCTTGCCATGCAGTAACGCCTATGCCCATGCAAGTGGCCTACTGTCTACGCCGCCACTGTCGTCGCTGTAGTTGTCACGTAACAGAGCCCACCTCGTCGTCTGCTGACGCCATCCCCTGTCGGCTGCTGCTGCTGCGCGGTTGTGACGACATTATTCTGCCCCGACGTCACGCTGTAAGCTGGTTCTCGTGTCGCGTCGTCTGTGACGTCACTGACCACGCCTGCTGTCGTCGTTTCCATGGCAGCGGTGGTCACGACGACGGTCGTCTGAGACTTTGATGTGGCGTCTGCGCTCTTGGATGAGTCAACTATCATGGATGTGTGGACTGAAGATGCGTCAACTGACGTGCTTGAGGAGTTTCGTGGTGTGCTCTTTGGCGTGTTGGACGTGGACGTCGGACACGCGTCGTCGTCAGTGCGTTTTGGCGTCAGGTCGTCAGGACAACATCCATACAACGAGTGATGACATGACGCCACTTCACCAGACGATGACGACAGGTCGTCGTCAGTGACACACTCTGTATCTCCATCACTACCTGTGTACATCAAAAATCGTCCCCGAAATGACCTATGTGTCGAGTGTGACGTTAAACCTTTATTCACTCGCTCACTTTATACAAAAGCGTCATCTAGCGCTGCACCAAACGAACTTGTTGCTATACTTACTAGGAAACACACATGATTGACGCAGCAGCTTGCAACAAGCGCGTGCAGCTTGACAAAAAAATGAAAAAAATTAGGAAAGCGACAGCTAATGGCCCAGAGAACACAAAGCTAAAATAAAGCAATTTTCTGATCATATTACTGTAAAACCCGAAATTTTCGCGTGCCATTTATTTCGCGAATTTCACGACCTCAGCAACTTTGATAAAAGAATGGGTCGCGAATGTTCGAACGGTAATTAGTTTCATCAGTTCAGCAAGCAAAAACGCCAACATTAAGGGCAGCCAAAATTATGGATTTTACAGTATACACATGAACTTTTAGATTCTTGTACAGGTGCATCGATCTCATTTCACAAATATTCCGTGTTCTGCATTTTCAGCGTTTCCACTCTCACATCGAACTCACGCAAACGATTATAAACTGCTGCATGTTAATGTAAACAACTGATGTACACGTACAGTGTACTGTATATGAATGCACGCGTGAGTAATTTCTCGTATATAAATTACACGTAGGGACTAAACTTTACAATAATGCAGCATTAACATTAATAAACTTAAACTCGCTAATTAATACGTACACGGCGCCTGAGTAGTGGTGATAATGTCATCGATGACGTCACATCCGGTCAACTCGGGTCCGTTGGCGGGGGTTAGTCCATCAGGGCAGCAGCCATAGAGGGTCCGGCGACAGAGAGGTTCAGGAGAGGAAGGACAACCGAGACCTTCAGCATCGTCAGCTGGCGTCAAGCCGTCAGCACAACAGCCATACTCCGTCTCCTGTAGCAGTTATAACAAACACTGTGCAGACTGCATCAACTCTGCAGCAACAACAAGAGTAGACCTAGAGTTTTACTGATCATTCTAGTATTTCAACTCGTAACCAATGAAGCACGAAGCTAACAAGGCTGCAGCAAAAGTCCCACCCCAATTTTTATGCCTGCCTCTGCATGCCTCTAGGTACAAGAGGCATATTCGATCGATCTGTGCCGTCTGTGAATCTGTCCGTGCGTCTGTTTATCTGTAGGCCAGCAAGGCATAGGCATAAAAGGTTTGCCGTCGATTTTCTAGTTTATTAAACGCAATGTACAGCCACATACACAGCCAGACTAACAAGCTTAGAGATGTCGCCTAGTTGCCGCGAGTTCATTTATGCTGCTTGAAAGTTGCAACGTCAACCCCAACCGAACCGAACCACGAACGCTACCCGTGTACACTGTTGAATAAATTGCCAGAGATTGACTGACGACCACATTACAATCAAGCGACCCCGCCTATAACAGAGCAGGTGCTTGTCGAGCTATACTAGACCAGGTCTATAATGTATGTGGTATACGTACGTAGCACGGGACGTCGGGACAGCCTCGGCCATGAGATCCACCCGCTGCAGTCACTCCATCGCTGCAACATCCAAACTCCGTCTCAACACAATATCCGTGTGGAATGGCGTCCTTCTGCTGACATCCGGCGTAGTCCGGGCCAGTCGCCGCCGTCACGTCGTCAGGGCAGCAACCGTACACCGACTGACTGCAGCCCGAGTCAGGTTCTGATAACGTCTGTGCTGTCGTCGACGTTGTCGTTGTCTCTGTTGTCGTCGTCGCTGTGGTCGCTGTTGTCGTTGTCGCTACACATTGCATACAGACTCCGTCAGTCTGTCACTCAGTCGAGAGTCGAGACATCCACCGAACATATCGTTAGAAGAACATTTCCAGTCAACTCGTCTCCAAGTCTTAACGGTACCTAACAAGGCCCTAACTCTATAACCCTAACCTAAACACTAACGCGTTAACTTGACTGCCACCCCATACATCAGCTTGTCATCGTTGTCACCATCAAGCTGCACTGACATCATAATGCAAGGGCTTGCAGTAATAGGCGTAAAACAAATCCTATGATACACTCCTGTACGATGTGATACTTGAACGTGAGCTAGCTACGTTTAATGGACAACTACGGCTCAGTACATGCATGAGATATCACAGAACTTCGACCTGTATACGGCTATAATTATTGTAACTTTGTAACATTAATAGTTGTCACATAAACAGTGAGCGAGTAGGCCCGTAAGTAAGTAAAGGTTCGACGTCCCACTTAAAACTTTATATTTTTGAGACGATCTTAACAGTCAATCTTCTTTGGCTACTACTAGCAGTTTCAGGTCAGATGATCCAATCAACAGAATTACAGCACTGAAAGAAGATCGCCAAAATTGGTTATCAATTCCACCGGGCCCACTCCACCACGTTACAGTAATACAACACATATATCTAAGCACAAGAAAACACACAACCCCCTCAAGCAAACGCATCTAAGCACATACTCTGCGGACTGCACGGCTGAAGGTTGCACAGCTGACTGCTAGGTGGAGCGACTAGTTGGTCACACTCTGAAAGATCGACCAGCTGACCGCGGTCATAGCAGTAGACGTCACGTCGGCGTACCCCATCACCACACGATGTCGAACACTGGACGGACGGGCCGACACATACATCACCGGCACGTCATTCATTGGCAATATCTCAGAGACAACGGTACAGGATGTTAATACGTGTGTACTTCCATCCGTCCGTCCGTCCGTCACCTGTTATAAACAATCTGATATGGGCGGCGGGCCAGCCCCGGACGACCGGAACGGTTTTATGGAGCGCTGCACAGTGGTGCATCTAGTGACTGCAGTTAAAACATCTTACCAACCCAAGCAGCAGCCGCCCTTAGCCATCAGCAGCAGCAGCAGCAGCAGCATCAAAGCGCGATGCCACTTGCGACGTTGGCTATGACCGATTTACGTGATGTGCTTTCTTTTGTTCATCTGTCTAGTTGACGTGAAATGATTTCTAATAGTGCCTTAATTAAATCGTCCACAAATATTTCTCATAAGTAACCCATGCTTTGTTTCCTGTACTTCTAAATTTTCTTATTTGTTAATTTTTATTAAAGTATTTCGTTAAATAGTCAAATCAAATTCAAGCACTTTTCTGAATATTCTATTTCACGTAGTTTGTGGTAATCAAAACGTTAACAAATTTAAATAATTACAATTTTGTCACCTAGCACACCCGTCTTTCTACATTCTACGCGGTTTGTAGAAAACAGCACTTCCATCTTTATGTTGACGAAATAATTAATCGCTAGTTTGCGCAGTTCTAGCATTATAAATATCGTTACTGGTAGAGTAAGGTTATGAAAACAACGGCAAGCAAATGACAGCAACGCCATCAGAGTACCTAATACCTGGCTGTAGGGGCCAGTAAGCCAGACCCAACTGCAGTCATCAGCGGCAATGCAGTCCTGTTGATCAGCCGGTCTCACACCCGCACCGCCGCCCTCTCCACACTTACTGTCGTCCTGCTCAATCCATTCGGGACCTCGTCTCTCTAGACAGAACACTTGACGAGTTTGTCGACCACGTCCACATGTCACTGAGCACTGCGAAACACACAACAAACGTCACGACATGATGGCTGACTCGATGGCTCAGTGGTTAGTAGCGTAGTTCGCGGCCCAAGAGGTCATGAGTTCGACGCTTTGCCCTTGCGTCCTAGTTGCCCAGTGAGGTGT
>Ga0126335_1002991_pt1 | contig 10344 bp, 6 predicted proteins | sample OlaspJWI45metaG_FD_108409 | JGI IMG/M metagenome (GOLD analysis project Ga0126335, IMG submission 108409) | Marine gutless worms symbiont microbial communities from Oahu, Hawaii - Olavius sp. 1 OAHU.JWI-45 metaG | ecosystem: Host-associated > Annelida > Digestive system > Unclassified | place... | reverse complement strand
GTATAGATAAGTGATACAGTGTACAATGATTCACATATTCACATATATATTATTGTCAGTATGAATTTTTGTACAGTAGCTTATTTATATTCCTCACTAGTTCAATTATGCGGTGATAACATAGGATCGTTAGTTAATTATTTGTGTTTTATAGCCTTATTATTTTTAGCATAATCGTCGCAATTTAGTTGCTCCAATTATTATTACTGTCTGTTACGTTTTCTGTCATTTTTATAGACTGTATCGAACAGTCTGCCATCTGCTCTGTCCAGCAATGTTTTATCGCTGAGCCACATGCTCAAGAGAAAACTGAAAACGCATCTGTTAGAGAGTATCGGAACATCATCCAGGATCTCTCTGGCGGTTTTCTTTCGATTTTATCGTCGTGTACAGATTATTGTCAGTTTTATTTCAGTCAAATTGATCAATATGAAAGATTCTTGAACACAGGTCGTTTGCTGTTGCCGGTATTGGGCTATGACACGTGTTACCAGCGTCTCTGCGTTTGGTTGACGACTTTGCACATTTCTTTAGTTGAGGCTGCGGCGATTGGTGACTTTGTTTTAGGCGTCGTGTATAAATGTACTTACACTCACAGTCACACATGTAGATAAATAGTAATGAAAAGCATTGTAATAACACGGTAAATATCTACCTGTCTCTTCACATTTCTTCCACCGTTGCACAAATTTAAGACTGTTGTTAGTAAGTATTGTAGCCACTTTACAACAACATTTCTAACGCGGACTGCGCGTTGGCAGTTTGGCATCATCACACATGAATAACCGTGAACCACGCCCAACGACGTCGTTATATCGTGCATTACACAAGTCGTTCGCCGTCTGCGGCGCCATCTATTTGCCGTCGTGTTAATAGTGTAGCCTGCTGCTCAGCTCCGTCGCTAGAAATCTATAAATCTGGAATAGCTGCGCAGAACGTAATGCTCAGAAATTCGCCAGCGGCGCACGGACGCTTTCGTCGTTCGGTACTCGTATGCAGGAACGGAGAAGTTATTACGGCGGGGAGAGTTTGGGGAGGAAAGGGACGAAATAATCCCGGAAGGCAACGTTGGCGGGCGGTGTGACGTGGTTAATTTCTGCGTGTTTTGTATACAACGTGTGGAGTGCTGTCCGTCGTCAGTCGCAGCTGTTGGCTCATTTCCGGCGCCGCTGTCCCGTGCTTCTTTTGTAGCCTGCGCGGCGGCTCACACGGCAGCCGCCGACGAGTACAGAGCATGTTTAACAATGTCAGAAAGCGGCCAGGCGCTGTGGGATAGCTCTTGCTCCTCGGTATTGCCACCTTGGCGTACAATTGATCCAATGTACGTGAACTTCTGCTTTTAATGGACTGCGTACGCAGACCAAACATGGCTTCTACTCTGCAATACAACTAAGCCGACAAAATACTCTACAAGTTCTAGTGCATGCATATGACAGTAAGCGGCCGAAGTAATACGGCGAAGGCCGTATCGAATTCGTGGGAAAATCGGGACTCACTTCTAATACAATGTTACATGGGTCTCCATGAGTTTCCATTCCAATCCAAGCAGGACCTCGATCCGTTCAGCCGTGTTTGCACAGCGAAGCGCGTGACAGACAGACAGACCTACAGATTGACAAATGAAATAGTCCACATCTCATGCATTCGATGCAGCCTAATAATCAAACAGTTTTAAGAACAACTTGGTCGAGTGATATCAAATAAATATCTGTTAATCGGCCGAAATGATGAAACGCCGCTGCTAGAGTCCCGAGAAGTGCGTGCATTACTCGTTGTATCCGGAACAACAGAAAGCGGGCCGAAGGACGTGTGTCAATTTCGCCAGCGAACGATGCGATATAATCGGCCGCCCGTCGGACAGTGGTACGTTTGAATGGCAGGCGGAATGATCGAAAATTGAATCTGCGAGTCGGCGGCAGCGTCCGCTTGAGATCGCCCGTCGTATGTCGTATTCGCGTCGTGGGTGGTGCTAGGGAGAGAGGAGCCGATCACGGCTCTAGGAGCGTCCCGTCGCGTCGCCGGTGTGGTCCGCGGTCACAATGACGAGACGGCGACGACTCGACAATCCCATTGACGATTGCACGCACAAACTCAGTACCAGCCGAAACGAAAAACCTCCCTCTATCAACATCACGGACAATACACCCCCGAGTCCATACAATTGCCCAGGACATTTCCTCTCTAAAACATCCGCCCCTGTCACGATTATTCATTCATTCGTTTATTTTTACACTACAAAGGCTGGTAGCTGAAAACACACACAAACATATAACACTCGGAAATGAAAACCTAGAGCAAAAAATACACAATAATGCAAATGGTAAAACATCATTAGCAATAAACTGTCTCAGCACACGATAATTTGATTGAGCCTGAAGCTAGCAACTGCCATAAACCGACCTAAAACAAAACGTGACATGGAGTACATGATAACATTGTACATTTTTTCGAAAAAAAGTAATTTACTTTTAGGTCTATCAATGAGCAATGATAACGGTAAAGTCTTGCAAAAATATTGTAAAGGGCGCACACTTTTATGTCCGTTGTTAGATCTAACTCTGCCCTAACCGTCCCTAAATTGTCTCTGGGGAAGATGTCTCGGAAGGGGGGACGTTTGTCTCAGATGCAATGTCCGGGGGACGAATTTCTTTTTACCCTACAATGACATCATATTCACGGCCCACCGGCCATTCAGTGGTACGTGATACGGCGCGCGAAGGATGCATGGATCTCGCAATTCTCCGCCGCTTTCGTATCAGACGCGTGTGACAGAATGTCGAACGCGCCTGACAATGTCGTTTTCTTGCATGTTTATTTCGTCATCTTGTCAATTGGCGACAGTCTAACACCACAGGCAGGTAAATTCTTTCACAGGGGTGCCATCGGACCTATCGGCAGTGCGGGGTCGCTAGGAGGAAATGAATCGAACACATGTCCGGGGGACATGTGGGTCATCGTTCATCATCTTTCAGCTTATTCTTGTCCGTCTTGTTTGTTTTTTCGCACCTTACTCTATTTCAAAACAACTACAATTCTGGTATAAGCTTTAAAGGTGCATAAATTAGAGAACAATGAAAGTCGAGGGGCACAAGACTAGCGTTCCCGTATATGTATGTATATCGTCATCGTCATTTCATTTCATTTCCATTGCTGAAGGTCGGAGACTGTGGAACGACAGACCATTTTTTTCCAACTTTTCCTGTCTTGTGCTATTGTTGTGCACTCCGCCAGTCTTGTCGGTCCAATTTATGATATCGTCGTCTCATCATCTTCTTGGTTTTCCTCTGCTTTTTGTTTCACGTAATCGTCCTTCAAAATATGTGCACAGAGGGTCTGTGTTCTGTGACCGAAGTACTGCAGTTATTGTTTTCTGATAGTGACTAGGATTGGGAATTCTTTGTCTGCGCCGATCTCGTTCAATAGAGATTTATAGTTTTTTCCAGCTGTAGCATGTCATCTCGAAGGCTTTATAATAATAATAATATTAATACAAAATTTGTAAAGCGCCGTGTTGCCGTGGCTTCAGAGGCTCAACTTGTCTATGTCGTTGGTTTTGAGGGTTTATGATTTACTGCCATAATAATAATGGTTTTTATTTGTATTGCAGCACGAATGCTAGATTACACAATATCTGCGACGCAGGACAGTGCATATATAATATAACACAAATCATCATATGAACATAACATAGCAAACGCAGTTTAGCACAGTATATATACACGCTGCCAAATAGCGGCGCAAGGCTTACTCAATGCCGTAAATTAACAATTGTACAAACCGAAACAACAGTCAAACACATAAACATAAGACACAACAATGGTGGTAAATATTTACAAACATGCGTTCACTTTTTTGGCACCGCCCGGGGATCGAACCCGGGACCTTTCGATCCCAAGTCCCAAGTCAGACACTCTGACCACTACTTCACCTCCCACCCCCGCATACAGTGCAACTGGCCATAGTAGTGTCTTTAGTAACTTGAGTTTGATTTGCATGCTCAGATTGCCATCCTTCAACAGTTGTGAGCGTACGTAGCGCTGATCTTACGGCTCTATAGACGTGCTCGTATTTCTGTGCTACTTGTTGCTAACTCCTCTATAATAGACACTAACTATCTCAACTTGTCGACTCGTTCAATATGGCTCCATGGCAACTGATGATCAGTGACTCTTTTTCTTTTGTTGCAGCAATCGAGCGACAGCGACACCGAAATCGGTTGCTGTCAGCGACATCACGCCGTGGGGGTCCGGCCTGGGACAGAATTTAAGACTTATTTTGTAATCCGCATAATTCATCAACACAAACGATCGATTGCTAGCCTACAACTATCATACATTAATTAATCGTTTGCTGTTTATTTTTTTACATTTTATTCTGCATTTATATTATAACTCACGAGTTTATCGTATTGTTCCACCACATGCATTGCAAGCAAATAAATAAATAATTTTGTACACTTTTTAGTTTCTTAGCTCCGAACAAAGTCAGTCAGCATTTAGGCCTATTAAGCTGCAAAACGCTTGGCAAAATGGACGATGAGTAGTTCTTTTAATGCTAATAATATTACCAAAGGCAATATATAACGGTTTTCGACACACTCGTCAGCGCAAAGCTTGGATTACAGCCGTGATTGAAGGGCGCTAAGAACGTAATACCCACAGGTTTATTACCATGGACATGAAATAATTTCGTCGAGCGCAATAACCGTAAAGCCGGCCGGCGGCGTCGGACGTGCTATTTCGGAGCCGATACGTTCCTAGGGTCGGTGTGTATGGACCGTGTTCGTTCCATCAGTAATCTGGCCGTGGCAGCTTCAAGCTGTAGCCGGTCACATAATGCTCTACGACGTTGCTGACAAGCCCGAACGTACTAAAGTGCAGAGTACATGCAGGAAGCGACGAAGGGAACTGACCGGAAGCGGCTACTGGTACGGCTACCGGACGCTATCAAGATGATTGACGTCGGCTCCAATTTGTCGACAAATCCCGTCTCTTTGCAGATCTCTGGCCACTGCGACACACAGCACACTACAATTATGCAACATGACAAGGCATCGACACGACACACATCCTTTATTGACGCCACGTCATTTGATGCGGAGGCTTCAGCGACAGGCAAAACGATTAGGGACGAGCGGACTTAAAGCAATAAAGCACTTAAAATACTTTACTTATTTATGATTCTTTCTATCCTTTGTCTCAGTCGCCAAAACATTTTCTCGAAAATTTCTGTAAACAGTCACATATCACAAGAAAAAGTAAGTCCCGTAAACATTTTACAACAACAAGAGTAAACGTTCACTGATTCATTCTCCACAACAAATGCTAAGTCGTACTATTTTGCTAAACGGTTTACAGTCAACTCGTTCCCGGCCAACTCGTCCCCATGGCTACGCTAACCCTGTCCCTAACCTTTGATCTAATCCTAACCCTAACACTAACCTTAACTTAAACCCTAACGAGCTGACTTGGGGACGAGTTGACTGCCACCGTGCTAAAATGTTTTACGGGTAATCTATTTGTGGCGACGTCAAACCACTGATGTACTATATTATAAATATTAGTGGTATTGTGAGCTATTGTTTTTGCGTGTTTTCGCTTCAGATCGCGGGCCACTACCACCTGGAAGTTGCGCTCTTGCCGTGACGCGTCACGTTATATGCATTATTTCAGCGTTAACGACGGCAAAGCAGCTTTAGCGAGAAGAACGTATTAAGTCAACAACGGCGACGGACTGGGAACGGCCGCGTCATCTCACGTTTACGTGTTGGCGGCTCAGCGAGAGCCATAAAGCTAACAGTTAGCTGTCGCCAGTCGCCACCTTCCGCCGCGACGCCGTCATAAGAGGATTATCAGCCCAGCCAACTACTGATACAGCGGACGCCGTCCAAAGGATCGGATGTCTGGTTTGGCATCCACACTGAACTGCGTGGATTTTTTACAGTAGATGAAGCTGAACAGAAGTATAGTTTTTATAGCGCATCACAGTGAACTTTTATGTCCGTAGCGTCAGTTAGATACAGGACAATCGAAACGGTCGCGGAATATTGCGAAGAGCGTGAATGGTCCTTGCTTATGCAGCATCGGATACTGGTTTAACATAGAAACGACCACACAGTGGAATTCAGTGTGGCGGGACATTATTATTCGTCGGCGTCATGTGTGGTCTGTTTGACTGCTGTCGGAACCCTACGATGGACGTGCGACGTCGCACGGTGGTGTACCGACTGCTGGTGTTCTCCTGTATCTACGTCACCGCAATGACGCTACGGTTTGTCATGGTTGCCGACCCAACGGTGCTGCGTGAAGTAAACGCCAACGATGAAGAGGACCACAAGGCGTTGACGAAACGATTGACGCCGTCGACATTGGATGCGGCAGATCTGCCCGTGCACGTATCGTCGGGGAACGACACTGTGTCTATGGTCCACGTTGTCTGGTTCTACCCGCCACGGACGCTGCTCCGCTTCCACGAGGCGATGGCGCTGATGGCTGTCCAGCGCTACGTTCGACCGCGGAAGCTCCTTCTTTGGTATGACTCTACGTCGACTCCGCCGGCCGGACGGTGGTGGCAGTTTGCCCGTCAGTCCGTTGCCCATCTACTTCCGGTACCGTACGAGCGTCCGACGTCTGTGTACAACCGGACGCTGGCTGTACCGGAGCACCAGTCGGATGTGGCTCGTCTGGCGATCCTGGAGGAGCACGGCGGACTGTACATCGATCTGGATGTTATCGTTGTCCGACCGCTGGACAGTCTATTCCACTTTGACGTCGTTCTCGGAGCAGAAACACCGGATCTGCTCGGGAGCGGACTGATCCTTGCTCCGAGCCCCGGAGCCAAGTTCATCCGTCTCTGGCGTCGATCTTACGCCGACAACTTCGACGACGGACGCTGGAACGACCACGCCTGTCGCGTCCCGATGTTGCTGGCGCGCCGTTATCCGGACATCGTTCACGTGGAATGGTTCTCGATGCACAGGCCCAACTGGGACGAGAGACGATGGCTGTTTACGAACGGGAAACTGTGGGACTGGTCGAGCAACTACGCCGTGCATCTCTGGTTCAGAACTCACCCGACCGATGTCGTCTACGATCCGGTGTCGATCCGAAGGCTCAACACGACAACTGGCGAAGTACTCAGACACATTTACTACGGCGACACTCGCCTACTCCCGCGTATCGCCTCAACGTCTTCAAATATTACCGAAGAATTCCAAAGTACTACTTGAATTTGGCGCGGATCAGAATCAGAAGGCTTGATTATGTTGCGCTATTAAGCAGGATGTACATTCTGAACACAATGCCGCATTAACTTGTCATTATCGCTTTAAAATTTAGAATGCTCATATTCAACCCACCATAGGCGATTTTTTAAATAGGTCCTTGATATTTTACTCGGAAATTGTTCAAATGTAGACGTACAGTGATTAATTTGTTACGTCTCAGGTTTAAAAATTAAAGAAATTATCATTAAATTATTGTTGCTGTTTTACTACATAAAACTTATCTAATGTCGTTCTTGTGTGTTGATTATTTGACTATACGTGGCATGGAGCATCATCACCTCATTACGGGAATTATCGTTTATTTTTGACAATTTTGTATAATGTGAGCCAAAATAGACGACCTGAAGCTTTGTTTGGCTGCCTGCGCCGTCATGCCCCACAGTATTTGGTGGACTTTCGTCTTGTCATCTAGCTTCGGACGTTGCACCATAGCAACATCAGATGACTGCTCGACGTACCACGCTACCGTCAAATTCATTTGCCAGGCGGATCTTTTCTGTAGCTGGTTCGTTGGCGTGGTACTCGCTCCAAGACTACATAAGAGAGGAGTCCTTAGGCAAGGACATGTTCAGACGGCCGCTGAAGACGTTTTTGTTTGCATCGTACTGATCCATACAACGCATTAAATGTTTTTAAAAACTTTATGCGCTATATAAATTTACATTGACATTGTCATTGTCAAACATATCTATTGTCTACTTTTCTAGCAGTCTGTCACTGTGTTTGCTATCACATGCTGTATCGCTGTTTGAAATGTACACAGTAGCTAGGAAATCTCTTGTTATCTGTAGACTCAACAAAAAGAACAGTAAAAGAAGATAATTAGGGGACTGAAAGAACGCATGTACCTAAATATGCACATAATTCAAGTCATTTTTACGGCTATATGATAATTCTGGTAACCCAAAATACCTCGATCAAACCATGGTTTTTTTAGAGTAGTCACATCTTTTTACCGTAAAAACCGCGATAAAACAGTAGAAAGAATATTCATTTTTATCACAAATTGGTCCACTTAGTACAGCGGCCTTGACCTACATTCTCTAGCCTAGGGCTGTACCTTTGGGCTGCTCCACGGCCTAAGGTTGATGATAGCTCTGGAATGTCACTGACTGGTGGGCCTAGGGTTGCTCGAGACCGTGGAGAATGTGACAGAGTACAGCCCAAAGTCCTACATTACAAGCGAGTCCCGTGTGACTTCGAATGTGCTTAATATGAGCCAGTTACGCTCTGCTGCATTTGTTTACCTTCCTCTAGTACTCTGCTATCGTTCTCCACAGTTTGGCGGCCTCATCGCTTAGCAGGCTTTATAAAAAACCACTCAAAGCAAATCAGCACTAGCTACCAAGCATAAACAGACGTCTAGGCGAGGACTTCAGCGATGGCGACGATGATGGTGAACGCTGAAATTATGCAATCCATGTGTAACATTTGGAAAGACTACATTCGCAATACACCTTTTATCGCCATATATAAATATGATGTTAGCGTTATCGTGCTACGAATGTTGCTGACAAACATCAATTCACCCAATTCATTATTTGTTTAGTTATTTAATTATTTAATCTATCGACAACGTCTTTAGCAATGTGTTCAGTGGAAAAGTACGTCACGTAGCCTAATTAAGTCTTCCTGCAGGTCGAAAAATGGTAGCGGCAGCAACAGCCCTATCAGCGTTTTCTAAACACAAACACGTAGCATAGGATTGCAAGTAAACAGCATGTCCATGTTTTTATATATTTTTTATATTTTATTTATTTTTTTTAAATTTGCAGCAACACTACCTCACTTTTTTCTAAAACTCAACTTGCAATCACCTCATTCGATCATAGTTTTTCATGTAATGTTAAATAAATAAAATTTAGAAATTACCTCTCCATCGTGGTCGCACTCTCTCATCAGGCGGTGGTGGGCTTCTCCGGTTACCATGCACTTGTCGGAGTAGGCCCACTGACGCCACAGGAGCAAGCAGTCAATGTGAGCTCTGCGGCGTCCATGCTGCGGATGCTCCCAGGCCTCTCGACAGCTGACTTACCGCAACCGCCTGGGCGTAAATTGCTCGGAAGGACGGTCGCAGTCGTGGCGGCCGCTGTCGATGAGACTCGCGGTGCTGGCTGTCCACACACCATTTCCTGGGGAATTATTATCGGCGCCAGTGGTGCCGTTTTGGCTACTCCAGATGACGTCGGCAGCGGTGGTGGAGTTGGACTTCTTATCCCCACGTTGCCATCGTTGTCCGACGACGATGATGTCGACATTATCTCCACATCCGACTCTATCTCCACATCACCATCGCTGTCGGGCAACAACAACGGTGGCGACGATGAAGAGTGGACCATCGACACCGCGCTAGTCGTCGTTTTAGGTGCTGTCAGCGTTGACGTCAGTGACCCGCTAGCATCGATCGGCCAAACTGAAAATACACCAAATTATTATTTTTTTACCCTCGGTAGGTATATTCCCGAGGGAGTTTAAAAATTAGGCCTAAGGCTGACAATGTGGGTACGATAACTCAGTCCGTGCAGTCAGCGGCCGGCAGTGTCACGCAGCAGAACAGCGTTAAAACGCTGCACCAACACCGAGGCCCGCTGGAATAAAAAGCTGGCCTCTGTCGCCTCGCCGGAGTTGGCAGAAATTCTCTTGCCAAGCTCGTTTAAAAGAAGACGAGCAGAGGAGTTGAAAACGCCGAGAGTCTCCACAGCAATCGGCTCAAAGACATAGCGACTATCTATGTCTGCATATTTCGCCTCTTTGCGGGATGCGGCAACCTCTGCAGCCGCACCTGCCTCAATTGCGGCACCATTCACGTAAGATTCGGCTAGAGAACAAATCACAGTGACATCCCAACACATTGACTTGCCACTCTGCCATGGGACGAGCGTCAGACCATCTGGTCATTTGGAACAACCCGGACGGCTCCTTTGTAACTGGAACTTCGGCTGAGGCAAAGGAGCGAGCGATCAAGTCGTTCAGGGCATGGTGCCTTGCTGACCTGCCCGGAGCTCTTTTACAAACAAAACTGTGTAGCCCACGGGCATCCACGAGGGAACCGCAGTGGC
>Ga0126335_1002990_pt1 | contig 10344 bp, 14 predicted proteins | sample OlaspJWI45metaG_FD_108409 | JGI IMG/M metagenome (GOLD analysis project Ga0126335, IMG submission 108409) | Marine gutless worms symbiont microbial communities from Oahu, Hawaii - Olavius sp. 1 OAHU.JWI-45 metaG | ecosystem: Host-associated > Annelida > Digestive system > Unclassified | place... | reverse complement strand
GTTTAATTTTACCGTTACTAAGTCTACGGGTGAAATTACCGACAAGAACCTGCAACGGTAGACCGGACTAAACTTGGGATGGTCCGCATTCGAGTACAAAACCCGCGTGATCCGCTCGAAACCGGCGTATGTAGACCTACTTGAGTCATTCACAGTTCGTACTTTGTTCAGAAGAGGCAAAAACAGTGAAAAATCTTTGGGCGGTCGGGGTTGCGTCCAGAGCAGGCTTACAGCGCTCCTCCAGACACCCTAGCAGGTGGGAACCCAACGTAATCTGTGGACGTTACATGTCGGAGAACTACTTGCGATAGATTAAAGTTACCTAAATACTCCTATTCCAGTGTCGTCCCCGAAATGATCTATAAAGTGTCGAGTGGGACGTTAAGTTTCTACTCGCCCTACTCCAGTGGCTTCTACAGATCGAAAACTTGTTCAGTGTGGAGACTTGTGGCGACCAAACGCCCATTGTAGTAGATCATGGATGGAGAACTCGAGCCCCCTACGGTCAGGACTGTTCGATGCGGCCTTCGCCAAATTATTTTGGCCACTTGTTCAGTTGGCGTATTGGCGAAAGCTTCGCCCGACTTAATAGCAGTAGCAGCTGTGGCTGTGCGGGATCTGCTTTTTCCAAATCCGGTCGCAGACGGAACCGGAACAGGATTTGTGACTTTGTTGAAATGTCAAAGAAAAAGGACAATCAGAGTACTGTGAAACATTAACTAGCACACTCGGAAACTTTATCTAGCGATTAACACAAAGCCAGCATCAGTCACAAACATAAAACAGCTCAACTACAAGGCATCTGTTCTTTATAATCCCCCGTGTGGGCTCCAGGCTTGTGGACATCGACCACTTCCTGTCCTGACCGGATGTCGGGATTTCGTAAAAGGTAGAGAACATCTGCTGTAGTTACTATAGTATTGCGCAACCTTTTGTTGTTGCACGATCTTCTAGGCATATTGGGTTCTTGTCACACTGGAACCCTTAGTCTAGAGGCGGTTACCTTGGTCCATATTGTAATACGGCCGTGTGGTTCTGGTGGGATTAAAACTTATCTCAGTGACCAACTGGCTTCCTTCAGTGCTTCGATATCTGGCCCGCAAAATCGTCTTTAAAATGACCTATAATGTGTCGACTGGGACGTTAAACCTCTACTCACTTACTCACTGTTCTTTTTAGTCGGACTTAATCTGTTTGAATTATACTTCAGAAATATCAATCGAAACGCTTTATATAAATCTTTATTCACCGACAATACGGTAGCATCAAAAAACAGCAGCGCAAGCATAAATACAAACAAGGCGAAAACAACGACCAAGTCCACCGCAGTAGTTGACACTTACTGGAGTATAAACAAAATATCATATATAATCAACGTTGTTCACCAAACCTAATTAAGTATTACAACTTTTTACAAAATTGGCAAAAACCGTTCACTGTGGAAATGTATCGTAATATAAACTTATCCTGTCAGATAAGACTGCACTTTTTCTCAAATCCGGCCGAAATTTTGTCCGGAGCCGGATATGAGCTGGATTTGGAAAAAAAGACCGGTTTCGGCGGGATCCGCAGCCGAAAACCTGTACAGCCATAGTAGCAGCCACTGCAGGCTACAACTGTTAGCGTCAACGCTGGTGAGAACCAGTTTATTTCGAAGAAGGTATCAGAGCATGGTACCAATCCCTCTGCGTGGTCCAGCCCAGTTGGGGGTCCGGTTTCTTTGAATGCTGTTACGGATGATCCGTCATATTGTCTGTCGGCTGTTTCGAACTGCATCGTGCGCATCGTCCGTGAAGTGACACACTAAATGCCAGCGCACACTCCGGCTATTGACAGGGAAAACGGTTCACGCACGGGGTCGAAGCACGGGCACCTGTTCGCCGACTGCTCACACAGGAATACCGATACCCCCGGGTATTCCTGGCACGGGAAAATGACAGCCGTGTTGTCGGCCGATGCCAGCCATTTATAATTCATTTCTGACACGTGGCATGCACTCGACACAAACAGATTCAAATGTCGCCCATTCGGTATTCACGCCAGAGCAGTTATATGCCGCACAAAACGGTCATTTATAGTCGCTGGATTTGATTACCTGAAGCGAAGCGTGTCGAGAGAAATAAACAGTTTAGCCTATATGTGATTTTAATCGACGTAAGGCTGACATGAAAATGAATAATATTATTGTCCTTATCACTGACATTTCTGCTTATGTCTGTAGTTCGCAAATTCGCATACCGTACCGTTATATTTGGAACTGAGACGAATTCTTCAATTAATGTGAACATGTCGTGTTGTCTGCGTGTGGGCCCACGTTGTGATGTAGCTTGTGCTAACATAACCACCAGTAGTAGAGAGCAATTACCATGGGTTAAAGAACTTCGCTATTTAGGTGTTTATTTAGTACAATCACGACACTTTAGACGTACCATACACGAACACAAGAAATCATTCTTTCGCTCAGTTAGTGCCGTTTTGGGAAGGTGGGTCGCACTGCACCCGAGGAAGTAACCTTACAGCTTGCTTTTTCGAAATGCACACCTGTGTTATTGTTTGGTTTAGAATCTATGCATTTATCTAAATCTGACGAAGTCGCTGGACTTTAGTTTCAATCACTTGTTAATGAAACTGTTTAAAACGACGAATATTAGTATTATAAATGACTGTCAGTTATACACTTTTGTATACAAAACCGCCCAGTGAATTGTTGCTTAAGCGTCGGGAGAAATTTCTTGTCGCTCGGACAACTTTCTTTGCAAAACGTATGTTTAACATTGTTGTTTAGTGCGTTGGATGCTTATGCACCCCTCCCCCCAAATAAGTAAAATGTAAAATTAAAAAAGCAAAGTTTGATTCAGTTTCGTTTCATTTTGTGGGGGTATAAGGTCCACTTTTTTTTTTACAAAAAGCACCCCCCCATTCCATTTCCTGCATACGGGCCTGCGATGTGTTATCTGAATAGCTGAAGTTTTGCGTTAACCTCCATAGCAGAAACCAGTCTGCGGGACGTTTTTCTGAGCGTCAAAACAATCTAATGTTGCATCGAGAATTTGTCAAGTTGTCGTCGCTGAATCGCAAATGCCAAAATATTCATTCAGCGTTCGCTGCTGACGGTCCGACACTCCGGAACAGTCTGCCACACGACATTACTGACTGTGTGTCAATATGCTGCCAGAAACTGAAAACTTTTTGTGTTCTATATCATTTCCATGACTACATTTTTCTTTTTAGTGGTCCTTGGGGTTTTTTACTTAGGCCACTTTAGAAATTTCTTATGTATGTATGTATGTATGCATTCATCCTGTAGTACTTTGGTGCACTGAAATTTCAATTTGTTGGAACAGGCAACGGTCGATCGCATTCACATCGTACCAAAACGCGTGCGAAGCAATTTTCGAGCGTCATAGTTGAGCTAGACGGCCGTGCGAGCCAGTGTGTGCATCCAGGGTACATCACTCGTGTAACGCACGAGTAGCGCGCGCGGTACAACTTTTTGACCGACGCTCGGTGAGGAGGAGGCGGCTATGGAGGCCCCGAGGCGCCCTCGGCCGTGCCGCCCGAGTGCCACGTAGAGCCGCCACATCGCTCCAACTGGGCGGGGCAGCCATGACGTCAGTCGTAGCGCGGGAAATCTACTGGGCGGGCGTGCCGTCAGGCCACCACCCTACTATATACTCTACGCTACCCATAAACCGCGACGGGGCGGGCGAGGTAGGACAGTATAGCACAGTGTTTACTACGCATTACGCTGCGGTAGACACGGACGAAGCCGACCTAATCACCGCGCGGGCTAGCCCACTGCCTGCCTACTGCATGCTGATGTAATACAAAACTTTGTCGTCTAATTCTCGGCCGCGTTTGTGTCTGCGTGTCGATGGCCGGTGTTATAGACTGTACTCTATCGCTGTTTGCCAAGTACTTCCGTTTCCGGTCCGAGTCATCGCCCAGCATGGCAGCCTCTTGTCGACGATGTTTGTTCGGACGTCCGGACCCGGACGAGCTGCGACAGGACTTGGAGCAGCACCGTCAGCGTCAGCTGCGTCAGTGTTTCGAGCGCTGGAATTTCAGTTTCGAGAGCGGGCGTCCGGCAGCTGGGAGATATGACTGGCAGGTGGTTACGGCCGCCGAACGAGACGTGGCAAGCTGCCTCAGAGCTTCGTCGAATGATGACCACGACGATGCGATGGATGGCTGTCAGCGTCTGGAAGTGGCAGCAACTTCGACGAACTGTGATCAGCCTGCGCCCAGTGCTACCACAACATCCTCGCAGTCGAGTGGAGGATTTGTGGCCACTGTGGACGGTCCACGCTGTCCGCGCGACGCTAGGATAAAACGCAGACGACATCGGGGGTGTGGCGATTCTTACAGTTTGAAGCAGTCATCACGTCACTCAACAAGACGAAGGACCATTACGAGAAGACGTCGACAGCTCGTCCGCACAGCTGGAGCAGCGAGGCTCACCGGTCAGTACGTGATGATTGCACGTTTTTTTGTATAGATTAGCGCACGATTTTCATTCACCCCCGAAGAACAGTGCACTGGGGGCTGCACACCTGCGCAAGCCGACCGAGAATCAGTCGTGGGTGCGTTGACATTTGCCAGTCGACATTTGCCAGCTATCTCCTGACAGTTTCAAGACCCATCTCAACAGCTTCCGTCTTATTTGATCACCGGACTACGTCCTGTTTTTAACATTTTACATTTACACTGCACTGTTTTTATCTAAGTCACTGTTCATTGTTTGCTGCACGGCTTTCTCGCTACGCATCTGCTTATTCACTCGTGGTGCGATATTGCTCGGAATCGAGTCGGCACCGTTATCGGAAGATGAAGATGAAGATGAATGGCGCGCGAGATATAACGATCGACTACGAAGGCTAGCAGTCAGTCGTCACACGATGCGCGCTGAACGCGAGGACCTTGTAAGTTCCTGCGTCGCAGTGTAGTGTTCTCCATGCGTCTGGTCGGGTATGGGTTTAGTTAGAGCTATAGTCAAGTCGTCCCAATGCTAACCCAACCTGACTCCAACCCAAAGCCCTAACTCTAACCTAAACCCTAACGAGACGAGTACGAGTTGACTCCCACCCGGGTTGGATCCGGTCAAATAGAAAATTCAGAAACGGGTCATAATTCCGTTCTAGGTCATTCAAGGTCAGCAATTTTAGAACCAGTCGAAAGCCTGTATGCGAATTCCTATTAGTGAGTCATCATTACGTCCTGTCTTGCGCCATTGCCGAGATATCGCGTGTTAAACTATTGGTCATATTTTCAGTATTGACGTAGTTTAACCCGCAGTTTAACGCATTTGAACTGTTAAACATACAACCACGACGTTCGGCGTGTAGAGTCTGCAGGCGTCAGAGTCGTACGGTGTGAATTTATTTCCAATATTTCGATCCGTTGTTCCCCAATTTGCAAACTGTTGACTGTGCTTACTAGCGTCGGCCGGGTATGATATCATCATCATCATCATCATCATGCATCATCATCAACATTCTTTATTCGTTCATTAAAAACAGTACAATAAGCTTAGGTAAAATGCAAACGAGAACAGGACAGAAAGGCACAAAGTGCTCTGACAATTGCCCCATGCAGTGGTGTTAGCGTAGTATCTGTCATATCGCCTGTTCTTTTCATTCTCGATCTTTAAGACTTATATTAATGGACACAGGAGACGCGCGGGAGGCCCTGTGCAACTTTTGGGGGACTTTTGCTTTGACGCTGTTGGTTGGGTCATCTGACAAAAAGCGTGTCCGAAATGACCTATAAAGTGTCGAATGGGACGTTAAACCTCTGCTCACTCACTATTGGTGTTGATGTTATTGTTGTTAATTGCTATTTAATGGCGTTGAAATTCTCACGCAAGATATTCGTCAAGCGTTTTAAAATGACAACGTTAGACCTCATAAATAATGCTGGTGATCGTCCCCGCCCGACCCGCGAAACCGGCCCCGAACCCATTTTTTATTTTTTGTAAGTTAATTTTTTTAAATCCGTTAAAATTGCGCTTAAATGACTCCGAGTTTAAATTTCGCGTCTTCCGAGTCACCGGTACATGTATTTTCACCATTGACATCACTTGTTGACGTTGTTGTGCACTTCATATCGCACCTGGACTAAAAGGACATACTTTAAGGCATTAAGTTGTTCCATTGACTCATTCTTCATGCCAATTCGCTTGTAAAAATTATTTTTAAAAAATTCATTCCCCGATTCACCTTTTTCTCGAGAAAAGGACGATCACCAATTTTTTTTAATGTGGCCTAACGCCAAGCGTTAAATCGTGAGCGCTAGTGCAAGGTATGGTGTAGCATCAGCGTTGTACGGTGGCTGGCGTCGAGTGTATACAATAAGTCTTTTGTGGAGTCACGTTTGTAGCTGCAGTGAATCGCTTCAGCTTATCCTACCTAATGCGAGTTCTGAATACTTCACGTCGGCGCGCGGGTTACGCCCAGTGCACTTTTCGGACCACATCTCGCAGTCCTTTGTTGACGTGGCCTTGTGGAAGTTGGAACACATGTGCTGTTGCGTGTTCGGTGAAACAAGAAGCTCAGTTACCGCAGACATAGCGTGCGTCGTCGTGCATAAAATGTCCATTGTAACTCAGGTGCGTGCTGTAGCTCGTATACACAGCGATTTGTACTCGGACTTGGTGAGCGTGGTCACTTCCGATCACGTGACTAAGATGGCGGCCACACCACGCAATCGACTGTGGTCGAAAACCCGATGCCAGACGCAAACGGTACGACGCTGTGTTAAACAGTTACTGTCAATCGAAGCTCTGATAACGGCCAGCCGTAACGCCATTCAAGGTGATTTCAAGGTCACCGATTTTTGTACGCCTAAATTTCAAAACATTTTAGTCACATGTGTACTAATAGACATCACCTGAGCTTTGGTTGTTGCTTGAAAGGTGTGTTGAAAATACCAAATGGTCCAATTATGTGGCCGAGTATGCGCTTTTGGCGTAGATCCAACTTTTTGATGAGTGTTCGCTGGTGCCTAGAGCGATTAATACGAACTATTTTGTATGCTAATGTGTTTACGAGCATTCGACATGCATGGGCGACAGGGCGTGGGAGCCCAGGTCGACCGCATGATGTCAGTATAGGTATGTATTAATATACGCAAAAGTACCAACCTGGAGCGAGGGAAGGCTTAAAAACAGCCGCGTGCGTCACGTGATCTAGGTAGGTAATTGAATGTGCGTCGTGCAACAAGGCCGCTATACTTGTGTAGTGAAGGTCATACGACGTAGCGATCAGCAGCGGGCGTCCCACTCTTGTTGTGAATCGTGATGGACCATTCTTCGAAATATAGTTTCCATTAGTTAACTCGATTCGCGCATTTTGATCGATTTGTGGACTCGATTATGTTCAGTGTCGTATATCTTGCAGTAACTAACGCCCGAACCCGTCCCTGACGGGTATTACGTATGCTTTAAACCCTGTCCCCGCCTTTCACCCGCCCGCCGGCTACGCCGCTGTCCGGTCGCGTAATAACGTTCTTTACTAGGTTTTGGTAGTCAACTTGCAGACAAGTTAAACACAAGCAGTTAGTCAAGTGTACAAGTACCGGCTTATACAGGGTCAAATAGACCCCATAATATATGAACAATATAAATGCTACGATTTCGTTTCGGTTTATGAATAACAGATACTTTCTTTTGTAGCTTATACCTTTGTGACTGATAATCAACATGTAGCACGCTCTTGACGGTGTAATTGTGCTGCCTCTAGCTTACGTTTTCTTCTGCGGACATGCCTGCAGGGGCTGCTGCTGACACGTAGATTACAACCTAAAAATACTGACCAATGAACGTGTTCTGGCGTGCGTTTACGCTGTCCGCGTGTCGCGCACGCGACGAAATCGGGTAAGGAATGTTATTATGCCGCCCTGCCCGAGAATTGTGAATTGGATGCATCGTCACTTAATATCATCTACCATGACCCCTCCTCCAGTCAGAGACTGCTGCTACTCCAGCCGTGTGTCTGGTTGTTCATTCTGCAGACTGTGTATGCAGAGGCGACACTTCGGGAGGATTGTCAAGTGACGACTTTTGCATCAAGAAAATGACAGTCTGCGCTGTGTTATGAACAGTTGAAACAAAATTCTGTAATATCGGCATTAATCGGATATCATGAATCCCCGTTCAATCATTCCCCCAGCTTCAGAAGTTGCTGGAGTGATTTTATTACTTGGACCGCTCTAGAAATCCATGATTGATTGATTGATTGGTCGGAGCCGCCAAGGACTGGCTGAAGCTGATTGTGCATGGGATGACACTGCTAGCGTTCTGTATAGTGTTGTGTAATATATCATAGCCCAGTTTTGCTTTGTCGTTCGATTTGTGTATACTTTTCTCTGTTCATCTGATTAGTGATGACGGTATGGAGTAAAGAGGGAATATTAACACCAGCACTCTTGCTTGAAACATAAGAAGCACAGCTATCGCTGACAAACCACCCGACGCCGGATTGGCCGTATTTTGAGACTTTTACATACCTCTCTCCCATTTTACGCCCTCAATGAGGGGGATGTCCTCGAGCTATCGGGATCATATTTGTCATAGGAAAACTAGAATGGCTGGGTTACAATCTGGTGAAGGTCGCATGATAATCGACTCACTCGTTTGGGCACAATACATCAACATGACAAACACACGGACAGCCACGTCGCCATAGCAAATGCCGCGCCATCGCACTGCGTCGGGCAGCAAAAAGTAAAGCATTGGTTGATTGATTGACTGCAAGGGCAGTGTAGCTGTCTGTGTATTTGCAAAGTCAACACCATACTGTATAGGTTGTGGTGTGCACGCCTGACGTACTTGTGTCGTACATATACCTCGAGGCGGCGCTTGCGTCGTGGCGTCGTCCTCCGCTGCGGTTTTCCCACGGTATACGTGACTCGTCGTCGTCGTCGGTCGGTCTGACCTAGGCCTGATGACCTCACAGAGCACCTGCTTTCTCTATGCTGTGTTGTTTTCAGTAGTAGTGATCTGCAGCATTACCCGTTTTAGGAACCGGGTACCCGGTTGCAGATACCCGGGTACCCGGACCCGGTTTTGAATTAAGTAAGTAAATAAAAAGAAAATGTATTGGCGGAACTGTGGGAGGGCATTCCAGCCAGGGCCCTAGACTACCGTATTTCGCATTTTTTTCGACGAAAATTCCAACACATTTTCTCTTCAAAGGTAGACCAAAATGTCTCACTTATAGGGTAAGTCAATCTCGCTCGTGGCGGTTCTCCCCTCCTCTCTGTACGCTCTACCGTCGACGGGTCGTAGCGCCCTCCATGCTGGCCATGTCGCAACATTCCAAGCATCAGAAGGAGAGAGCCTTGTGCTCGTGGTAACCTGTTTCACCCAGCATTTTCGCGGACGACCTGATTGTTTCCTCCAGGTGCCAAACTGTTCTGAGCCCTGTCGTGACGCGTCTGAGAGATGTAGGGGTTGGTGGGCAGGAGTAGCCCGATCCATACGCTTGACGTGGCCAAAGAGAGAGTGTCTCCTTCGACTTATAGATTCATTTATGGACGGCAGCTGTGAGAGGGTGGCGACTTCCAAGTTCGTACCAAATTCATACCAGAGAATGTCGAGTATTCGCCTCTGGTTCGTCGTATGAGAGGCCTCCAGTTTCGCTATATCAGCTTTCAATGATATCCATGTTTTCAGAAGCATACAAGAGTGATGACAAGACACACGAATTGTAGTTGTAGATGCGAAACTTAGTAGTGTTACCTAGACGACTGTGTTTCCAGACACGATCCAGCTGGGACATAATGGGCGAGTCTAAGCCGATCCTCCTGAGAATTTGGTGCCCCCTCATAAGTCCGACCAGCTGTTTTTTGGGTTGCAGGGCGACGTGGTACCTGGGGTTGTGGGTCTCCTGGACGGGGGGTGGGGCGGTCGAGAGGGTACGAGTGGGGGCCGGGTGAGCCCCTGGAACCCTGATAGGGGCCGCACCGTGGACCGCCCACTTGTCCGACTGAAGACATGACATGAAGACCGATCTATGCCATGCGGGGCTTGTGGGGTTATAGAGACCCAACCTCCCCTTTTTCCCTGTCCCCGCCCCTATTGCAATATTTTTTTACATTTTTCTAGACATAATATGCATAGGTAGATATAAGATCGACTGATAGATAGATACACACGCACAATCCGAGGCATGTGAGTCATCTACATAGCTCCGTAGTGGCTAAAACTGGTGGTGAAAAGTCGGGTACCTCCATATACCTCCCTGATGATCAAAAGTATGGCAACTCTATACACCTCTCTGCTGGTCAAAAGTGGTGCACCTCCCTAGATCTCCCTGATGGTCATCAGAGAGATGTAGGGAGGTG
>Ga0126335_1002989_pt1 | contig 10346 bp, 5 predicted proteins | sample OlaspJWI45metaG_FD_108409 | JGI IMG/M metagenome (GOLD analysis project Ga0126335, IMG submission 108409) | Marine gutless worms symbiont microbial communities from Oahu, Hawaii - Olavius sp. 1 OAHU.JWI-45 metaG | ecosystem: Host-associated > Annelida > Digestive system > Unclassified | place... | reverse complement strand
GTATGAAGCTATTTAAAACTGGGAGTATTGATGTAGTAAAAGATTGTCAGAGATACTTTGCAATTGACCTGCCAAGCTGTGATCTTAAAAGAAGGCAGGATAAGTTTATATTACGATACGTTTGCACAGTGAATGGTTTTTGTCAATTTTGTAAGAAGTTGTAATACTCAATTAGGTTTGGTGAGCAACATTGATTATATATGATATTTTTTTCCAGTATACCAAGTGTCAACTAGTACTGTCATGGACTTTGTTGCTGTTGTATTTATCCTGGCGCTGTTGTGTTTTTTTTCTTTTGATGCTACCGTATTTTCGGTGAATAAAGATTTATGTATATAGTCCGCATCTCATGCATTCAATGCGGCCTAAAATTGGCCTGTACTACTGCATGCGAATGGGGTAATAACGTTGACTTACTCGATGGCGAAGCGACTGCTGTTGCTGGTGCCGCCACATCTGTACTTGTACGCCTCGTGGCGTGACAGGTGATGGTCGTACAGTTGGCGACATAGTCTCAGGTAGCTCGACAATTTCTGTACGACCGTCACGTAGCAAGACAGAAACTCCTCGTAAGCTACACATAAATACAAAACAGAACAGTGCAGGAAATAGCACAGCTTGTATACAATTCCGGTCGCAGGAAGTTGCAGGTTGGTTTTCAGTTTAAACGCGAGTGCTCGATTTGGAAAAAAAATCTTAGATAAATTCTCAAGTTTTTCTTAAGTATTTGCTAAGATATGATTGGAAATGCTTAAGTCAATACTGTCTGCCTACATTTATGCCTATACAGTTGAATCGAGTTTTAGTTTGAGGCGCCATTTCCATCTGCGCGTCGCAGGCACCCACGCGCGAACGACGCGTTGCGTAAATGGGAACATTGCTTAATTGTAAAAGCCATTAACCACAGTGAGCGGTAAATATTGTATGTAGCTTATGGCCTGCATGCATAAACAAACAAGTTGTCAAAGTAATTTGGCGAAGGCCGCATCGAATCCGAGGGAAAAATTGGAACCCCCGTCTAATACAATGTTCCTTAGGTCTACAAGAATCTCCACCTCAAGCAGGACCTCGATCCGTTCAGCCGTGTTTGTATAGCGTAGCCGCGTAAAGCCACGTGACAGACAGACTGAGAGACGCCGGGAACATCGATCGCATTAGTCCGCATTTCATGCATCCGATGCCATCTAAAGGCGACAAAGCAAATGAGAAACCTTCGAGTGCAGTATCGCAAGTATACGTGGCCAGCTGAATGTTCTTATCCCATTCCGACGATACGGCAAATATCGTCCGAACGCCGATAGAACACATGGAGTCGACCGGGGCAACGCATTGCTTGTATTCGTGCAAAGCTCTGAAACAAAACAGTTATTTGAACTAATTGACATTTTCCTGAGGTTCACGGTTGGCGAAATAAGCTGTGTGGGTGTCTGGGTGGGTGTCATAGGTGACTGTTTTTCTCCAAACGATATCTCAAGACTGAGAAGGCCTAAGAACGTCAAATTTGACAAAAAAATGGCGTCTAGTACGAAGATGATGCGCGCCACTTATATTTTTGAAAAAAAAGTTTTTTAATTGTGGCACAATTTGCAAAAAACGCCAAAAATCGCCAATGTCACTGAAACAGCATGGTTTTTGTCATGAGTCAAGTCCACCGAAACGTGTGGCGTCGCACACTGGCGTTTCCTTGCCACAAATTACCCCCATGTTCTTGACACCGGACTACACGTGGCGCCATCGTGTGAGTGGATTCTACCTCAAACAATGCGGAGCACTGAGGATCCTGTGACGATAATCACCTTACTTGTAAATTTGATGGTCAATGCGTTTTAAAATAATGCAAATGCAATAATGCAAGACACAAGCAATGTGCCAATCAAAAGACTGATTATTTTGTATAATAAACGTGAGCTACCCACATACAGTAAACAGGTCATTCTAGCATGCTGATACACAACGTCTGTTGCAAACTAATACGAAGGCAAAAAGAGTGTGGTCCAAAGTGGTCACACGCATTTCCTTCAACCTGAAATCACAGTTCGGTGTGTTTTCTTTATGTGACAACGGCATGCATATTCAAGCAAAATTTTTATTTTATTGTCATAATGCTTTAAGGGGAAATTGGCGGCTGCGAAGCCTAAAAGCTGCTTCTCTCCGGTCTTCCATAGGCTATACAAACTGTAAGAGCGCCATTGGGATTCGGGGCATTTCTGTGAATTCGACTGTCTGTGAGAGGAACCTCACTACAACAGCCCTTAGGTATGGCACTCGTTGTCGATGGATTTCAGAGTTTTACCTGCACCCAAACGCGTTTATCCACGAATGGAATGAACCACCTGTTTTTGCCTTCCCAGCCAAAGATGGTTCTCATTTACCGATCCCGGAAAGCTGAGTTGACCTAGGCACCACGACAGTCAATAATCAGTCTTCTCGGGACCGCTACGTGACGGCTATCACAGTTGTTAGCTGCTCAAGCCGTCATGTTTCATTGGGCAACTGAAGCACGGAGAAGCGTCGAGCTCACGACCTCTCGGGTCGCAAGCCGTGACGCTGACCACTGAGACACCGAGTCGCCCACTGAGCCTACCAATGCAGTTACTGTCTAAAGGCCCAACTCCAGAACGAACTGGTACGTCTCAGACGGGGCCTTAAACTCTACTTATTCACTAACAGAAATTAAGGTGAGACTTACGAGCACCATCGGCGAATTATATTGACAGAGGATCTAATGACCGCCGGCAGAGTAGGGTAGAATACGACACGCGTCCTCATGAACTCACGGTAACAGTGACGAACCACCGTCGGGAACTCCGGAGGACACGTCATGCTGTACTGCAGACCTATCCAACAGGCAACAGCTTCGGTACAATGTGTAGGGGCCTAGTTTTTACTTGCGGTTTCCTGTGTTTGTTCAATTGGTATTGCGTATACACTGTATACTTGTGCAACAGAAGACCAGCCAAAATTAATCGACCAAATAAATGTGATACGATTTCATTAAATGCCCACGCTTCTGAGGCCGGCAAAAAATCTGGCAAAATAGCAAAAAAGTCAGAGGAAGGGACATTTACCGGTAAAAAATCTGGCTACCAGAAAGCGTTATGAGCCTATGCAAGCTGTTATCGATCTAGACTTCAGTACTACAGTACCACAAAAAACCTCAAGTAGAGAACAAACGAATAGAACATAAAACTCTGCAAACCTCACATATCCTATAGATTGCATCCACATTTATAAAAAGTCCAAACTGATTTGACACAGACCGCGTCAAACATCCCCTCACCGCGGGGGCATCTGGACCCCCATCTTAGTTTTAACACAATGTGTCTTGGGTCCCCCAAGAGTTTCTACCCGAAACAAGACCTCAACCCGTTTAGCCATCTTTGCTCAGCGCAGCCGCGTAACAGACAGACGGACAAACTGACACACCACGCTACATGATCATCGGTCGCAATAGGCCGCATGATGAACGTTGTGTATCCGATGCGAATTACAAATACGGAGTCGAGGCGTACCGGCGTTTGACGTGGGGTAGTCGTAGAGTATGGTGTCCGGACGGCAGTGTTGACGTTGCAGCTCTGCGTCAGTCGCTAGGCGCAGATGATTCTCTATCGACACTGCGAGGATGAAGTCTGCTATCGAACTGCCACACGCCGAGCGCACTAGGCGGTCCTGACACTGAAAAAACTCCGACATCAGTCTGTAAACAGCATCCATGCACGCAGCGACATGCAATGTTTGGAATTATACTACAGACGGTAACACGAGAACGCCTTTCGATCGACGAATGATCGCCACTCGCGCGCATGTATAACGTATTTAATTAGTTAGACCTATGCAGCCCTTGTTCACCAGGGCCGGATTAAGCTCTTTGGGAGGGGGGTTTTGTGCCAAATATAAATGGGGGCCCCTCGCACTAGTCCCTATCCTTTATTTTACCCCTCATCTCCATCCCTTTAAAGGGGGATTTCCAGTCTGCTGATGGGCGTTTTCCAGTAATTCTCAATTTCGCGTGCTTATTATTTCTCAGCTTGTTTTGTGACATGTGGAAAGTTTGAAGTTAATCAGCCAGCCAGCACCCTCCCCAACAGCTATTGGGTCTGGGGAGTTTTTCAGTGGGGTCCGAGTTGATGACCTTTTCTGGCACTTCAATCGTGTTAAAGGTTCTGTATATAAATGGCGATTAAACACTTAGTAGTGTGGGCTGGGGCCCTGTGTCATGGCACGTTTGGCATTATGCTTAATCCGGCCATGTTGTTCACTACAGCTCATCAGTAAAGTAATGAAATAAGGTAAGTTGGCGAAGGCCGTATCGAATCCGTGGGAGAAATCGGGACTGCCGTCTAATGCAATGTTCCTTGGTCCCTAAGAGTCTCCACCACCAGCAGGACCTGGATCAGTTTAATCGTGTTTGCACAGCGAAGCCGCGTAAAGCCACGTGACTGACAGACGCCCGGAATTATCAACAGCAATAGTCATGCATTCAATGCGGTCTAATAACTTTTAAACTGCTCTGAAGCACATGGCTGTTACCCCATTTAGAACGAACACTTATCTTTGATAATTACTGGTAGGCTATGATTATTACACGTGAACTTGGTCCAGATATTGCTGATGCGGTACGGTCTGTTGATGAAAGCGTCGCTATTACGTACTGACTTCACCGGATTTTAACCACCCGGTGATGGAAATTCGGTTGGAATTAAAATAAGTGTGGCAAATTAAGCTCGCCCAGCTCGCTTTTGGGCTCGTAAACAACTCGTACTTACTTATTTACTATACTGCAACCGGAAGTCAATCGCATATTCATCGTGGCAACGACTTCCGGTTTGATTCACAAACGCGGTCTGCTAAAACTGTAAAACGGCCACTGTTCAGCCGCATAACTGCTGCCTAATGGCTCAATTCATCATAATTCCTGTCCGCTACGGTCGCCCGCATGCAATACAATCCCTAGGAGATCACCAACGAATGCACAGCATACAGCAAACCCCTGGCGAACACGGTCCGTACTAACCGACACAGGGGCATGACGGTCGCTTTTCGGCGCAGCTGCATCGTGATAAAACATCCGTTGAACAGAGGATTCATTTCACGCGATTGCGTCGCCAAACAAGGCAGGTTGACCAACGTTACTGCAACAACAACAGCGACAATAAACCCATGAGCGAATAATCTGTCGTTTTTGCACAGCGCAGCAACCTGACAAAATTCGCTAGTGGTCTTGTTCCTAAAAATACTTGTGGAATGAGTGTAATAAATTCAGATGGAACATTTTTGGGAATGAAAAGTATTTCGGCGTCAGGCAAAACTACAGAGTACAAAATTAGCACTCCTCATAGAATTTTCACGAAAATCTGTTTAGCATTTGACTTCGTTACGGCACACAAATGCGCAGAAGGACGGTTCACAAACAGATAGATAGCGTGTCACAATTGCGAGCGCCAGAGTCTGCCGTTAATAACACACGTCATCTCACGATGATTACGTACTTCGACAAACAGATATACTTATGGCGTGACTGAATTATGGGGACATTTGACCTAGACGTTTTAGGCCGCATCGAATGCATGAGATGCTGACTATTGTTACCGATATTCGCGGTGTCTCTCTGTCAGTCTGTCTTAGATCGGCGGCGGCGCGTGCAGTGTACGCTGCGTGCCGTGTGCGCGGGGTCATTCAGTGCAGCCTTCGCCAAATGCATTTGGCCTCTTGTTACCTTGAGAGCTACATTCGTACTTCGTCGTATTTTAGTTGTCTCCAGAAGCGGAAGCGCACAGGTTTGTGCTTCTTTGAGAGACGTGTTTAATTTTACAGCGAATACTGTATACTACAGGCTGCAGCCACTCAGGCCAAGACTCAGTTTTGCTTCAAAATCTAATAACTACAGGCCTCTGCATGCTGTGAAAATTCTCTTAGTGGGATAGATCATCACCGTGAAAGCTATCGGTAGACTGGGTATAGTTTTAGTGTGGATATCCAGGGGTGTAACTCGTAAGAAGACGCCGGACCATGACCCTTCCACTTTATTGCACCGAGATGTGTCTCGGCCATTTCTGGACCACCTGTGCCTTGAGGCTTCATAAATAAACAGTAAGATTACTAAGCCATCAGATGAGCTTTAAGCAGAAAACTGTACAAAAATGTGTTTTCTGAGGGATTTCTGCCACGAATCTCGCCGGATAAATAAGGGAGAGGAAGGAAAGAATATAAGAAGACAGGCGGGAGAGAGGCCCCATCTTTTAATGACCAGAATTGTAGGCCTACGCATGCAGTGTGAATATCGACTGACAAACCATTTCGTCGATCGATACAGGTGCGTTCGATAATCGATTTCGTCTGATCGAACTGCGTGTTGACGCTGCTGGATGACACGTTACACCTTGACGCAGAAGACCGTATACACACCATCCACTTCTGAAACATGCTGCCACACGTGCACACAGCTACAATAAGCAATAGCCTATAAATCGTTTATTATAGTTATTATAATTTGCAACCGCGATGCCCCTGATAAACTGATAGACCTAATGTGAAGAAGACGAGTTACTATGTCGTGTGTTATTCGGGATGACTTGGTGGTTTAGTGGTTAGCATCGAGGCTTTCGGCCCGGTGAGGCGTGACGGTCTGAGCAGCCAATAGCTGTGGTTTCCGTCACGTGGCTGTCCTGAGCAGACTGTTCACTCACCATGGTGGTACCTAGGCCAACTCAGCCTTCCATCCCTCCGGGGTCGGTAAATGAGGACCAGTTTCGGCTGGGAAAACAAAGGCAGGTATGGTTCATTACATTCGTGGATAAAACGCGTGTGTGGTAGATAAAACTGTGTGATCCCTTGTAAATGCGTGCCATACCTGAGCGCCTCTGTGATGGGGTTGGACCACAAAGAGGCGCTATATCTAGTGTCATTTACCTTTGCTTGCGCAACCCGCATATTTGGGCCTTTCCGCAGTACTATGCCGACGCAAGAAAAGTTGACATACCGATGTCATACAGTCGTGATAACGTGTATTCATCTGAAATCAGGCTAGCGTACACACAAATACTGCCCTCGTGGAGGCGTGCTAATCCGTTCAATGACGTCTGTCTCTACGGTATGTCTGTTCGGCTGACCCCAAAAATATTTCTAGAATACAGATACCACTTCAACACATCAAGAAAACATTTCGACATCGGGGCAGGTCTGTTCAGGATGGAGACTTTTGAAAACCCAAAACACATTGAGCGACTGCAGTTTTTGCTTTAGTCATTTTCTCAGTCATTTGCTTAGTCTCAGTGCCGGGCTAAACCAGAAATAAATCAAAAGTGAAGTCAGCTATTTCCAATTACAAAGTCTAAAACATTATTCGCATTCAATGCGGCCTTCGCGGCGCAACTTTTAGGGCTGCGACGTGAATATATTCAGTCTTCAATATTGATGAGTACCTGCAAAGCATGTCGAAACGTTCGGCGGACGGGTGCTGTAGAAACAGATCGTAGAAAGCTCCAGCTGCAAGGTGCTGTTCGTGGTCGCCGCACCGCTGTGTCGCCCAATCGTCGTCGTCGGCGAACACATCGGACGTGTTGCGTGGACATCGGCGTACGGCGGCCGAGGCAGCTGGAACGAAAACGATAACGATATTGTCACCCGTGAAGGACAACTGGATAAAATTCGACAGCAAACCGTCGTTGTGAGTTGGTTGGTCGATTTAGGTCCGCCATTCCGCCACTGACCCTACAACTCCCCCTGACCCAAACCCGGAATGGCACCCCACTTTCCGAAATGGCGGACCGTTACCGGTTGGTTCGGGGGTTCTGCTCGGGAGAGGGAGTTCAATGATCAGCAGCTCAATGGTTTGGCTAGCAGATCACATAAACGACAACGGTGCCTGGACCTGGCAGGCATGCAGACCAATATAGAACAGAACGCTGTTCGACCGCGGAGCAATCACTATCTAGCATGTTGGCGATGAGTTCCGGGGTGAACTAATTAACAGCGCGACTCTTAGTCACGAATTATTGCTCGCAGCAAAATACTCTAATCCAGCAACCAGAGTCGCTTTCACTGACTGGCTTACGAAGATGGAAAGCTGTATAGGGTTAAGTCGTGTCAGTTTGCTGAGTAGATTTAGAAGAGAAGGTAATGCATAGAAGAAAACTAAGCAGTCTATGTACGCATGGCACCATACATTCAAAAAATAAACATAATCAAAATAACACAATCATACAGACTTCGCCAGGACAGAAAAGTCAGTTATTATGATACTACACGGTGAGCCATAAAAACGTGCCACTTTTATTATGGCTCGAAACTTGCCAAGTGTTAACCGATCTTGGAAATTCTTTAACTGCTGGAAAGCGACATTTCCAACAAAACCCAGGAACAATTTCCACCGTACCTTAAACACGTTGCTGCAGTACCTTGGGAAGTTCGGAGTCCTAATCTGTTAAAAATTACAATTTACAAATGATATAACTTAAAAACGTATCGCACCCCACAAAAGCGACAACGTCATATTAAACAGCTAAATGCACACTGATACTGTTCAATAGTTGCTAAAAGTGTCCACCGTTTGCCCGCTCACATGCATGAAGATGGCCATGCTGCTCGTCAACTGCGCTATCAATGACGCTCCGCAGGTCCATGCCACGTAAAAGATTCAGCAAGCGCTGCTTCACTTTGCAACCACGCAAACGACACTCAGAACTTCAGAAGCGATGAAGTGTGACTGACACAAGATTGGATATCAGTAGCAATAGTAACAGCGCAACATATGCCGGTTACTTAGCTAACTCGATATTTTATCGATAGCCGCGTAGCGGTGTGGCAAACATTTGATTTTTTGCAGGCGTCGTTTGTTTGTATGTATGTAATTGTAGTCCCTGTGTATGCATCTGCGAGATAACCATCGAAATCATTGACCTTGAGTTCATTTTTGGCACTTCAGAAAATACAGTTCAAGTTCGCATGAGCGCGCGGGTGGTTAGCCTTTGATGAACTGGCATTTAACCTTGTTAAATATGGCACTGAAAACTAGAATATATAGGTTGTAGCGATCTCTGAAATTTTCGTACAATCAATTCGGTAGTTAGATAGACAGCGCATCACATTGCGGAGCACTGGAGTCTGCTGAGAGTCCACTGGATTTCAGAAGACTAATCACGACTTTATCGGTGTCTGTCAGTGCGGCGACGACAGTGGCAAAAGCAGGACAGATTGCTGGTGACAGATACACCGACGTCGTCAGTCTATCACTGCGTGTGTGGGCCTCTTTGTATAGCGTCCGCTCGGCGGATGGGCTAAAAACAGCAACGCGTCGATCCCGTCCTCGTCCCGTGACAGATCGATGTCTGATAGGACCAAGTACTCTGCCCGGACTCGGCGGTGTGTGGGGGTCCCTGATCTGCTCTGTACACTGTTTACGTCCACCAGCCTTCCGTGCATGGCGGCGACCACCAACAGCGATATTATTCTCAACGAAACTTAAAATTACAACGCTGTATTTTTGTCGACGAGAACTAAAATTACGAATATTTTCACAGACAAAAAATAAATATGAACCAACACTGAAGAAGAAAAACATTACGTTGTGTTAATTATACTTTTGAGAAGCACAATATGTGCCAAACTTTTATTAGAATTTGGAAACCTGGTATTATCTGCCATAATCATCATTCTGTGTTTTAAAAGCAGCAATAAAAATGAGAAATTTTTAAAATATAAAATAAGAATTAAAACTGAAATCATACATTCCAAACAACGAAAATTGAGACTGAAATAGCCGCTCGGAATAGAAAACTTCTTAACCAAATTAAAACTGCAGCAGGGATACTTTCAGAACTAAAAATCACACTACGGGCGGCCCGCCGGCAGCAGGCTTCGTCGTAGTCACGTGGTCGATGACGTCATCGTGCAGCTGTCAGGTTGACCCCTCCCCCTCTTTCCTCCTCCTCTCCGCCGCCTAGAAATCGATGGCGACTGACAACGGTTCTGGGGGAGAAGGGAGGGAGGTGAAAGGACTGGTCTACTGTTGGCGCGCCTATAAGCTCATTTGCAGTGCTTTTACGGGCTTATGATTGCGTGATCGGCGTTTTACGAACGCGTTTCGCTGCTGTGGACAACTGCACACTGCAGTCTCCTGCATGGTCGCTACTGCACTACAGACAGCGCAGCTAGAGCTGAAGCATGCCAACTGACGGGTTTACGAAAACTGAAGCCTCGTGAAGCTGTTCAACACAAATATCGTGGAAATTATCAACAAAAGGCCAAAGTTATTTGGCAAAGGCTGCACTGAATGACCCCGCGTGACAGAAAGACTGACAGGTAGACTGACAGACTGACGAACAGAAGCCGCGATCATCAGTGAGTAT
>Ga0126335_1002988_pt1 | contig 10347 bp, 6 predicted proteins | sample OlaspJWI45metaG_FD_108409 | JGI IMG/M metagenome (GOLD analysis project Ga0126335, IMG submission 108409) | Marine gutless worms symbiont microbial communities from Oahu, Hawaii - Olavius sp. 1 OAHU.JWI-45 metaG | ecosystem: Host-associated > Annelida > Digestive system > Unclassified | place... | reverse complement strand
GTCTACACAAAACGTAAAAATAACGGAAAACATTACCGTAGTCGAAAACATACTAAATACCAGAAACCTAATCAAAGTTAACAGGCTTCTGTACAAATGTGAGAATAATCTGCCTTCTTATCTTCTATTAGATCAAACACTCTTTATTTCAGCGAGTTCAGAGTTCGTGAATAATATAATTAATATTACTGTGCAATTTGGTTATTTCACGCATGTGTGGTCAGTGGTCACTGGGTACTGATCAGCACACTCATGCTATTATATTACTAAAATTACAGGAGACTTTTCTGTAAATAAAAAGACATACTCCACACACAGCTGAAGCTTAATTCACTCAACTCGTTAATATGCTATGTAACGTCATTACATAGAAAAGCATCATTAATTGACCGAGCAGCAATATCTGAACAAAACATGAAACTACAATATACATCGTGATCCAAAAAATGTCTACGTTTTTATTCTATTGTAGTTTCAACAAACGCTGGTCGATTTCTACAATATTTGACACAGTATACTGAAAAATTTGCAACATATTAATAAATTTGTTTACCTCACCTACATACTGTTGCCACAGTACCTTGGGAAATATATGAACTGCACAATAGTGACTTTAACGACCAAAACTATACACATTATCGTTGCGCAAACGAAAAATTATCCAGTTTTTCTGCACATTAGAGTCCTAGTATTACAGCAACTGTTCATAATGGCCTCCCTTTTCATCCACTCAAGCCTGAAGTCTCTTACGCCATTCATCAATGGCATCGTCCAAATGCTTTGCCAGAAGCCACTCCAACTGTCAACCAAGCATTGTCTCAGATCGGCCATGTCTTGAATTGGTGTCTGATACACACGATCCTGCATCATGCCCCATATGTGATAATTAGCAGGATTAAGATCAGGACTATTGGGCGTCCGTAAGTCCGGACCAGTAAACTTCGTAGTTTTACGCTGTAGTAACTCAGCACACTGTGTTGCTGGAAGATGTCAGCGTCATGACGGCAATGGCACCAGTGAGTGACAGCATTTCTTGCATCGGTACAATATCATGATAATAGGCAACAGTAAAAATCTTTTATTGGTCATATCTTATCCTTAAGTTTTGAAGTTGATTTAACAGCTATGTTGACAGAGTAAATTGGCCAGAATGGTCCCAAAACCACAAATTAATTTTTCCCAAGGTAGTGTAGCAACACTATACAGGTAAAGTGGATTTGTTAACAATTGTTGTATTGCAGGTTTCCTCAGTATACTGTGTGTCAAATTTTATGCAAACCGGTCAATGTTTGTAGACACTACAGTAGAACAAAAAGGTGGACATTTTTTGGACCAGGGTGTAGTTTTAATCACACTACTGCATCACCAATAGATTGATTATGTATACGTTGCGCAGAAAACAGCCAACAAACCTCGGTAGTAACGGTGTCATACTGTGTTTGAAGGTCGTCCAACAAAGTGCGTATTTTCTCAATTTCTTCCTGTAAGCCACGAATCTGCTCTTCCGCCGTACTACTGAATGACCGTGCCGTCGACAGCTATTACATACAGTGTATATCATCATCAACAACTTCGTGAGTAAACAGTTCTAGTATTGAACTATTTTATTATCCATCAAATTATCGTGTTTCATAAACTAATTGTACGTCATCTCACCTAACCGAATAATTAAAATAATATTTATTCATTCAGTTTATTTAAATCATACAACGAGGCCCATAGCCACACACTGAAATACTATCATTTTAACAAACGACAGTCGATATTTTAGCCTGCAAAAATTGCTGACAAACAAAAAAGGGTGAAACAGTGGTGTCTTATTAGGAACTCAAAGCGATATTAGAAATGCTAGAAAGGCAACAGTCATAGAGCAGAGTCAGCAGACCTCCTTGGTGGTTCTGTCATAGTCGAACTTCAATTCGTCGTTTTCACGTTGCTGTTCTTCCAAGTCATCCTGCAGTTTCTTCATCTGCAGCTGCATTGACTTCTTTTCTTCTTGCTGCGACGTCAGCTGATTACGTCATTACAACAATTGCGTTTAAATCAAAGCTTATACAGTCAACTAAAACCGGAACTCGAACGACCTAAATGACAATGTTAACAACGATGACGAAGAACAGATTCGTTAAGAAACTATTAACAGCTATTTTTTATTGATTTTATCTCATGATATTTGGCTCATCAAACAGTAAAATGGCTGCTTGTATGCTAATAGAAGCTACATTCTTTTTTTATATTGTCAACTACAAATACGATACATGCATGATACACGACATGAAGATAGGCTATTTAACTGTTTAACAAGTTATGGGTCAACGGGACGAAGCTGAGAGCCGCCATCGACCATACCAACTAGAACTGTATTTTCTGAAATGCATCTTAAGTTCGAGGCTTTCAAAAAGATATGACAGACAGACGCCACCGAACGCAGAACTGAGCCACTATGCAAATGCCGACTTCGGCGGTGCTCTTGTCGTAGTTGCCGCTGAGTGTGTCGCTGAGTGATCTGAGTTTGTCAACATCTTCCTGTAGCTGTGACAAACGACTGATCACTTTACCGTGCTTCTCCGACAGTGACGCCAGCTGCACAACCAATAAAGCAATAGTTCGTATAGTTAACGCAACCAGTGTGTGAGCCAACCAGCAGTTCATGCGCTATTACGATCGATACATGATGTTACGTATCGTGCGAAATAGGCTACAGAAAACACAGTTTTGCCATTATAAGCAAAGTTTCAACTGGGAAACGCTCAAAATAGCAGAACTGTATACTTCCTCCGTGGAATCTGATGGCAAACTCTGAATCAGTAACCCCTATTTCCGATTCTCATTTTATAGTAACCCCAGGTCAGGTCTATCTCGCTTAATTTCGGAGATATTCGCGTGTGATACACAGACGGGCGGACTCCCAGCACTGAGGCAGGCCAAATGATACTACATAATATAACACAGAGCGATATGTGACGAAATGAACTACGTTTGACGACGTTACAGCAAATGTATTTTACATTTTTAAAAACACAACGATAAACCTCATTTTCTGCCTCTTCTTTTTGCTTTTGTAAGTCTTCTTCCGCCGCTTCTTTATCAGCCAGCTGACTTTCAAAATTCTCCTTCTCAATCAAATGTGAGCTTTCCAGTTCCTGAATACGGGCCTACAAAATGTGAGAAAAATTTTGTAAGCTGGTGCAAAATAAGCTTCTTGATAGTTTGAAATGGTGGACATGAAAATGTCATAGCCCAGGTTCTTTAGCATAGTTTTACCGACAGTGCTGTAGCTGGCAACGAGGCGTGTCGCTGACCACACAAGGTGAATTAACAGATTATAGATTAACAAGCCAACTGCTAAACGTTAATGTTAAACGTTCCGTAGAGTATTGTGGTGTTTGTTTCTTTAAATTAAAACACGCGCACTTATGTCATAAACGCTGACTTGTGTCTTTTTCTGGGTGCAAAGTGGCAGCAAGCCATGTTAATCTAGTGATACGGGGCATAATCACCTGCGCATCAGCTACGATGGAGAAGCAAGTAGGCCTATATCGTTTTATCTGTGTCTATCGGTCAGTATGTCTACGCCAAAAAATTAAAAACTACTTATCAAAAAATAACGTAACTTCGTAGGAATTTACGATGAACCCAAGAGTGGCTGAATTTTGGTGGCATATGACCTTCACCTTTGATCTCGAGAGCTATTTTTGCACTTTTTCGGCATTTTCAGTTGCTTATTCAAGAGCGGCAGCGCGCATAATATGTGCTCTCTGGGGATATTTTGTAAATCTTTTCACTCAAGTTCTGTTTCATTCTAATTCGTCGAGTTCATTGCATATGCAAATACATATTCACACAAATGAAAGGTAAATAATGATCATACCTCAGTTTCAGAAAGTCGCGATGCTTGGTCCTCTAACTCCTTCTGTGCCGCATCTAGCTTTTCCATGGTATCATCCAGCATCTCCGTCAGTTCTGAATTCTTCTTGACCAACTCTGCAGTCTCTCCAGCATGTTCTTGCTCTTTGTTCTTAAGCACTTCCATCATCCGATCAACGTCTTCTTTGGAGCCTTCCAGTTCGGCCGACAACTGCTCGTTAGCTTCGTCTCGACTTTCAACCTCACCAAACAAATTCTCTGTCGCCGACAAAAACAACAACGTTTTGGTATTGGGGTTGACTAAATGCTATTGGCTCGTCATTGGCAACGAATCTTCTACGAAAAAATGCGATACTAAGATCGTGATACTTACGGTGTAAGTTAAGTTAAGAATAAATTATTGTACGATTATGAAGGGCTTGTGCTTTAAACAGAGAAAATTGATAAGACTTATCAAAATATCAAAATGTACTAAACTAAATACGGATTGAAGAGTTTAAAAAATTGCCAATTTTAACACTGCAAAGAGTCCTGCACGCACTCATGGAAAAGCGTCGTTGCATTACATCCAAACGCCGACATCGGCATGCAGTGTCAACGTTATTGGGACTTTGCACTCTTTTAATGTTTGATTTTTCAACAATTTTACCAGTTGAGATCCCTAATACAGTTACATCAGAATCAAATAAAGTATATAATGACAGGATATACGCACTTATTTCACTGTCTAGTTCCGATATGCGTTCTTGTAGCTCCTCCTCGGTGATCTCTTTGCTTTCAAGTTCGGTCTTCAACGTCTGAACTTCTTCTGTGAGTTCGGAATTACTTGCCTCCAGCTCTTCAATCTGTTTCCATTCAACAGGGTTCAAGTAATTTCGGGCTTATTAAAACAACGCAGTAGCCTAGCATATTGTTATTTTGCCACGTATTTGTCAGCTAATAATGATGTAAAACAAAGTTAAAATATGCTTTTAAGAGTCATAACGTAATTACGTTTACAAACACGTATAAAGCAATAAATTCGATTATACTAACTTTTATTACAATCTTACATTTGTTTAATTTAGGCTACGGCTGAAGGTTAGTATTAGAACAGCTACTGCAATTTAAGCTTTCACAGCACAGTTAGAAAGAATGCAAACTGTTCTTGCTGCGGATAGTAGCATTGGCGTCTCGCGGTCTAGAAAGCAGCGAAGTTTGATTTTAAAAGTCTCACTATCGATATGGACTCTGTAGCTGCGAGCTAAAGGTTTCTAGTTTGCAAAATTAATAGGAATTATATTCTGACAAAATCATGAAAACGAGACTACGAGAGTTGCACGCATCCATAATACGTACGACGACAACAAGAGCTTCACTGTTGTTGGTCCGCATGCTTGCAACAGTCTGTTATCGCACCTACTACGAGACATTGGCTACGAACAATTCAAGCGGTAACTGAAAACATTTTTACTTGGTGTTAACTGATCGCGGCACATTGTGACTGCTTTTTTGCTCTTATGTGCCTTATAAATATTTTTTCTTACTTAGTTACTAACAAGATCGCGTTTTGTGAAGCTGACCTTGAGCTGAAGGTTACGACAGTCGTCCTCGAGGCGCTGTGTCCTAGACGGCGACAGTACGTCACGTGACAAGAATGACCGGAAGTCGGTGGCGTCTCTGGTCAGTCGACTACTGCGGTCACTCATAGCCGTCAGTCTGTCAGTCAGTCGCGCGTTGTCCGCCTCCAACTGTCGTATACGCTCCGTCGGTTCAGACACGTCTATAGATACATACACAGGGGGGGGGGAATTAAACTGGGCCTAGCGTTTCAGCTAATAACTTCAGAAATGCTGCCCTGATCTTCACTATTTGTGGCAGAAAACAAGGCCATCTAATTCTTAACATGACAACATAATCTGAACACATTAATTATGCAAAATAAAGTGGCGCCATCTAGTAAATGAGAGGCATTGTAATAAATAACGATCGGCCATTGTCTCACATTATGTTAATCAAAGCTCTAAAAAGTAAAAAAATCACAGTTAATTCAACAAATAAAACGACTGACATCATTTTGTGAGGTAGTTAATTGCTACCACCACTGAAGTCAAAAATTTAAGCAAGTAATAACGTTCGTTTGTTTTTTTGTACGGTTTAGTAAGGACAGAGAATGTTTTCATGATCGTTTTCATTCGCTAGATGGCGTCACGGCATTTTCTTAAATTAATAGCTAAAAATAAAAGATTTTGATTAACAACGAAATGACGACGGCCAAGAGTTGTCTCGATTTGATCACTGTATCTAGAGTTACAAGCCCTTGAAATGAGTGGCCCCGTTTAAATTGGCCCACCCGGTACATTGGAGGGGTTCTTAAAAATAAAGGTGAAGCTGCGGAACTTGATCGTACTGGGAAACCCACCTCAAAATCACTGAAGTATGGCGCGCATTGTAAAAAGTTAAAAGTAAAGAAGAGTATGCAAGCAGTTCGTAAACTTCACCTCACCGCTACGACGAGAAATCACATACCATATGGGATCACACAGTGTTGCCTGCCACCCAGCAGAGGTGACTTTTTCACCTTTACCCGAGCCAAAGCTGGTACTCGACTTAGCGACCCCCAATAAATTTAAGAGTTTCGCTTACACACCCACTCGTTTATCCGCGAACGGAATGAACCACGCCGTTGACTTCTCCGCCGAAGTTCATTTTGCTTACCCTGGAGGGATGAAAGGCTGAGTCGACCTAGTTGGCTGGTTACATACCCGCCCGCAGACGGTCACCCATCTATGTACTAACCGAGCCTGACGTTGATTAACTCTTTGAACCGACTAACGCGCTAAACGACTACGCCAAACGATAGTCAGTCAATCAACCAGCATCAGCAATGCTATCAACATTCGGCCCACAAAGGAACACGATATCGTCCGTTATGGGACGTGACGATAGCTTGTCCGCCACGGTGCCCAGTGTGGTGCCGACTAGTGACTGTTTCCACTGATCCGTTCACTACATTCACTAGCCCAACCGGCCAATTTCTGTCTGAATGGGTAAATTGCCATCCCGAAAACACCTGAAATGGCGGAACCACACTTCCGATCGCGAATCTGATGGCAGATCCTGAATCGGGAAGCCCAAGTTCCTATTCGCCTTTCATAGTAACCACATGTCTATCTCGCTGAGTTTGGGAGATATCGGCGTGTGACAGACAGACAGACAGATGGACAACACGGACCATTACTATAGCTGGCCCCCACATTGTGGCGGCCACCTAATAACACAGTCATATTATGAAGTCATTTACCTCACTGGACAAAGCAGCCAATGAACATACACACGACTTTAACACAATTACTAACATTAGAGTACGATAAAAAAACAAGAGGCCAAAGTAATTAGGCAACAGCCACATCCAACGCACTTCGACGTTGGGGCATCGGGACCCCTATAGTACAATGTGCCTTTGAGTCCCCAAGCGTCTTAACACAGAACAAGACCTCGATCAGTTTAGTCACAGTATAGCCGCGTGACAGACAGACTGACTGACACACACGGGATGATTGGCCGTAATAGGCCACAGTATGCACTGATTCGGCATTATCACAGGAGAATGTTGGGAAAGGACTTCAAGAGAATGTGCTGGTGCCATATAAGTTTACGTTGCCATTACCAAAGGCGCTGCGCTGTAACACGGCCAAGGTTACTACAAGGGCGCCGACTTCAATAGCAAACACTAAGTGGCAATAACACCTTCCGATAGAGCACGTCGTCGTAGCCGTTCGTTGTCCCGTTCGAGGGCGGCGCACCTGTCCCGCAACGCTCGCGTCTCGTGCTCGGCGTTCGCTAACAGACTGGACGGGTTTGACGGGTGAACTTCGCGGCCGAACGACGTCGACCGGGATGACTCGACTGTCGGAGTGGCGCAACGAGATGATGCGTCTTTCTGTTCCATCTTCGACTTGAGGTACTTGACGGCACAGAGCAGGTCTTCGTTGTCTTTCGTCACTTCCTCCAACTTTTTCTTGAGGCCTTTCACCTGCAATGTTAAGCGTCATCAATATACTGCTCTGCACACACGCGGTACAACTGTTGCCGCAACTGTCTCAACGCGTGACAGGTTGCAGCTACGGTACCACGCACAACTCTTATATAGTGCACAAATTAAAATATTTAATGCGTTGAACAGTAGGCTCCCTACAACCAGTTGCGCGTTCGTGCTGCTTGCATCTTCATTCATCCTATACGAAAAGATACGATATGCAGCAGCAAGTGCTTTACGTGTACTCAAAAACTGACCAATAACCAACTTACTCTACTCAACCTTGGTCTTATCTTAGCACTTTCATATTTCTATAATCTGTCTATAACAAGGTACCTCGTGTTCCGCCGAGTCCAGCTGCATTCGAAGCTCAGAATCTTCTTTGTCTTTATTTACGACTGCAGTCGGCCGACCGTCGGAAGATGTTTTGCTGGTATTAGTCGTCGTGGAGTCTACATTCTGATCACCCTCTCCGTCGTCGTCGTCGTCGTCATCGTCGTTCGCTGCGACATCGACGTCGTCGGCCGTGATCAGTCCGGCGACCGCGTGACGCAGTTTGCGCCTCATCACTCGTGCCTCTTCCTCGGTGAACTTGAGCTGATCTCGTAGATCAGACTCGCGTTCCAGGCTCTCTTTGAGGTCTCGTCGCAGCTGCTGTAGCTGGGTGGACAGCGAGGCGTCCTGGCCGCCGCCTGATAGTGATGACGCGCCGCCGTAACGCGATGACTGTAGAAAACATCAGCAGCAGCAAGATAAGTAAGTAAGTAAGCCAGTACATTTATAAAGAACGCTAAAACTAAAATCAGTCACTAAGCGCCACGATCTTCAGCTCAATAAATGCGTTTTCAATAACCGGTGAAACTCGAGGAGTGAGAGTTCAGAATTGCCCAGACGAAGTGGCAGATTGTTCCACAGACGTGGACCAGCAGCGGTGAAGGATCGATCGCTCAGACTTGTGCGGGTTCTAGGAACATCAAACGTAGCAACGTTGGATGATCGAAGTTGTGATGAGTTGGCAGTCGTCACAAAAACACAGTCAGTACAATTTACGAAATATTTAAAACGTACGCCAGTTCTGTGCACCGGCCTTTTTTAAAACTAGATTTCCTGTGTTGCAAAGATGTTGAAATTTTAGTCCAACAGATTCAAAGAGTATTTGACGCTGCCTAAATGCGCTCATAAACAACAAAAACATCCTTCATTCGTAGAACGCTATTCAAAACCGCTATTGCTTTACTTTAAAAAAATACATTAGTACTACCGACTGTCGTCATGAATTTTTTTCTTTTTACAACAAGAATATTGACTTAAATTCACAGCAAATTCGGCTATTTAACGTAAGTTTTTTTCACTAATACAAAATCGTGTCATTTTATAAAGTAAATTTTGATGGCATGTTACACTGAGTAGGCGCAGTCCTGTGTTCAGCAAGGACTCCGCAGTGTGTAAGTTTACAACACGGAAAGGGTAATGTTTTTGGCATGCTGACTGCAGACTCAGGCAGGGAAGACGAAAACGAGCAATCGCAATAGCTATTTATTTTTCACCGGATAAGTCGACGTCAAGCAAACGCTGGCAAGATGTTCGTCGGCAAAGAATGTTTCTGGCAGCTGTTTCAGCGGCAGAACTGCATGGTTTGACCGTGACTGACGAGGCATGGGATCGCGATGCTTTGTGTGAACGATGCGGTGAATTGTTATTGCAGCATGCTGCTGCTGCTGCTGAACTTTCGACTCGTTCGTTACAGACAGACGGATGTCGTGTGGCAGATGGGTTTGCCTTCACAGCCAACATCTGTGCTACAGTTGCTAGCTACTCCAACACGCTGCTTTCAGTTTTAAGCCAACAGTCAGTAAGACTCTGGAAAAATGGCGTTGAACTCTGGCACCATTTGAGGCGCGTTCTACGCGGGCCAGAAACTGACGTCAGAAAAATATTCTGCCATTTTCTGCATGTCATTAGTGGTCTCCTGTCGGACTACCGTGCCTGAGAGGCTGATCTAACGAAAACTAAAACAGGAGAAAAATATAAAATAATTTATGGCTCAATTTTTGTCTGAACCAGATGCACCACTCATGAAATGTGCATGAAAAATGCACATATTTTCTGATAACAAATTATGCTTCCATTTCTAAATAGTATGACTATAGACGGAGACCGCCATGTTTTAACTCTAAATATCAAAGTATAAACAAGTATAAACAAGACAAGTATAAACAAAAGTATAAACAAGACAACTGTGGTCTGACAGTATACATAGCGCCAAAAAACTAGCACGAAATAAAACAGTGAATATGATTAACGAAAACTACAATTTGACACCGAGTGGTTAGCGTGCTGGACTCAGGCTCGGAAGGGCATGGGTTCAAATCGCAATCGCGACGCTGTCGGGTAACAGTCTTAGGCAAACTGTTCACACCCATTGTGCCTCTGTTCACCAAGCAGCAAAATTGGTAGCAGCC
>Ga0126335_1002987_pt1 | contig 10348 bp, 6 predicted proteins | sample OlaspJWI45metaG_FD_108409 | JGI IMG/M metagenome (GOLD analysis project Ga0126335, IMG submission 108409) | Marine gutless worms symbiont microbial communities from Oahu, Hawaii - Olavius sp. 1 OAHU.JWI-45 metaG | ecosystem: Host-associated > Annelida > Digestive system > Unclassified | place... | reverse complement strand
TTGTTTTACCATCTGGGTACCTCCTGTTTTTGGTTTTAGTTGGTCCTAAACCCAATTATTACAGGGGACCCAGATGGTTTTTCAATTATTATTTTCTAATTCATGCAAGATCGAGGTATCAACCAGATCCGGTCCGATCTCATGTTGACGGTCACCGCCCATTTTGATGAGGACATCAATGATGCCGTTCCGTTTTATACGGTTCGGCCCGAAAAACTGGTCGGTACCCTGGTGAGCCACGGGACGAAAATCTTCGGCAATTCGGCAGACGAAGATCTGGAGTCGGCCACTCTTCGTGCGGTGCATTATGTCCTTGAAAGATACAGGGCCGTGACGACAAATGACTATGAAATCCTGATCAGCGCAGCATTGATGGATAAATTGGAAGATATGGATTACCGGATTGTATGTCTGAACAACCGGAATTTTGAGTGGGGTGGTATTGGCAACGAAAGACCGGGGCAAATCACCACGATATTGATCGTCAACTATGGAAACAAATACCTGGAAAAAAGCAAACGATTAACAATCATCAGGGATCAGCTACAGTCGATTGCCGTATTTCTGCAACCCTTTTTAACCCCCATCATCGCCGGGCTGCAAATTGCTGATCTTACTGACGCCATTACGGAAGCCATCGAGGATCTGGTAGAGACGAAAATGCAGGATGATTTTGGTAAAGCGGTCGGCCTGAGTTCCGCTCAAGTAATGGCGCAGGGAATTCGCAATGCCATAAAAACGGCCGATCTGAATACGCCCGACGAAACGATCGCCAATATCGCGGCACAGGCTGATCAGGCTGCCGATGCATCCGTGCGCAAGGCTATTGTGGAAATGGTCCTGGAATTCGCCAAAAATGAACTGATTGAATGGGTTAAAGCCTTCATGGATAAAAAAAGAATCCTGACCACGCGGATTCACGCGGTATTTCCACAATTTCGAAAGATAAGCCTTGAAGCGACGCTTCTCAGTCTGAAAGGTGCCGATATAAAAAAGATTCGACAGGAGGCCGCCCGGAAACTGGTCGAATTTATCGACCCCATCAAAGGAGGGCCGGATCGTGAAGGCTGGCCGCTGGGCAGAAACCTTTACCGTTCGGAAATCTACCAGATCCTCGAAGGGGTAAAGGATGTCGATCATGTAATCGAAGTCAAGATCGACCAAAGCGATACAAAACGCGTTGTCATGCTCGAGGAGTATGAGTTGATCAATCTCGATTATCTTTTAACGATTAAAGAGGCTTGAGCATTGGAAAACACAGACCAGACCAGGATCCGCTTTTACGAATTGCTGCCCGACATATATCAGCGGGGAGACTTTTTGGGAAAAACGGACTTTCTCAAAGATTTCCTGAAGGGGTTTGAGGATCTATTGCAGGGACAGGAAAGTGCGGAAAATAAATATCCCGAAAAGGGACTGTCCGAAATCCTGTATCGTATCCCGGATTACTTTTCTCCAGAGACGGCTCCCAATGAATTTGTCGACTGGCTGGCCGGGTGGCTGGCGCTGGATATCAGCCGCGAACCTTCCGAAGAAGTTGATTCGACGGCCGGTGCCTTATCAGAAAAACAACGGTATCCGTTACCTGAGGAAAAAAGGAGCCGCAAGCGACATCTCATCAAAAAACTGGCTCCCCTCTATCATCTGAGAGGCACCAAAGAAGGCCTCCGGCAGATCATTGATATCTACTTTGGTGAAGATCTTCGAGGTTTTCATATCAATGAACTGACCAAACCCTTTGTGGTGGGCGATCCGGAAGGCCTTGAAAAGGTCAGGGCTGATTTTGCCCGGAGAATGGGGGAAGAAGAGAGCGGGATCGACTACAAAAAAATTGCCTTATCCGTGCTTTTGGCCCGGGGAAATTTTGACGCCCTCGGTTCGGTTGTGGGACGCAGCACGGTGGTTGGAGAAGCCCATCCCTATTATTTCATCGTTCATGCCGAGACCTTGCTCCCGGTCAGTCGGATATCCGGAACCCAGACCAAAAAAGATATGTCGGATGTGATTGATCAGGAAAAACCGGCCCATACCTATTATTCACTTAAATTGCAAGCGCCGGGAATGAGAATTGGCCTAAGAGAATGGTGCGATGTCGGTAAAAGCACCTTGATCGGTGGATTTGAAATTTAATTTTCTACGTTTCGGAGGTACCGATGACAGATAACATTATAAAAAAGATGAATTTTTTCGATGGCCTGTTTCTGACCGAGGAAGAGTTTAAAACCGAGCAAGACTATCATATCCGTTTGCGACGCCAGCACAATGCCTATTTTCACGGCATCGGGATCATCGAGGGCCTTGAGGTTTTTGACCCGGGAACTTCCGGGAAGATAGGCGTCAGCAAAGGGGCAGCCATCAACAGGATCGATGCCGCCGACGCCGCTGCAAAAATCGGACAGGAAATCGTCCTGACCTCTGATGAAACCGTCGATATTTATGAAAGCGGTATCGCCGCCAGCTACGCCGGAGATGTCTATGTCTGCATCGCTTATGATGATCTTCCGGATAAAATTTCACCGGACAAGGGCGGGGAGACCGAAATCCACCTTCTCGAAAAACCGAAAATTATTTGCCGGACGACCAATCCGACCCCTACGGATCCGAAAGAGGACACCGATATGGTGGTGCTGTCCCGGATCAACATCAACGGTAGTGGTCAAATAAACAGCATCGACAACAGCGTGCGGGTTTACGCCGGTTTTATGGGCAACCAGGTCACCACCGGAGAACTGACCGTCAACGGTCCTGCGGAAATTGCAGATAAACTGACGGTCAAAGGTGACCTGAAAGTTGAAGGTGAATTCGAAAAAGAACTGTTGATCAAAGATGACATCATCACGCTCAACAAAGGAGACACCGGCCCGACATCAGATGAAAGCGGTCTTGAGATATTCAGAGGAACCAGCAATTTGGCCCGCCTGATCTGGAGCGAAAATGATGGACGCTGGAAAATCGGAATTCAGGGAACCCTTTACGATCTGGTTTATGGACCAAGCATCCACACAGACCTTGCCTCCGGAAATGTCGGGATCGGCACCGCGGCGTCTTCTACCGAAAAATTGAATGTTGCCGGCAATGTGCTGATCGACGGCACCGGCACCGTTGCCGGCGATACAACGATCGGCAGTACGACCAATCCTGCGAATCTGACCGTGACCGGCAATCTGGATGTGGAGGGTGATTTCGAGGCCGAACTGAGAACCAAGGACGACATTATTACGCTCAATAAAGGTGATGCCGGCCCCACATCCAATGAAAGCGGTCTGGAAATATTCCGTGGCAGCGCCGATCTGGCCCAACTCATCTGGAGTGAAAATGAAAATCGCTGGAAAATCGGTATTAAAGGCCAGGTCTACAATCTGGTCTACGGTCCGAATCTTACTGCGGATCTGACTTCCGGCAATCTGGGAGTCGGCACCGCCCCGACTGCTTCGGAAAAGCTTTCTGTATCAGGCAACGTGTCGATTGATGGAAAAACACAACTTAAAGGCGAGACGACCATCGGCGACAGTTCAAATCCGGCTGATCTGACGGTTACCGGTGATTTGACCGTGGAAGGAGAATTTGAGCAGGAACTGAGAACCAGGGATGACATCATCACGCTCAATCAGGGGGAAACGGGTCCCACATCTGCCGAGAGCGGACTGGAAATATTCAGAGGGAACCAATCCCCCGGCCGCCTGATCTGGAGCGAAACCGATCAGCGCTGGAAGATCGGTACCCAGGACCAGGTTTTCGATTTGATTTACGGTCGGGATCTCTTTGCCGATATTTCAGCCGGCGATGTTGGCATCGGCACCCGATCCCCGACTGAAAAACTGGATGTCAACGGCAATGTGAGGGCAGCCGGCTTTATCGGGGACGGTTCGGGGCTGACCGATCTTGACGGTTCCCGGATCACCAGCGGCATTATCCCTCCCGAACGGCTCGACCTGGTCATACCGGAACTGGAGGAACCGAGTTTCGGGAAAAAACTGGTGGCGTTTTCAGGGTATCCCGGAGGGCAGTTGACAAGGAGTTTTGTTGCCGCAAACGGCGATGTGTGGATTTTCTGGACCGTTCAAATCGACTCCGGCAGCAATATCTGGTGCCGGCGCTACAGCGGTGGAATCTGGAGTGAGGACATGGCGGTGACCGGGGATCACTTCAATAATTATATTAATGAAATTATTGAAGATCAATCCGGTAATCTCTGGCTGTTCTGGCATAAAAATACGGCAGGGGCGCAAAATACATGGTGCAGCCGCTTTGACGGCAGCGGTTGGGAGCGGGCAACCCAGCTCACATCCGGAACGGCTTACAAGTCGGCTCAAAAACCAATCGCAGACACGGCCGGTTCCATCTGGCTTTTCTGGCAGGATAACTCGGATCCAGGCAGGAACATCTGGTTTCGGAAATACAGCGACGGTGTCTGGAGCGCAGCGCGAACGATAACCGGTGGTGCGGAGCAAAAACAATACAGGAAAGCGCTGGCAGGGCCGGCAGGTGACGTGTGGCTCTTCTGGCAGGCCAGAGAAAACAATATCTATAATTTGTGGTGCAGGCGGTATGTGGATGGCAGCTGGGAGGCCGCCACACAGTTGTCTGCCGCTACGTCGTCAATGAATTTTTATGAGCCCATCGCCGATGATGCCGGAAACATTCTGGTTTTCTGGCAAAATTACGGTGAGACCGGAAGAAATTTTTCGGGTCGAATGTTCGACGGTACCGAATGGGGCGCTGAAATTCAGATGACCACCGGCGACTCCCAGAAAAACTTCTTCAAGGCATTTGTAGATGTTGCCGGCCGGTTCTGGTTTTTCTGGCAGGTCAGAGAAAACAACGTCTACAACGCATGGGCCAAGAGTCTTACGGATGGCAGCTGGGGAGCGGATACACAACTGACTACCGGAACGGCATCCAAGAGTTTTCGTGATGTGTTTGCCGACGGTGTCGGCAACGTCTGGCTTTTCTGGCAGGATAACACCGATCCGGGCAGAAACATGCGGACCCGGCGGTTCACCGGGCTTGGCTGGGGCGTCGAAACCCAGCTGACGACAGGGGAATCCCAGAAAGACTACGAGCGATCATTTGCAGATAATGCCGGTTCAGTCTGGTTTTTCTGGATAATCTATGAGGAGGACTTTTTTAACCTCTGGGGTAAGCGTTTTTCAGGCGATGCCTGGGGGGATGACACGGAGCTGGCCCAAGGCCTTAAATGGGGCGGCGAGGGCGAGGGCGAGGGCGAGGGTGAACATTATAAAATTTATGCGGGGCTGGAGGGCGCTGTCTGGTTTTTCTGGCAGATACTTGAAGCCGGTGGCTTAAAAACCACCCGGGCCCGGCGATTTATAAACGACGGTTGGGAGGCGGAAAATCAGCTGGCCATTACCGGTCCCCGATTCTATTTTCGATCGATCCATGAAAATGGTTCCGGCGATCTTTTGCTGTTGATGACTTCAAATTACAGCACGATGCTGTTGACAAACAGCAACAACGCCTGGACTGAGCCGGAATATCTGGTCATTTCAACCGGGGATAAGCGGTATCAGCATTCCTCCTTTGCAGACAGCCCGGGCAACCTTTGGCTTTTCTGGTCAGAAACGGTCGATGGCGCTCGTAATTTTTGGTGCCGAAAGCATACCGAAGGTGCTTTCCACGGTATGGCCCAGCTGACCTCCGGAATTCTAAATAAACGGATCTGGAAAGTATTTGAGGAAAACCAGGGCAGCGTCTGGTTTTTCTGGGAGGTGTATGACACGGAATACTGGTACGGAAACATGTGGTGCAAAAGATATGTGGATGACGACTGGAGCGCCGACATGCAGCTGACCGCCGGCACACTTCAAAAAAACTTTAACTGGGCAATCCCTGATAACGCAGGCGGCGTGTGGTTCTTCTGGCAGGTATATGAGAACAATGTCTATAATATGTGGTGCAAACGTTTTGTGGATGGCACCTGGGAGGCTGATACCCAGTTGACTTCAGGAACGGCATCAAAGAGTTTCTATCAAACGGTGATCGATCTCCAGAACAACGTCTGGGTTTTCTGGCAGGACAACAGCACAGCCGCGAGAAATTTTTGGTTCCGCAGGTTCAACGGCATTCAATGGCGTCCGGAAACGCAGCTGACATCCGGAGATGTTCAGAAAAATTATTTGCGATCGTTTGTAGACCGCTCGGGGGTGATCTGGTTTTTCTGGCAGGTCTATGAAACAAATGTCTGGAACATGTGGGGCAAACGGTTTGTAGATGGAAGTTGGAGCCAGGACATTCAGCTGACTTCCGATACAGCTCAGAAATACTTTTTTACGACCATAATGGATGGAGCCGGTGACGTGTGGTTTTTCTGGCAGGTTCGTGAGGGCAACAGCTATAACATGTGGTGCAAACAGTTCGTAAATGATGGCTGGAGCACAGACATTCAGCTCACTTCCGGCACATCTCAGAAAGGATTTCAGCAACCTATCGTCGATGCGGACGGCAGCATCTGGTTTTTCTGGCAGGACTACAACGATCCCGGCAAAAACTTCTGGATCAGACAGTTTACAGGAAGCGCTACCGGCTGGAGTGCAGAAACTCAAATAACGACTGGAGATCAGCAGAAAAGTGAACCAAGGTTGTTTGTCGACAGTATGGGATATCTCTGGTTTTTCTGGCGGGTAAATGAAAACGGCGGTTATCAGTTCTGGTGCAAAAGATTTGCATCCAACGCATGGCAAAGTGATAATCACCTGGGACCTACTGCCGGTTCCTTGTATTACCGCAACCTGTTGAATGGCGGAGGCCATAGCTGGTATCTAAGGACTTCAGAAAAAAATATCTGGAGCAATGTTAATGTCGATAGCCTCTGGATCAGTGAGCCGCAGCCATTCGGAGGGATTGAAAGCAAAATCTATCACGATTCTTTCAGCAATGACTACGACGATTCCTGGGTAATCTGGGGGCAGGAAGACGAGACGGGTCACAGCATCTGGGCTAAGAAACTATAGGGGTAATTTAACGCCAAGGAGGACGGATATGAAAAAGATATACAACGCCAAAATCGAAAAGCGGGAGGTTGGGTCGGCCATAGAGCATATCGTTCCAGAGTTTGTGGGCACAGTTGTCACCTATGTGGCGGACACATCTACCGAGGGCGCTCAGAGGATATATGTGGTTGACGGCACCGCAGCCGACCATAAAAAGAATCTCAAGTTGAAGGGTGTCAAAGAGCTGGAAAAGGACAAGGCCATTGCACTGGCTGCAAAATATCAACCGGAAGTAAAATTCACAGAGATGAATCCTGAAACAAAGAAAGAGGAAGAGATCACCGTCCCGAAATGCGATTTAAAGCCCTTTTTAAAATAGAATTTTTTTTGCAATACCTCAAACAGGAGGTGGCGCATGTCAAGAAGAATCAGAACCAAAAGGCGGGATGAAAAAACGCCACGCACGCTTTCGCGATCGCAAATACGTGCATCAAGCCTCCCCCGAAAAACCGGCGAGGGTGTCGCCGCCCAGTTTCAGAAACAATACGGAAATACAGCCGTGCAGCGTATGGCCGCTTCCGGTCTGCTGGAGACCAAACTGAAAATTGGCAGGCCGGGGGACAGATTCGAGCGCGAAGCGGACAATGTTGCCGATCGGGTTATGAAAATGCCCGAACCCGATATCGGCCGGCAGGCGGATGAAGAGGAAGAAATCCAGACCTTGCCGCTTGCCGATCAAATAACGCCCGTGGCTCAAAGGCAGGCCGAGGAAGAAGAACAAGCACAGTCTGAAGCGCTGCAGCAGCAAAAAGAAGACGAAGAGCCGGTGCAACCGCAGGTTCTCCAAAAGCAAGAAGGGGAAGAAGAACCGGCACGGCTCAAACACCTGCAGCCGCAGGAAGAGGAAGAGTCGCTGCAGCCTCAATCGCCCCAGCAACAGGAAGAGGAAGAAGAGCCAGTCCAGGCCAAAACGCTTCAACGTCAGGTCGAAGAAGAACAAGAGCCGCTCCAGGCAAAAGGCAGCGGCCCCAAAACCGGGAGAATTGCGCCCTCCATCGAAAGCGGAATTGCATCCATGCGGGGTAGCGGTCGGCCGTTGCCAGCGGCGACACGATCATTTTTCGAGCCCAGATTCGGAGCGGACTTCAGTGGTGTAAGCGTCCACGCCGATTCAAGCGCAAATCATTTTGCACGGCGCATCAGCGCCAGGGCATTTACACTCGGCCGGAATATATTTTTCGCTGCGGGTGAATATTCACCGGATTCGCCGGCCGGTAAACGGCTTTTGGCGCATGAATTGACCCATGTCATACAACAAAAGAAACGATTGGCCATCCAGTATAAAATCAAAACGAACAATGTTTCTTTGGATAAGTATTTCCCCTCCGGACTACCCGGCATAAAAAAAAGCAACAGCACCTACAGCATCAACTCCGGCGCCAGCTACACCAGCATCAAAAAACAAATCGTTTCGGATCTTTTGCTTTCTCCCCGGGTGTTCAAAGTCAAAGGGAACAATCTGATCGCGGCGTATTTTAATTTCAACAGTCATATAAATGCCAGGAAAGGGATCATCGATTTTGCGTCCCAAAAACAATATACATTCGGTGCAGGGTCTGCCTTCAGGATGAATCCGGAATATTGGGTGAAGGTGAATAACAATTGGCGCGTCAAACCGGGCAAAAGCCGTAAAGAGGCTTATGCGGACGTAAACAAAAATCCCACTAAATATAACATCGCCTGCCATGCGGCAACCGTCATTACGATGCTGGCCGGCAGCGGTTTTGCAAACCTTAAAAAAGACAGCGGTGTCGGTGATAGTGACTGGGTTCCGGGTGACTGGGGCTATATCAAAAATACGAATTTTCCCGGGCATCCGGTCGGACAGGAAGGGGAAAATCTGATCAACGTGTCTCCCGGTCGCTTCTGGGGTCACATTACCAAAACCAACACCTATAAATCCATAAGCGCCTGGATGAACAAGGTCAAAGGATGGCATGGCGCAGCCAAATTGCTCAAATGGCGGAAAAGGCCCAAGACGGGTTTGGAAAATTGACGGAAGAACCTTATGTCAAATCGGGAGTAAATCATGACCCATCATAACGGAGTACAGGCAGGTCTGCTGTATGCGCATTCACGCATTACGGATAATACCCGCAAAACCCTGGAATCGTCATCGTTTCTTTACTCGCTGATAGAATTGTTGGACGAAAAAAAAATTTTGCCCATCAAAGAGATTGATGCCAGAAAAAAGGAAGTCGCCGAAAGGTTGGTCAGAAAATTCGAAGCGAGCCGGATCGGTTTGCTTTATCAGGATCCGGAAGAGGATAAATACGCATTCAGCAACCATGCGGACATTGACTGCCACAACCATCTGCAGTGCTGTAAAGCGATTTGCTGCAAGATCCCTTTTGCCCTGTCCCGTCAGGATGTAGAGGAAGGATTGGTGCGTTGGGAATTCGGGCGTCCTTATCTTATTGCCCATGACGAAGACGGCTATTGCGTGCATTTGAACCGGGAAACCTACAAATGCGATAATTACGAATATCGACCCGTTCCCTGCCGGGGCTTCAACTGCTGTGAGAATGAAAAATGGCCTGTATGGAAGGATTTCGAATCCAGATCAATCAATCCGGATTTTGAATTGCAGGTCAAAGAAAGCAACACGAAGATGTACCATTTTCCGCGCTGATAGATTATCGCGCGGGTGCGGTGAAATCCGCCGCCAAAAGCTGAAAAAATTCAAGGCTGATCGATGACTCAAAAAGCTGCAGACACCCCAAAAGTCGCATCGCAAGACAGGAGCCAGGCCATTCGCCGGCCCCAGGGTGAGACAGGCGCCCATTCGGTCCAACTGAATCCTGTGCTGAAGCTTCATCAAACGTATGGCAACCGTGCCGTAATGAAGATACACAATGCGGGTTTGATTCAGACGAAACTGTCCATCGGCAAGCCTGGCGACAGGTACGAGCGGGAAGCCGATCGGGTGGCAAATGAAGTCGTCAACAAATCGGGTTCCGGGAGCAACGCACAGGTAAATGAAGATCAGAAAGTTCAGACCAGTCCTCTGGCCGCCAGGGTTACGCCGCTGATCAGACGGGCCTCTTTTAACAACGAAGGTGCCGTTTTGACAAAATTGCTTCAAAGCCAGGCTGAACAGGAGGAAGAAAGGGTACAGGAACAGCAGCTTCGCAAACAGGACGAGGATGAGGAGGTTCAGGAACAAGCGATCCGGCGTCAGGAAGAGGAGGAGGAAACGGTTCAGTCCCAGGAAGACGAGGAGCCGCTGCAGGGCAAAGTGATTCTTCGTCAGAGCGATTCTAACGAGGAGCAGATGCAACCGCAGGCGGATGAGGAGGTTCAGGAACAATCGATCCGGCGTCAGGAAGAGGAGGAGG
>Ga0126335_1002986_pt1 | contig 10349 bp, 3 predicted proteins | sample OlaspJWI45metaG_FD_108409 | JGI IMG/M metagenome (GOLD analysis project Ga0126335, IMG submission 108409) | Marine gutless worms symbiont microbial communities from Oahu, Hawaii - Olavius sp. 1 OAHU.JWI-45 metaG | ecosystem: Host-associated > Annelida > Digestive system > Unclassified | place... | reverse complement strand
GTGGCCAACTGGCTTCCTTCAGTGCTTTGACGCTGTTGGTTGGGTCATCTGGCCTATAAAAATCGTCCCCGAAATGACCTATAAAGTGTCGAGTGGGACGTTAAACTCTGCTCACTCACTCACCCAGGTGTTAGGGCTTCATTTCTTTTTGTACTGGACAGTGCCACTGGTGATAAAGGGTTCCACCTGCTTCATGTGTTTGACAGCATAAGAATGCTAATTAGACAGTAAAGTTTATAACGTTGCTTATTACTGATATTGGACTGCAAACGTCAACATTCTGTGCAGTCTAAAACATGGTAACCTGATTGTAAGTTAGTGCTAAGTTTGTTTTTCAGTATATCTCATTTCTAAGCATTTGCAGCATATCAGTACAAAGCTTTGCCATGTTGTGTAAACAAATGCATTTTTGCCAACATTTATTGGGTAAATTACTTGAAGCTGTATTTATAAACTGACACCTTATCGAGTTTTTTGATTTGAAGATAGTATATTTCAGAAATTGCTACACGTTTGTTATTTTGAATTTTTGATCCTAAAACAGATTCACTTTTTGTTTTGTTTATTTTTGCTTAAAAAGTGATGCCACTTAAAAAGTTTTATTTTTATTGCATGTTTTGCACTGCATGATAAGTCCACCTCAGTAATCTGTAGCTGTTGGTGTTTATGCTCGGACCTATTTATAACTGCGTCTCGTATTGCATTAAGTGTTTTAAACACAGGACATATGCATTTGCACACAAATGGATGCTGCCAAACTCTAGGTACTTGACTTATTTTTGTGTTATTCTGTAACAGTTTGTCAACCGGTGTGCATTGTTGGCACTGTACATGTAGGTGGTGCCACTTCATGATTCCGCGGTTGTCACTTACTGCTGCATGTTACATGCATTCTCTACTCGGGCTTTCATTTTTATAGCGAATTACAGTCGCATCATTGTAATGTTCATGGACGTTCTCTTTGTGGCCGATGTCTAAGTTGGTTTAAATGTGAATCTAAAGCCATGTGTTAAGTAATATTTGTGGATAGAAAATTACGTTCCTTTTAGTTGTGTAATTTTGCCAGACTGTTTTGGAAAGTTGCTGATTTGGAATAGAATAACTAATTTAATGTGCAGTCTGCAGTTACTGGGTCTAGTAAAATTGTTGGCAATTGTTTACTAATAAGTGCTGCATTGGGCACCATTTCGTTTATTACGTGTTGTTTGTGCGACACTTTGCAAATACGCTGAGACGTGATAATTCAGAAAAGAACGTGGAAATTGTTGCAGTTTTGGTTTCATTTGCATCATTGACTCTCTCAACATGTCACTGAGCTACAGACTATTCGATTGTGGTCGCAGAAACGTCATTATGTTATCGTCAGTTGTTTCTGCAGAATAATTCAATCTTCTTGACAGATTTAGATGATGAAACAGTGGAAGGCAAATGACCAGTGTCCCGTGCGGTTCCTGTACAGATGGATGCTTGTTTGCTCTGCTGACATTGGGTGTTGGTCTGTTGACATGTTTTATGTTCGATGACAGAACTTGAGAATGCATTGTCCCCGGTCAATTCCAATACGTTCGCCGCAGTACAGCGATATGCAGTCATAGAAACTCAGCTTGTATTTCTTGTAGCGGTTCTGCAGGTAATCGCTCGGTCCACCCTCTACACACGACCATTTAGCTCCAGGCACTAATTTGTACATAATACGTAGCTTATGTGCTTAGCTCTGTGCGTGAACAACTATACATGCACGTTATAGGTTACTGGTGGTGGTAGTCTGGTAATAAGTTAGTATGGACAGCAGTACAGGGTATTAAGTCATGCGTGCGTGCGTTCATCCGTCAGCGCTATGGCGCGCTGCAGAGTGGCGCTTCCTAGTGAAATATTTAGCATAATTCATTACTGAGCTGGCTTCAGTTGGCTTGTAAGACTAATGATCATGCTTATATCGGTGTCATATCGAAATATAAATATCGAACATGGTTCATGCTGAACTACTTACAGATAGGCCTAGAATTGCACGCACAAACGATTACGGAGATCAATGTTTAACAAGAGGCCAAAGTAATTAGGCAAAGGCCGCGTTGCATGCATGTTGCTATACTTTACAGTGGACTCAATTTCACGACTCTCGTAGGCAGATTGCGACTCATAGTCATCTACATGTACATCCTTTGGTCTGTAAGAGTCTTCACTACAAAAGAACTGCAAGCCATTCAGCCGTTATTACAGACAGACTGACACACCACCACACTACTGGATCATCGGTCACACTGCAGTGGTGTATTGGCGGTATACGCCGTACACCAACCTCCGGGTTTTTTTGAGAGCGTATACTCACCTCAGTGATCATAAATAAGCAGGGTATACCGTATACACGTATGCCACGCCCTTTTGCGTATACCAACCTCCATGTTTAGCAATACACCACTGCACAATAGGCTGCATAAAGTACGTTGTGCATGCGATATGGCCTTCCTAATATGAAGCTGGACATTTAAACAAATCCTTAGCGCACAGCCTACACGGTTACACAATAGCGATGGTAGCATAGTAACAGCGTCACCGTTGAGAAGTCGTTTGTCGAACGGCAAGGACTGGTGAAAACGCTCGTCAACCACGCGTTCTTCCATTTCTGCATCGCTGTACCAACACAACTCGACCATTATGCCCAACACTCACTACTATAACAGTGTACTGTTACTCTACCACAACGTTTAGCAACTAAACTGACAAAAAAACCTCAACTTGCGAGAAAAAGAAAAGTATGCACGGAGATTTGTTCGCCGCATCAAATGCATACAGTGCATTGTGGCCGATGAGCTGCAGCGAGTGTCTGTCTGACGTGCCTGCGCTGTGCAAAAACGCTGACGGATAGACTTCCTGTTTGAGGTGGAGACTGGGGCTCAAGGCACACTGTACTAAATTGGAACCCCAGCAAGGCGGAGGAAGTGGAAAACAAGTAAAATCTATAAATAGGAATGCTTCTGCTCATTTGCCATATGCCGCCACATTCGATGCGTAGTAAGTAAGTAAGTAAAGTAAACAGGATATAGCAGTATGTAAACTAACCTCACCGCTACGGGAAATCACATACCATATGGGATCACACTGTCACACAGTGTTTGTTACCTGCCACCCGGCAGAGGTGACTTTCCCGCCTTTACCCCAGCCGAAGCCGGTACTCGATTTAGCGACCCCGAAGAGATGCAACGCTGAGTTGACCTAGGTGGTGGTTAAATCCCAAGATAGTTTACCCGAAAGAAACGGTCACCTACCTCAGAAAAAACCGGCAATGCCAAGACCGGGATTCGAACCCACGATCGCGAGTCGAGATCCTAACCACTACACCACCGAGCCAGCATGCCTGGTTCTTCCCCAAAAAGGTCAAAAGGAGCCTCCAGCTTGGTTTACCATTTTTTCAGACACGCAAGCTGCGCTTGTTAGCTTGTTTTATTTGCGGTGTGAAAACAGCAAAGCATCATTGACCAGCGTGATTACCTGTCAGCGTGATTACCTGTCGAGATTGTCTGGCGGTAGCAAATGCCGTTGCTCTCTGTAATCGTTGCAGACGACACAACCTGCAGCATGAAAATCATTAACCTGCGTGTGATTGAGTGACGCCCCACTACACACATTGCAGGTTATTTCGGGGACGGCTTTACAGGTCAGATAACCCAACCATTCGCAAAGGTCTGAAGAAAGCCAGTTGATCGTTAAGATCAGCTTTCAAACCCATTAGGACCATCCATATTCCATCATGCTACAATATAAACGCAACCGTAAGGGTCACAGTGTTAGAAAAATTCCGATCTGGTGACCCGTAAGCTACCAAAAAATTGTGCAACAAAATGCTGCACAATACTACACCGTGTCCGGAAAAAAGTGGAACCACTAGTATTTTAGGCATAACTCTGACAAAGTTCAACAAATCTTCGTACTTTCTGGCACAATTCATCTTGACATTTAAGGTAACTAAAATATAAAAAGTACCATCACTACTTGCACAACACTTCGTAATGATGAAGTAAGGTGGACGTCATCAAAATGCTGGCGTTACCATGGAGTTTCTTGAAAGAAACGCCAAAATTCATTTCGTCGCTACTGGGGCCTAAAATTCGCCAGATTTAAATTCGGTTGACTACAGCGTGTGGAGCATACTGCAAAAGAAGGTGTACAAAAAACGCATCACTGATCTCGACGACCTCAAACATCGCATCAGAACCGAGTGGGCCAAGCTGGATCACGCCGTCATTGCTGCAGCTGTGTGTCAATGGTGTCCTCGTCTTTCAGCTTGTGTCAGTCGGGCGGTGGCCATTTCGAGCACTGTTTTTAATTCTGACATTGTGTTTTTGCGAAACTGCGTCCAATCCTTTGTTGACTATCGAATCGAACTGTTGAGATTTTAGTCGAATTTTCTTGCAGCTGTCAGTTATGACATTGTGCATTTTAATACATGACGAGCGTTTAATTCACAAAGTAAAGTAATGACACTGTTTAGGTACGGCGGACATTTGTTGTGTATGTGTTTGTTTTCGCATTATATTCCATGCAAAAATTACAACTATATGTTTGTGTTTATCACTCAGTTATGCCTGAAACACTATTGGTTCCATTTTTCCGGACACGGTGTATAGTAAGCTGATACGAGCAGCTCTGTTAATACAGGGTGGGCCAAAAAAGCAAGCCCCTACTGCATTATCAATAAATCGTATTAAAACCTACAAACGAAGCTAGTTTTTTTGTTAAATTTGAGGCCAAACAAGCACTGTTGATCAAGTTGATATTAAGTATTCTATTAATTAAATATTCTATGTAGGTCCTATGACGTAATGTGCGACGTCAGTTAATGTAGCGACGCTGCAATATGATCGGCGAGAATGTCAGTCAACATCACAACGGAACTTCTTACAATTTCCGTGATTTACTCAATTTCCCGTGGACTTTTTGTGGGCGCCTGTAGCATCTTTCTGGCTGCAAATAAGCACTTCTACCTTCCTGGTGTTGACTGACTGACGTTCTTGCCGACCTGGACGTCCGCTACAAACTTTTCGGTCAGCGCTCCCAGTTGCATCAGTTCGTCTTAACAAGCTATCAAGTCGGTACAGTCCACTTCTAGACCAATATTTACCAACAACAGTTTCTTCGAGCCCCATTTTTCTCTTTTCTCGAGTTTTCAATCAAAATTTTGTCACTTACACTTATTTTACCATATTTCAGCGTCACTGCATTAACTGACGCCGCACATTACATAAAATATTTAATACATAAAATATTTAATCAATAAAATACTTAGTATCAACTTGTAATAGTATAATGTTCGTTTGGCCTCAAATTTAACGAAAACTAGCTTCGTTGGCAGGTTTTAATACGATTTATTGATAATGCAGTAAGGGCTTACTTTTTTGTCCCACCCCGTATATTCCCTCTTACTCCAGACCAACATTGATTAGATGATGCCGCGGACGCTGAGGGGTCCTGCAAGTACAGTATATTTTACATAACCGTGGACTATGAACAATAGCAAACAACTAAACATTACCTCTTGCTACAGGCCTACACAGTGGAAATATTAGCCTCAGCGTCACACTTGTGTAAGCTAAATCCTATTTCGCCAAAATAGCATGAACCAAAGACGACATGAATTGTTAATAGCAGGCAGTCTTGTGTCATTATCTGTCATCAAATAACACGCTGAAATTCCCACGAAGGCTTACGTATACGCGCCGCTAAGAGAATAAGATAGTCTAGATAGCTTCTAGGACACCCAGGAGATGAATTTGTAATTATAAGTCCGTCTAAATAAGGAAACTTACGTAGACAGAATAGCCTATAGCCTATAACATCAACTAAACAGGGCCAGCCAACTCTCAATCTGGCTATGCTTCCGTATTGAGATGGCATGTTCTTAACTGGACGTTATAGCCTATCCGATAGTACTGTCACGGCTGATGCATAAGCTGGTAGTATTTTAACTGCATTCAATAGCTGGCAGCTACAGCGAGCACTCTGGCTGAAAAATGCAGGCTTAAACAATGTCGACGGATGGACGGAGTGACGGACGGACGGACAGTCTAATTAATACCCTGCATTAATTGTTGTCGCACTGGAACTACCAGTATATAACAGTAGACCAGGGAGTCAACAGTCGACCCTAATACAAGACTACTAACGAACTTCAATCGGTTTAACTTGTGCAGATAACCCAACGTTCAACGTTGAATTTTGAAAGGAAATGTGTTTAAATGCAAGTTCGCTTTAAATTAGGTAGCACTTCTGAAATCTTAAGGCGGGCGAGAGAAAGGCTCCAATTTTTTTGACTTTTTAAAACATACAGCTAGCCCGGCAGACACATGTAGTATTTTAGTCAAAACTAAAACTGCAAATCACTCTGAGTCTTTGAATACTAGAATATCACTGGGCCGAATTTCAGTGCCACGTTTACGATTGAGTGTTTAGTGGTCTCACGACGGGATGTCCAGTGCAGCGTCGTCATGGTAATTAGACGCCAATCGAGCGTGTATTTGCTAGACTATCGCACGACTGCACAAGCTGAATGACCACACAGACCACGAACGTATCAACGTCACGATTAACCGGTTTAGTTGCCGTAGTGGTCCATTAAATTATCGCCTTGTTCTGTGGCTGCTAGGCCTACTTATTTTGCGTCAAGCCGTCACATTGTATCGGCCATGCCAGCTAATGCATGTGCAACGTCCAGCGGGGCCCCAAAAGATTTCCACCTCGAAACATCACAGGACCTCGATCCGTTTAGCCGTTATGCAAGGCGCAGGCGTATGCCAGACAGGCAAACTGAGAGACATACAGTATAGGTTATGCACTACGCCGCGGGTACATCGGCCTAACAAATGTGAATGAGATCGACTTACCAAAAACTGATACGACAACAAAAGCGACGACGAACCATCCGAGCTGGAAGCGCTGCATTGTCACTGCACACAGCGAGGAACGACAACTGCAAGCAAAGATGCAGCAAAGCGACTAACGTGTGGGCTGCCACTCTCAAGACCATTGCAACACGCACCGGCATTTATACATCTCGTAACTTCCTTCCGAGCTGCCGAAAACCGCCAGGAAAACAACATATTGTTTGCCGTTAAACTATGAGCGAAAGAGTGCGGCGCGTAGCCTGATGTCGAACAATAGTGGGGGCGCCATTAAGGACTCGGACTAATTACGTAACGAGGCATTATACTAATTTATTAAATGTGAAGAAATAGAAGTGACCACTGGTTTAAGCTTACTAACTTTACTTATGGATAATTTATTGTACGGCGGTTCCCTAGCATTCACCTAACCTATTGACAGACAAATATATTATCCATTATAGTAATGCGCAATATAACTATACGAAAATGATGAGCGACGTCAGCGATTTCACGTCTGTTTTAGGCAGAATGTTCGGCGACAAAAACGTACGCGTGAAAAACAGTAGCCTATGTATGGTACATAATGCAACACATGGAATAGATATATTATTTATGAATACCATTAGTGTTAGAATTACTTTAACTGTCACCTCTCTGGTAGCCAGTATAGGCCAAATGCCGTGCGGGTAGCGGTATTATAGGCCTATGGTTGTTCGGTATGGGAACCTAATAATGCTGTTATCATGCGATATGTGTTTATCTTTGTATTATCCTTTATGTGCATGATCATGAGTTTTTTGTTATATAATACTTAATTTCATCGAACCGGAATTCGATTTATTAATTTTAAAACTCATGCGGCAAATATTATCAAAATTTCTATTATTTTCGTTACTATTTTTCATTGTGCTGCAACTATTATGTGGCGAAAAAGGGTGCATATTTGATTATCATTTTGTACTTGTAGGCCCCTACAGCACCTACAAAATCAGAAACTGTTATTTCAATCGATGCGTATTTGCGAAGATGGCCAGGGACGTAGAAAGGTTTCAAGATCCGAGGACACAGGCTAATCGTCGAGGACGCTAAAGTCAAACCAATAGCCTAGGCCTAGGCCTAGTTATTTAAATGTTCTGGATGAGAGGGGATCGAGTTGCCAGCCGGGCGCTTGACATTTTATGTGACGACGTCGACTCGACGGCACCCGCGGACGCTTTGAATGAGAACCCCTTGATATTGCTTTTCATTTCACAGGCCTGCAGAATTTAGTTATCTGCTTAGGGTTATTATAGGCTATTGCTGTGGAAGGGTGTCTGCGCCCCAGCGCTAAACAAATAATTAATAGACCAGGTGATGACGAGGAAGTCCGGAGCAGAGTTATCCGGCTAATAACAGGAGACCGTAAACGCCGCTAAGTTAACAGATAGAGCCAATGTTTCCATTCGTAGAACGTAAAGATTGACGGAGTTAATAGTTCCGACCGCTACCAGGCCGGGAGTCGACAGGCAGGCGATAACAATCATTGTCGTGAGACTGGAGTGAGGCCGGTTTGCTCCCGTGCTGATTGTGATACATGTCTCCTGTCAGCAGCACCAGCCAGCTACCGGTACGTGTCTCATCTCACCGACAACATCAGTCACGTTCTGCGTCCGCAGCTCGCCGCAAGATGCGCTATTTTTGCTCCTACATGCAGCCGCTTTCGTACTCTCAGAAACTGTTCTCGTACACAGGCAGGGCTGAAAAAAACTAGGATTTTAGTAAAAGTTTTATAGGTGTGTACTGTTTAGGCGTTTTTAGTCACCCGCCCTTAATGTGATCAGATGGCCGATCGCCGCCGGGTAAAAAATATACTGACGCTTAGAATCTGAAAAATTCCCACAGATGTCTCCACCAGCCCTCCTCTATTTTTACAGGGAATCAAAGTGGGTAAATTTTGCCCTGATTTTCTACCCCACTCGCATTACAAGTGCTCTGGTTTCAAAACAGAGCAATATATCGGCAACCTGAAAAAAGAACAGGATGCGCAGATGATTGGCCTAAACAGCGCCAATTTATCCCCCACCAATTTTTACAGGGGGCGATCAAAAAACAAATTCTGCCCAATTTTACACTTTAGGGGCTCTGGTCTCTAAATGGTACAACAGATCAAAAATCTAAAAGATTATATACTTTATAGCTCCGATGCCAGGCCTATAACGCCACCCAGACACCGTAAAGCTCAGTTCCACCAACTCCAAGATCCACGCGGGAGATTGGGAGCCCCAAAAATAGTCGACTTGAATTGGGCATATTGCCCGCCTGTCCAGCAGCCCTCCAGTCAAGGCATTTCAGAGGTTGGGCTTTAGGCCGTGCTTGAAATAATTACTTAGACTTCTTACTCACCCCTCCCTAATTTTTACTGGAGGTAAAAAATGTGAAAAATTAGACCTCAATTTTTCACAAAATTCGCATTTGAGCAAACCGAGCAAAATGTCGAAAATCTTAAACATGCATCTGAAATGGCTAGCCTATGTTCCCTGAAAATTTGGGGCAGGTCTATGTATATACGCAACTCTGAGATTACGAATCTAAAGTATAGGGCACCCTAAAACGCGAAATTTGCTAAATCGACAATAACTTAGCCGTGCGTCGGCCTATTGTGTCAAAATTCGACGTGCTGCTACTATGTGGTTCCACGGAAGCTGCGGAATTGTCAAAATCTGCTTCCGGTAAAATTCAAGATAGCGGACGGCGCCCAAATTTTTAATATTTGTGTCCCTTATAAGTTATATCTCCGGAAAGACGAAAGCTAGGGACCAAATTTGATGTGTACATCAACTACGAGGAGTCATTTTGAAAACATACAAAAACTAGGTCAAAAGGGACGTGACCCAGTTTACGCGACCTACAGTGTAAATTTACGGACCCTATTGAATATCTCGCAAATGGCTAAAACTACAGGGTTCAAATTTAGCACATAGATAGCCGTAGGAAATAGGCAATACAAAAGTAAGTCAAAGGGAGACATAATCTAGGTCACGCAGACATAGACGTAGAGGAATTACGAGCGCAGGCCAATGCCTCTATGCCCGCATCACAAATACAAAACTTACAAAAAAATGTAGGATACAGCACAACTGATTCTAACGATGTAAAATTCGGCTTCAGGTTCCGTGAATTTCAGCACTATAATCATAGACAATATCTTGGTTCTGCCAGAATTTATCAAGGTGAGATATAAATAACACAACCTGATTAGGCAGACTATTCCAGATATTAACTACCCTATTAGTAAAATAATATTTGCGCAAGTCGTACTTGGATCTACACCGTGAGTCAAAATAACGACACTAAACTCTTGCCCGTCAAAATTAAGTAAGTAAGTAAAACTATATTATAGTGCGCCATAAAGCTGACCTAGCCAGCTTAATCTGCCGCACTCGTAGTGATCAAACCGTTGTCCTAAAACACAAATCCAGGGTAGAGCTAGGG
>Ga0126335_1002985_pt1 | contig 10349 bp, 8 predicted proteins | sample OlaspJWI45metaG_FD_108409 | JGI IMG/M metagenome (GOLD analysis project Ga0126335, IMG submission 108409) | Marine gutless worms symbiont microbial communities from Oahu, Hawaii - Olavius sp. 1 OAHU.JWI-45 metaG | ecosystem: Host-associated > Annelida > Digestive system > Unclassified | place... | reverse complement strand
ACTACTGATCAGAAATTGATGTATAACTTGGAATATGAACCACGGTGAACGCTAAAAGTGGTTGGAAGTTGGTGACATTTGACCTTGCCCTTTGACCCTGAGAGCTATTTTCGTATTTTTTTCAATTCAAGCTCTCAAGTTTTGAATGCCTTAACTTAGCAACTTCAGTTTCGGTGTGAAGGTACATTTTCAGAAAATATCTAGGTCACCTTCGAGTTTCAAGGTCATGGGTTTGACATCAAGGTCACGACAGCAAAAAAGCGGCGGCGCAAGCAAGTAGGTAAGACTGTATTATTTATAGTGCATCAATCAAATTTTCATAAAAGTAAGCTGGGTCAGCTGAATCTTGCTTGCCTCTGACGAAGTTTAATGGTGGTTTTGTGTGTGACGCGGGCATAGAGGCGTAACTTCTCTGCATCTAGTACGTCTCGTCACTTACATGATGGTGACAGCCTGCGAAGATTGCGGCTGTTGTATGGCACCGGACAGTTGCTGCAGCTGCTGCTATACTACTCAGTGTTCACTGGTCAGCAATGGTGCTGCGTTGAAGCACTGAAGCGGCTGATATTGCTCAATTGAGCTTGCGTCACGCGTAGTCTTCTCTCAGTTAGTGTTCATACTAGATAGATGTCCGCTGCCCCGTGCATGCTCTCTCCGGGGCTGTAAAGAGTGAACCTGCTGCGTGGAGTGAGATGTGAAACAGTAATACCCGGCCTACCAGTCTGCTGTATTTCTTTGGATTACTTTTAGTTGAGCATGGACCTCTAGTAGAAGCGCTATCAGTAGAGATTCATGGTTGAGTATCTACTTGTTGGTTGTGACCGGACTTGTTAACATGTTCACCTTAGACCATTGCAGTCAGATGTACAGTGGAAGTGGAAGGAGTTCATTTGCTGTCACTGTGGCACATAATTTGGATTTTCTTTAGTGCTATAATTTTTATGCCTCCGCCGCATAGGCACTGGAGGCATTGTGTTTTCGGGTGGTGCGGCGTCTGTCCATTTTGTCTGTCATATTGTCCGAATCGTAGACAAGAGCTGTGCGCGGTGATGTAAACTTGTGGCACAGATTGGTGGACGCATAAGCGTCATATAAACAGGGTTGGAAGAAATCATTATTTCAAACTATCAGATTTTTCGGTTTGAAAATAGATTTTTTGATTTATAATAGGATTTTTACAATATTTGCACGCCAGAATATCTTTTGCATCCACAGTATTAAGGTAATTCACTAAGCAGCAGAGAAACTAAATATTTGCACACTAAGGACATTCATATTCATATTATTTATTGTAATTTCAGAGTCATTTAAAGCCATTGACTTTCAGTCTAGTTTCATCCTGTAGTCTTCGTGACTCCAACTAAGTGGTGGCAATCTGCCGCTATTCCGACAAAGAAGTTGCTCAAATTGAAAAGGCTCTGTTATATAATAGGCCCACTGCTATTTCTGCTACCTGATTGGATTCTAAGTAGTATCCAGATGTTAGCCGATGACATGAAGCTTTGGAGAGTCATTCCATCCAAGATGGACATAGACACGCTTCAAGATGACTTAAATTCGTTGACTCGCTGGTGTTGTGATTAACAATTTTTAGTATAAGTCCCTGGTCGATGCTGAGCCGAATATATGCAGAAAGCCTATTAGTTGTCCACAGTATAGTTCACAAAAATGTAACGCAAATTGTCAATGTAAAATGTGCGCAGTAAAGTACTGGATTTTTACTCAGTTATGCATTAGTACATAGCAGGATTGGCTTTATTAACGATTTCGCCATTATCGCGGGAATAGTTATGAAAACGAGGCTCTCTGTGTGAGCGTATACTGTCACGGAGGACTGCATGTGTGCAACGTACTATTGCCGACTGTGCCAAAAAGATTCTGGCAGCTGTCGTAGTAATAGTAATGTAGTAGTAGTAGTAGTTGCAGCTGAGTTGCAGTTTTCGACGTTGTTGTAGTTGTCGTCGTCGTCGTCGTAGTAATAGTAGTAGTAAGCGACGCGTGGTGGTGGTAGTAGTGATGGTGATAGTAGTAGTAGCAGCAGATGTTGTAGTTGTCATAGTTGTAGTAGTAGTCGTAGTTGCAGTCATTGTGGTAGTTGTTGTTGTCGTCTTTCTCGCACAATTTATGTTTACACCGAGTACACCGACTATTCTTTCAATTTTAGTATTTTTGAAGTGAGCCGTCTATTATTTAATATTTAAATTTCTTAATATTATTAAGTGAACGGTCAAATAAGCTTAAAAATCGCTGATGATTTGCCGAAGTTAAGAGCAAACTAGACAGTGCGGCAATTAAGATGTATTTCCACTTATAGCCACCGGCTCAGGGCGCCGAAAACATCCGACATCATAAATCGCAGTACGCAGCAACACGACACGGCTAATTGACGACAACCGTTCGTATTGACTGAATTCATGTCAGCAAGCATCAACAACTACTGCCTTGATTCCAGAAGAAGAACCACGGGTAAAACATATAGCCTCCGGCAACTTCGTTAGCCGGCTGCTGAAAAACGTTTTTGGCCCAGGCTGTATAACAGTTGATACGGTCGGAAATGCCGTTGTCGGAATAGCGGCCTGTACCCAACAATCTTCCATCTTGCAGCTGCTAACGTCAGTTTCATCATCAACTGGTGCTGTGTGAAACTTGTTTTAGTTATATCAACTGGTCCAGCAACTAACAAAGCATCAAAACTGGTCTTATTTAATTTACGAATATGAAACTGTAATAAGCAGATAGCTTCTGTACTTTCGGTGTATACACCTACTCATGAATGCACTTCCAGGATTACAGTGAGTCATTTAGTGTAAGGTTCGTTCTTGACAAAGTAAACGTGTTAAACATACTTAAAACAAGTTTAAACTCTTGTTGACAGTTATTGTGCTTTGTATTTTTGTATACAAATTGGTCAGAAGTGATGAAACAATTGTGATTTAAGTCAGGTAATTTTTGAGAAAAATAGATCATTTGATTTTAATCGCGATTAAAATCACTGATTTAAATCGGACAACCCTGCATTTAAATGCACTCTACCTTGTGTCACCAAAGTGATAGCGTATGCAGCAACATACGCGTATGCAGCAACATACTTAAGGTATGGTGAAAATTGTCATGACGTATATATCTTGTAGCAAATCTCCAGCAGTGAAAGAATTTTGAAGATCGGTTAACATCGGCAAAGTTAGCCGAAACAAAAGTGGCACATTGGCCCCGGTGTAGTTGTTTTTTTGGATTTTGAAATTCGTTGAATTCATTTTCAGTTTTAATAATTAGTTCAGTTCGCAAACTGAAAATTACTGAATGTGGCCGTGAAGTGTTGACAAGTGTCAGTCGACGTGGGCGGCGGCCTCACCCGGACACACAGGCAGACACTGACGGAAGCAATCCTTCTCAACCGTCCGTCCGTCTGTCTGTCCGCCAGCCGACCCGACCCTACGCGCTGACTGTGCCCGGAGCCACCAATGTTAGTATTGATCACGCCGCTTAGCTGCCCGCCAGACTCCGACCCGCCCGCCTGCGTGCGCCCAGGAGGCGCGTTTTGTTGTTTCTGACGGGACAGATCCCAGAGTGATATAATCCTGCCGGCGACTTCTACTATAGAGCAGTATCACCAGCATCAGCAGCAGTAGTCATACGGGTGCCTTTTGTGGGCTGTTGTTGTCGATATAGATGTCCCCCGCCGATGTAGTTTCCATTCCAACTGTACAGTAGCCATTTCGCTGTGGGCCTGATTTGACTGATAGTGATCAAATCCTATAGCCTACCGTGTATAGGATCTCAGCATCTGAACGGTACGAGAGTGCACAGCGCCAGCGTTTATATACTGATGTTGAGGATTCAGATTTTATTTTGTAGGATAATGTTTATCGCCCGAGTGTACGGGATTGTAATGTTTTCAGTCGTGTGTGTCTGTTTATCCGAGCTGTAACTTATGAAATTTTGTCGATACTGTGTACTGAAGGTACGTGTTAAGAATACATAGGTCAAGATTGAGCGTCAAGATTGTGAATTCAAGTTATAGAATTCATTTCAAGTTCCCAGAATTTTAATTATAGTCCTATTGCAGTGTCGGTGAAGCCTTAAGAACAACGCGCTTTTTTGTTCGACGTGCACATTAGCACCTGTACATGTATACGTGACTGACATTGTACCGACTACTGGGCAGTGGCGTCTGACAGTTATCTTTAGTAGCAGTGACAACGACGAAGGACGTGACAGAATGACCAGGAAGCCGTCGCCCCTCAGTACATACAGTGTCGTACTGTCATACAGCTGTAGCGTAGTCCTTAGGGGAGTAGCGACGAACACGACACGCGACCTGCGCCGCGACTGACAGCAACAATTGACTGCATAACAGCAGAAGCAGCAGCAGCAGCAACTACGGCGTCGGCGACAGAGAATGGCACTGGCAATTTGCCGTCACGGACGTGTCACTATTGCAGCGCCACAAGTCAGATAGAAGAAATGCTTTAACTTTAACGGGAGAAGGTCGTCGCTGTTCTTTGAAATTAAGACAGAATTCATGGCTCGTAGAACCAGCACAGCACAGTGGCGCCCAGGGTTATGGCGGCTACCACTAGCAGTAGTACTTATCTTGCCTACCCCGGTGGGATGATCAAGTCAGTATGCCAGAGAGTTACCGACAGGCACGTGATAAAAGGAAGATTAGCATCCACGGTAGCAGCATCAGCAGCTATACAGCGCTGCCGTGCTGTGGAGCAGGTCATCAATGTTTGATAAAGCACCTGTAAGCGTTGATAGTAGCACTGGCCCACTGTTATAGTACATGTAGTTGCACAGGCAACACGTAGCGACTGTCACGTGCGGAGACGTGTCGTATCGTCCAGCAACTTTGAGTAGAATCTAACGTCCCGGTCGACACGTCGCCGGCCATTTCGAAGACGACTGTCACCAGGCAGTCGACCACACTGATCGTAGGCCTGCTGACAATCAAATCTGACAACAGCCGAGAAAGAAAATGTACAGAAGTTAAAAAACAAACTAGCTCTGTAGTTAAATAGAGTCTGTAGAGACATGCTTAATACACACAAGAATCCTAACCTAGACTAACAGGCTCTGCTTCAGGTGACTAGACAAAAACTGTCCGATTATAACAATTTTGATGTGTCTAATTATTACTGACGGTATGACAGTAAAATAAGGTCAGTAATTAATGTGCCAAAATTGTTATAGTCTGTCACAATATAGGGCATCATTAGGTGGTTTTGATTTCCCACCTCACTTAGTTAATCAACTGCCTTACCGTGGGAAACTTGATGCTGTCATTCCAGCTCAGATGTTTCTGTTGCAAGAGACTGAAGAGAGATTGAATTTATTGGATCTCAGCAGTGACAGATAATTAGCTCACCATCTTTTTAGCAACCCTGCACTTGATGCTTTTCTTGATGTTTTGTCCCATTTGGTTCCGTATAGCTCAGCGTTTGTACTGTACGTTTTAGCTTTGCAGCAGTTGGCGGTGTCACCTGTGTCGCCATTCTGCAGTTTCTTATTTGTTTTCTACGTACAAAATGTCTGGACAATTGCGATTTTTGATGTTTTCCTTTCTGGGGTAGATTTCTTTATGACTGCACTTTACAGTTACACATTCTTTATTTTCTGGCAACCATCCTATTCTCATTATCGTTGCGTATAACTAGTGGCTAGGCTAGGCTAGTTATGGTGTTACGACGTGGGTGAAATGACGTTAGCAGACAGACAGACGGACACTAATGATGCTGTTCTAGCATCTGTAGGCTTCATTAGATGCCTTCTCCCGGCCCCTGCAGCAGCAGCTATTGCTTCGCCAGACAAACACTAGTAGAGCAGCGCGAATGAAAGGGAGAACAGAACAATGGCGGGCATACCGCATGAGGAAGGGAAACATCTATGTTTGCGATGCTGCCGTCAATAGAATCAACAAGAAGAACTCGTTTGGCGTTTCCTATTTGCACGGAATGGCTATTGCGCGTTGGTGTGTGGCGCATATGATAGGCGATAATACATGAGTCATGTCATCACTCTATACCAAAAACCCGTACTCAGATGGTGTAGTTATCTTACCTTCGGGGTAGGCAGATTATGCCCCGGTCAAAGCCTCAAACGTGACGCCAATTTTTAGGCCGTGCGAAGAAAAGCCTTATGCTTTGCTGTCGGTTTTGGTTTTGCCAAATTTGGTTGGTACGTAGAAAATGGAATACCTCAGGGTGTGGAGAAGTAACTTAAAGTGCAAGTTAAATTGCTGTATAACTTGGCCGCTGATTGTCGGATATGGTGTAAGTTTGCACTGTGGTCACAGTTGTGCATAGTGTCCTCTCTAAAGAGATGTCGTGTCAAAACCGGAACCGAAATTGGCGGGCGCCAAGTTGAATTTCGTTTTCGAGGCATATCTTGGCAGAAAATTTTGATATCTGTACGGAATTTGAAATTTAGAGAATGAAATCTGGCACGACATCGGGTCGATGCAAAATGAAATCTGTGAGGAGTTGAGTAAGTAAAACATACTGTGTGTGCTTCGCGTGGTCGCAAGTGGCAGTCCATAATTAATTGCCACATTTTCTAGTTTTTCTTATTTCTTGCAAACATATGTGTAATTTCGATGATTAATCTTCGTCCGAAATTCTGACCTGTCGACGTAAGGGACGCCAAACAAGTACGAATATTTGCGAATAAGTCACGAACTTTTACCATGCATTTGTCGTCGTCTGTTGCCGTAGCTACCTATTTCCGCTACTCACCGCGGTCTGTTGAAACTTCCAGGGGCTGTTCTCTCCAGCCCGTTCAAGTTCTAGAAGTTTCTTGTTAACAGCCGGATGCTTTCAGCGTCGTCCACTACATCACTGAAGACTTATTAACGCCAGTATTGAAAGCCTTTTCGCTCACTTCCGTTCAGTTTAATGACTGCCGACATTGGCCACAGTTCGTCCTCCTAAATGCAAAGGTTAAATTAAAAATGCGGACTGCGGACACTTGATATAGCGCATCTTCGTGGAAACCTTACTCCAGAAGCGCTGAGGTATGGCACGCGTTGTTGATGGATCTCAGTTTTACCTGCACACACCAACGCATTATCGGCTGTATGATACTTCTGGCTTGGTTGGTAACCCGAAATACCATGGTCGAACCATGGTTTTCTAGAGTAGTCACATTTTCTTCTTTTTAGTCATAAAAATTAACAATGCCTTTAGGAAAATATTTTCAACTAAATCTTACGCTATTGCCAATGAATGTGTTCTTATTTCTGATTGTTCTGTCTGACATTGTGTATAAAAGAAAAGCAAAATTTCTAAGCAAACTGAAATACTCTGTTGATAATATGTTGTTTAAATTGTTTTTGAAAAATATGCAAGATGAATTATTGCTAATACGTTGTTATTAGTTAAGTTTTAGTGAAGTTTTTCCGTTTATCTGCTGTTGTCTACCATTATTGATGAATAAAGATGATTATATAAAAACCGCGATAAAACCGACCGTCGTACTATGGTTCATCCGTGGTTCGGCCACGGTAGTTTAGACTGTGGTACACATGCCACACATGCTGACAGCTGTACCATGGTGCAGAAACATGGTACAATCAATTTGATACCATATAGTCACAGCACGGATGTAAAAAAAACTTTTTGGCGTTTTTTTATTTTTCTCACTTTTTTGTTATTGACGTTTTATTAAATTTTGTTCGGAACTTTTTCACATCTAGGAGTCATACCATGGTAAACGAACCATGGTACAATTACCATGGTTCGTTTACCATGGTCGAACCAGTCAGTGGAACGTCGTCCGGTCCATCTGATTGCGTCATCGAGTTCAGTTTGTATCTAGATTCCAGTGCGAGAGTGCGGCTACTGACTGAACCTGCCGTTCAGTGCTGCACGATATTCAGCGACTCGGGAGACATATAGTCCTTGTGCCTGCAATGTCGCCGTGTCAGGTTTGTGCAATTCGGAACTCTGCTGGCAAGTCGTGAGTTTACCCCCCGAGAGCCTACTCATGCCATGGTTCATTTACCATGGTTCAACCGTGGTTCGACCATGGTATTTTGGGTCACCAGAAGTATGATATAGTCAATTTATCCGCGAACAGTTTGCCTTTCCAGCCGATATTGTTCCTCATTTACCGACTCCGGGGGATGGAAGGCTGAGTTGACCTAGGCACCACAACGGTATACATCATCTGGCGACTGTCCCTGGACGTCGATTCAAATCTCATCGCGATGTTCGGCCGTCGACCCCCAAGTCGTGCAGTAGCTGACCGAGCGTAGGTCCTCGGCGGGATGGCTGCCAGCCCACCCCTGTTGTCAGCCTGTATTCCCCGGGACTGACCTACGTTTATATCGATCTCTCGTCGTCGTCGTTGTCGTGGCAGTGATCGTAACTCGGCGGTCGGCGCGGCGACCCGACCACACACCGTGCTGTGCTGTGCTGTGCGGTCCGGCACGCGGGATATTTCGTTTCGTCGTGCGATAATCTCGTCCCGCGCGCGTCCACTGTGATGTGACGGAACTGCTGCGTCGAGAATGGCTAATCAGCGGGCAGGGAGGGAGGGGAAGGGAAAGGGAGGTGGTTTATGCATGTGGGTGTCCGAAGCGACTCGATGCGAGGCGATGTGGGTGGGCGTTAGAAGTGAGAAAGCGTTAGATTGGGGCTTGATTAACCTAGCTGTCATGTTTATCGCGACTGAATTGCTATTGAACTGTTGCACTGTCACACTAAAGGTATCGGCTTCACGCCGGGCCACCCTGTCGCGGCCGAATTTTCATTGTGGAAGCTTTCAAGCGTTTCCACAGTCCACTCCACTAGGTCATAGTTAACCCCCCCCACCCCCACTGTCATATGCCGAGGCATGGAAATGGGATGTGCTTCTGATCCCAACTGGCGCTGAGCGTATCATCTTTGTTTTTCTACCTTTTTCCGCTACTGGCTGCTGGCTGTGACTGATTTACTGGTTTGATCGTAAATTTTCCGAATTCGTAAAAACCAAAAAACCTCTGCGATTTGCCGGAAGACATTTAGACGCGTCGTCAGAATATCTATATACATAATTCTGTTCGTGTGTATGTCTTTAGCCTATGTTGGAACGGGATGCGCAATTGTCTCATAATTTTCATGGTAGCTCTAGGGTGGCCCGGGGATATTTTTCAGCGCATCAAAATTGGGGAGTCCTGAGTAGGGGCCAGAAAATTGGCATTTTTCGTTTTTCCGCTGCACCGGCCGGCGAGGCATGACGGCGCTGAGCAGCCCTAGCCTATAGCCTTCGGCAGCATTAGGTATACAGGTGGAGGCGTGATACACTGCGGTGCGGGCGCAGCAGCGTGCATGCTTTGAGGGCAGCTGGATAGCATGGGGCGGGCGATATATGGAGCGGAGCTTAAACTAGTTATTTTTTTACTTTTTTATAAAATTGTACACATAGTACATCATACAGAAACATAAAACGGTGTACAAATTCACAAATTGCAATAGCAAACTACAAAAGTTACTAAATTACGCATAAGTAGGTGTAATGCCCAGCTGTATATAGGCAGAATGGCTAGTCTGTTGTATATAGTGCATTACGTTTTGTTCATTTATTTATGCTTCTAATTGTTGTAATGTCAGATGACAGAAGCTCACGTCATGTAGCTGAACTGCGCTCAGCTCTTGCGTGCGATTTCTCTGAAGGATAATGTTGTACATGAAATATTCACGTTATGTCTTATATGCACGTCCATTTGGCTACTGCGCAGTACATTTAAACACGAAATTTTAAGCGAGCTTTAAGCAACTGCTTGAAGTATTGTTAGGCTGCATCGAATGTTGTACGCGGTGTCAGTCAGTCTGTCTGTCTCACAGCTCATCTCGGCTTCACTGTGCAAAAATTGCTGAACAGATCAAGATGCTGTTTGGGATGAACACTCCTGGGAGCCCATGGAACATTGTGTTAGACGTGGGTCCTGATCCCCCACAGAAAGGGGGGACCCACTTTTATATTTTGGGACCCCCTCATATCTCGGGAACGGCTGAAGCTAGAGACTTGAAATTTTGCATACATATAGAGTGGTGGGGCCCTAACGACAACTAGGCAACGGTATGTCGGGTCCGCGGCTTTTAGCTTTTGCGATCCGCTACACATCTTAGGAACGGCTGTAGTTATATAGAGTCCAACGCGTGCAGTGTGTGCAGTGCATTCGATGCAGCCTTCGCCAAATTACTTTGGCTTCTTGTTTTTTTGACATTTTGTAGTTGTTGGTGGCAGTCAGAGAGATAGTCAGGAGCGTTGGAATGGGATTAATATCCTCCAGTGCGAGCGGTCTCGTGCAGTTATATGTCCTCTATACAAGACACGTCGTCTGTCTGTCTGTCTGTCTGTCTGTCTGT
>Ga0126335_1002984_pt1 | contig 10349 bp, 10 predicted proteins | sample OlaspJWI45metaG_FD_108409 | JGI IMG/M metagenome (GOLD analysis project Ga0126335, IMG submission 108409) | Marine gutless worms symbiont microbial communities from Oahu, Hawaii - Olavius sp. 1 OAHU.JWI-45 metaG | ecosystem: Host-associated > Annelida > Digestive system > Unclassified | place... | reverse complement strand
AGGTAGACTGTTCCAGATGTGTGGAGCACTGTAGGTGAAACTGCGTTGAGCAAAACCGGTTCTCATCCGCGGAATTCCAAGCAGGTTGCGACTAGCGGACCTGAGTTGTCGTGACGAGCAGTGTGGCTGAAGTAAGTCGTGAATGTAACTCGGCTGATTGGTAGTGAGTGTCTTGAATGTCAGCATTTTGAACTGAATGCGGGCAGTAACAGGGAGCCAATGAAGACGGGCTAACACCGGTGTGATGTGTTCGCGTTTGTATAAAACTAATGTATCACACTGATACTACTACTTCACCAGTCTGTGACGATAATCTATACTAACTCTACAAATCAGTAAAAGAACTGCTCAAACCATTACTCTCAATCAGGCTGAGTTGAATCAGCTGAATTAATTTATGTGCCAATTGACACATATAAGTCATTATGTTCCAAAGATGAGTCATTACGGGCAATGATCAACTGCACTAGTAATGACAAACACCATCAAACTAACAAAACTAACATGTATGCACCAAAAATCCAACAAGAACACCAATAGCTGGCAGTAGACAAAAACACACAAATAAAAAATAACATGGAACAAAACCCTGATGTAGTTGCTTTTGGCATATGGCCAAGAAACGAGTGGGTCTACTGCTACAATGCTGGAGTCCACGTGAGAAATTTAACAGACTGAAAAGAAGATCATACCAGAATTAGTTCATCATCTTGTAATTCAAATGTATGTGTCTGTGGTTTACCACGACTGCCTGCCTCCTTTGGTTCAAATTTACGCACAACCTTGTCACCATCCCATAGTGGGGTGATCTGAAACAGAACATAGGCACAGCCTGTAAAGTCTCTAAAAGTGCAACATCTACATTTTTGATGACAAAGACAATACGCTAACTGAACTTTAGCCATAACCTCACAAGTATGTAGTTGCTGAAACAAGAAAATAAAGATGTTTACCAAAACAAGCATGCTGGGGCCATCACCATTCCTTCAAACAATAATGACATGGCATGAACAAAGTTTTGACATTGTGTGCTAGCAACAACTCTGACAGCTGCACTATTTTGAATGTAGTTTTTGAAGTACAAAAACTAACCAAATTGTGCAGTGATAATTTCTCTGCACAATTTAGTTTGATAGAAATACCTTCATGTTACCTTCATGAGAGCCCCATTTGCCATGTGTGCCTCTTCGTACTCTTCATCAACAGTAAATCTGGTTTCCTTTGTCAGATAAAGGTTATGAAGTTTGACAATAAACTTGTTGCCATCTTGAGTTATATCCACCTCTGGAGATATCACACCAGCTATTTTGCGGAAAAACCAGTTAGCACCTACAACGTTATTAGCCACATGTTGGCACATTTCCATTATGATTATATAGGCCTGCTGGAAATACAGAGATAAAAAAGCTATGCAAATTTTTAAGCAGCAACCGTTAGTTCACAAAGGCCACGCCCATTAGTAATCTCACCGTTTGCACGGAGAAACTGGTCAAGATTTTCGTTCCTGACAAGCGCATATCTTCCACTAAAGTTTGGTTTATCGTCCGCAGACGTTGGTTCTTCACTCATGGCGACAAAGTGAAAAAAAAACAACTTTCTTAACTCCCTTTACAAGTCGCTAAAACCAAACCATCAGTCATCAATGGAGACATTAAATTACTAAAACTAACAAGCCGCAAATGTTGAAGAAATTTTAGGCGTAGCCTACGATGAAAACGTATAGACAGTTTAGAGATAAAAAATCTTTAAGTGGCATCATCAACCGTGTGTCAAGTTTAATGTAGCACACTGCACAGTTGTTACTAGCAGCATTGATGCAGCACCATTCAGAATGACTAACAGGTACGGTACGTTAGGCCTAGATGTACTTGATAATTGAGATTTAAGGTGATGAGTGGGTTACATATTGTGGAATTCATGCATCGTTAAACACTTCACTCATTCCACTTATTTGGTATTCCTCAGGAGTAAAGTGCCATACTGTAGGGACCAATTTGGCTTAGACATACGTTCACTCACAGGGCTGAAGGTTTAGCAGGCTTATGCCGACAACAATTGATCGCCATTATCTTACTACCACGGTCGTATGTATTTTTGTAGTGTTTGTGCTTTGAATGCCTGGACCAGCTTAGCAGCAAATTTCATTTTCGGTATGTAGCTTTCTTATGAATATTTGATCAACAGAGTATCGAGGTCATTGAGTCGAGATTGACGTCGCAGGAGCCTAAAAATGATTTATACACATACCCATATCAGTGTCAGTCAGGTGTCATATAAGGTGCATGCAGATGGTATGCCGTTGATTGTACAGCAACTGCAGAAATGTCGTAAACAGGAACAATTACTGCTTTGCAACTGACTGTAAAAAGGTTGTGTCATTGCAATAGTGTAGCAGTTTTGAGTGACGTGTGCAGCAAATTGTGTGAATTTCAAACATTTTCATCCATAACCACTGTCCATGAAATGACACATCACAGCCTTGAAGCCAAACAGGAAACTTATTTTTACGTACAACACCACCAACAGCATGACAACCAACCATACATTATGCACTACAGCTTCCGATAAGCAATTTAAACTGCATTGTGCATCGAACAATTACCGTACTGCATTAGACAAATCAAAATCAATAAAATGAGGCTTAGCCAGTTGCGTCTAGCATCACCATTTTACTTACAAACCAAATACCGACACATTACTGCATAAAACTGCATGAAAGCCTAACAAGAAGTTATAAACTAAGACAATTTTGATATTAAAAATAAGCAAAATCTCTCAAGGTCAAAATTCAAGGTCAAATGTCACCAAAATGCGACAACTTTTGGGGTTTACCATTATACTATTATCAATACTCAGTTTATGACCATTTGATATATTTAGCAGCAAGCAAGGGACACAAATCCCAGAAATGTAGAAGTGTAGAACATACACAGAGACGCAGTCATTACATGCAGCAGTAATGTTACACAACTCAGTAGCTAACAGACACCCAACTACATGCATTCAGTTCTCAATCATTAACGACGACAAATTATACTGGCAAATCACATCGTATTATTTTATTCCATCAGCTAAATCGCCTGTCTTTTACATAACACCTACCGTACTTGCAACAAATAAAAAATAACTGGAAATGAGACACACAAATTCATTGACAATCATAAATGACGAAGAATGCTGTACTGCAGTACATAGCAGTGGCTACAAAACATGCCAGGCATTTTGATTTATGCATCATATGATATGAACTGGCGAACATTGCACATATGCTATCGCAATGCAACACAAATGAGCAACAAGTATGGAGACATTTTAGAACCACATTTATACTGGCCAAATGTTCAAATAAAGCATTCAATGCAGTAAGAAAAGCCACATATGCACTACACGTAATAAACACAAACCAGCTAATAAGCTTGCTACAGAAGGGAGGTTGTCTACAGACAACTTCTAGGGTTCACCATAAGACACATTCCTGTCAAGGTACATCACTTTCTGACCAGTAGTTTTTTAATTTTTGCACAGACATACAGATGCCTAAACAATACCTGTTTTGATAGCTTGCATGCAGGCATTATGCAATGCATATGAAAGCAAGCAGAACTAGACAAATAAAAAGAAATTTAACCAAACTCAGAAGTTAGTTATCATCGATGCATGGCTATTCCGAGAACGACAATTAAGGCTGTACCAAATATGGGGTTTTGACTATTCGGCGAAATACGCATAACTAAAACTATTATTTGGCCAAATATAAATAAAATACGAAAAGTTGCATTTAACTTCGAAGCAATGTCATTGCCATTCACCATCGCTAACGTAACATCGTTATACTAGATATTCATTCACGTTCAGCGTCATCAGTTTACTAGTATGAGTCTAAAATACATATGTACTCACAAAGTCATTAATTAATGTCACAGCATACCGTAGATCAGATCACTAATAGTTGCTTTGAAAACGGCTGCTGCTACTGACCAGTCACTGTTGTGGCTAACAGGTGTTACTGCAGCGCAAATGAATGACCATTCGTATTTGGTCTACTTTTTGCAGTATTATCGGCCGAATATGAGTGCACTATTTGGCCTAGTCTTTGGCCAGAATAAAATACAAATTTCAGTACAGCCCTAAGAACAATCACATGGCAACTCATAAAATGCAAGATCAAGAACTAAAGTGTAAGCCAAAAAAGTAAGCCCCCGCTGTTAATTGTTATAAAACCTGCCAGCGAAGCTAGCTTTTTGTTATTTTTGAAGCCAAACAAGCTGTATAATATTACAAGTTGATAAGAATTCAATATTCTACGTATGACATAATGTGCCACCAAAGTTAATGCAGTGAAGCTGCAATTGGCCTATAGTCGGCGAAAAAGTCAGTCAACATTACAACAGAACTTCTTACAATCCCCATAATTTGCTCAATTTCCCGTGGACTTTGTGGGTGCCGGGGGCATTTCTGTGACTGCAAATGAGCTCTTCTACCTTTCTGATGTTGACTGGCTGACGTTCTTACTGACCTGGGATGTCTACTGCCAACTTTTGATCAGCGCTCCCAGTTGCATCAATTTGTCTTAACAAGTAATCAAGTCCACTCCTAGACCAATCTTGAGATGGAAGTTCATTTAACAGCTTCTTTAAGCCCCATTTTTCTCTTTTCTTGAGTTTTCAATTAAGATTTTATCATTTACACTTATTTTACCTGTATTGCAGCGTCAGTGCATCACTACATTAACTGACGTTGCACATTATGTTATACATAGAATATTTAATAAACAGAATACTTAATATCGATTTGTAGTATTACAATGCTTGTATGGCCTCAAATTTAATGAAAAATCTAGCTTTATTGGCAGGTTTTAATGCGATTTATTGACCATGCCACAGGGGCTTACTTTTTTTGGCCCACCCTGTACTTCTATGAATCTGCAGATGTTAGCAACTCATTGAACAACATTTCGGTTCTAAATCGAATGATGTGGCAAAAATACTGGCCATTTTTATTCTCATACTACAAGTGCAGACCAATCTATCAATTTCTATTTTCAATCAGAGTAATTTTTCACTGTTACAACCACAAATCTGCCAGAGCAAAATCACAACAAAATCTTTTTGTCTCACCAAGATGAGATATACAGTACCAAAAATATCAAAATTATCATAGCAAACTGCTAGACACAATACTGGCATGAAAAGAAATACCTCATGAGCAGTAAAGACAACCACTCAAAAAATGACACATTTTCTAAGTCTGTATAAAACAAATGTGGCCTAGTTTTTCCCATAAATACAGATCACTGATATACAGGGGGGCCCAAAAAACTGCACATTACCATTTGCTTGATGTTAAATTAATATAGCTTTGAGAAATATCAACTAAATTTTGTAACTTTTGGCAGACTTACACCTGCATAGATTCCCAACAAAACAATGCACATACTGTCCAAAGCACCTATTGCACGTTCCTACACTACCTTGTAGAAATAATATTGTTCGTTTTCTGTGCTGTCTCAAGATGAAATCTGCTCATGAATAACTATGGCAAACAAATAAATAGTGTCAATCACACAAAATTGTACTATCAGTTTACAAGCAATGTTCAATATGTCCTCCTGTCAGCCAAAACTTAAAAATTCAGTTGAGATTTCACAAAGCTATATCAACTGAACATCAAGCAAATAGAAATGTACAGTTTTTGGGCTACCCTGTACAGTCACTGTCAACTGTTCTCAAGCAGTCAGTTACATAGAGACGACTGATCAAATAAACCAAGTTGATCCAAAAAAGCTGGCAAGTATGAGACGTAACAGGTTATTGTGGAGATGAGTCTTTTCAAACAATTGACTGTATCATACTGACAGCCAAAACTGAGTGACAAAATAAACATAAAACACATTCATATTTATGCCAGGTCTTAACTAATTATAGCAGTATTTTGTTGTTGTTGTTTTTTTGCACAAATGATTACAAGGACATGGAATGCAAAAAGACAGACAGTGATTCACTGCAGTAAGATTCAATTTGGAAACAAAAATCTGCACACATGTCATCACCAAATACAACATTCAAAACTCACAGCTATATACTGACAGACAACATATACAGACACTTCTAATTCATATGACATCAATACCCTGCCAATCCACACTCTCCTAACACTAGATTCAATCACATACACTTGGAAATGTGGCCACGGCACAAAAATATATGACGATACCAAAGCAGCAGCTACAGTAACAAAAAGCAAGCTACATCCTGCAGAAACACAAACCTGCATGCTGCCATTTCTGACACCCCTATGTGAGAAATATCGACTCTCAATCAGCATGCTGGCTGCGTGGCACAGCAAGTCGACAGGGGTGCCGGGTCGTGCATGAATACAAAAATAGCTTACAAGGTCAAAGATCCAAATCTAATCCCTTGAGATGTATTCCAGATCAGTTTAAACCACTTCTAATCAGATTTTAGTCACACATGGAAAGTGACAGAAATTGCTGACAAAAACAAAACTGCTTTATCATAATGGTTGGCTAGCAGGTACAAATACTACTTTATCATTAATGAAACAATCTTTATCCAATTTCTTGCCATGTCATTCACAACCATACTGTGGCAAGGAATGGAAGAAGAACCAAACAAGCTTCTTCTAACAAAGTCTCTACTAGAAAGTCAAATGTCAAACGTAAAACTGTCTTAGTTGTGTACGATGTAATTAGTTTGTGTTTACAACTGTTAACCAACCTAAAGAATATGTTTGATGAAACAGTTCTTGTTAAATGTCCAGTGCAGATGGCTCAACAGTTGTTTCAGCTTATATGGATACAAACATTTCACATAAAGACCCATCCACTCTACAACAGAAGACATGGCAACAAGACAACATCAGTCAGTCACACACACAATACGTCACTGACCACAAGCCAAACATTCACTGATGATGACCCAAGCTCAGCCTCAGGCAGACTTCTTGAAGATGCGCTTTGCAGTCACTTCTCCCACCTGCATTGTCTGTAAACAACATCAATTTATTACATCGGATAAGTGCACAAAATAGAACTGTTGAGGCACTAAATTTTTTAATCGCTTTAATGAATTGAAGTTGAATAAAATAAAAACTACAAATAAAAACAACAAAATTCATGTACCATTTTCCACCACACCTTAAACATGTCGCTGCACTACCTTGGTAAAGTTACAAAGCATAATAATTTGCCGCTAATATAGCAAAAATTGTGAACAAAATGCATTCATTTTACATGCACATATTCTAGTGCATCTAGCTTACTTACTTATTACTTGCTCACGTGTTAGCTTAGTTTTTGTTCCTGTTAAATATGCTTCGAAACAGCAAACACCTTTGTGTAATTAGGCTTCAGTGATGACAGTGCCACCTCACAGCACACATGCTATACTGTACGGCTTCTCAGTCAGACACCACCTCTTTCATTTGCCCAGATCGATCAACAGGCCCAACCTCAGTTTTATCTACTGCAGGATTTCATCGTGTCATGCAGCAGCGAGTTCATGAGCCATGGATGCATAAAACTGACAAAGTGAACTCAGCACTTGCTGAGTCTTTGCCATGGAATGCACTGTAGCACAACTGACGAGTGGTGTGGGCATCTCCATGCATGTGTATGGGCAAACAGTCTACACTTTAGCAACTACTGAGCTACTGAACAGTATCAATGGCTGTTAAACATGACGCTTTCGTTTTTGTGGTCTTTGACAAGTTTTTAAGTTGCTACATTTGTAATTTTTAAACAAATTAGGCTTTCTAACTTTCCCAAGGTAGCGCAGTGACATAATTAAGGTGTGGTGGAAATTAGTATATGCATTTTGTCGTAAATTTCATTCGCTTTCCAACAGTAAAAAACTGTCAAGATCGGTTAACATTTGATAAAGTTAGAGCCAAAATAAAAGTGGCAAGCACTCATGTCGTAATAAAGCAATATTAAATAGCTCAAATGACAAGATGACGACCATTCTGACTGATGCTCCTGTGGCATGTTTGTCTGTAAGTCTGTCGATCTCTCAGTCTGTATGTCATGCACCTGCGCCTTGCATAAACAGATAAATGGATTGACGTCGTGTTTGGGGTGGAGACCCCTGGGAGCCCAAGAAACACGGTATAAGAGAGTTTCAATCCTTCCACAGAGAGGAGAGGGGTGAAGGATGGGGAGTCGACACGGCCATTGCCAAATTACTATGGCCACTGGCCATCATGACTACAGTATGAAAACCAGCCTCGCGATCATCAATCATTGATCTTAGACACGACCACTACCCTACTTATCTGGATGCTAGACCACACACTGTCCTTCAGAGACCACCTGACAAAAACTGCAGGAAAGCTGAAGAACAGAAACAACCTGCTGATGAAGCTAGCTGGCTCTAGCTGGGGTGCCAACACCGAGACTCTCTAGACTTATGCTCTCTGCTACTCTATGGCAGAGTATTGTGCCCCAGTTTGGTCATGGTCTCCTCACACTGGGTTGCTTGATGTACAGTTGAACTTCACCTTGCATCTCATCTCTGGTACTCTACGTTCCAACACTCTCCCATGGTTACCAGTCTTCACTAACACTGAACCTCCTGCTCTCCACAGAAAGGCTGCCACAGATAAGCTCACGGAGAAGATTATAGCTCATGACAATTGGCCAATTCATTCTGATATCACCAACCCTCTTCATGCCTGTCTTTCAGCCAGGAAGCCTTAGTTGTAGCATGGGATCTGATATGTGTGGACATCAGAAGTCAATGGAAAGAAAACTGAAAGTTGGCTCAGGTGGTAAACTCTTCCCCAGTGGATGACTCCACAATATGGCAACCAGATTTCGATCTTCCATGACACCAATTGTCCCTGCTTAACCGTTTCTGGACTGCACAGGGTCACTGTGGTGCCTGTAAGAAGAAATAGAATCAGGCAGCCACTGATTTGTGTCCTTGTGCTGAAAGGCATATGACGCCCCACACTGTCACCTCTTCTCCTATGTCAAAGTCAAATGGCGGCATGTCTGAACTACACTCTGCTGACGATGAAGCTGCTGTTTGGCTGATCAGCTATGGCTCTTAATGCACAAGCAAGAAGAAAAAGAAGTGACCTATAAATAGCACAGTCAATCAGTGAATCATACCAGGATCAGTTCATCTCCGTTCAACTCACGGGTGTGAGTCTGAGGCTTGCCAGCACTATCAGCTTCCTTTGGCTCGTACTTGAGTACCAACTTATTGCCATCCCATGCTGGCATTACCTTCAACATAACCACACAGCTAATACACTCGGCAATTCAGAAAATATTATAATACATAAGCTACATTGCAAACAATTACAGTCCATGTGAGTCATAGCCAAACCTTGCAAAATGTGGTCAAAATTTCTGTGTCTATCTTTTCTTGCACACTTGGAAATTTTTTTTAAATGTCAACCTTAATTAATTCTTATAATCTCTAGTTTTGTTTTATTAGGCTGCATCGAATGCATAAGATGCTGACTATTCCTACTGATGTTTGCGGTCGTGGTGTCTGTCAGTCTGTCTGTCACGCTGCTGAAATCGGCGGTGACACATGCAGTGTATACCATGTGCCGTATGCATGGGGCCATTTGGTGCAGCCTTCATTAAACAACTTGTTGCATATTTTATACCTCGAACAAATGAGACAAATACCTTCATAACAGCTCCATTCTGCTGTGTCTCCTCAAACTCCTCATCAACAGTAAAGTCAGATTCCTTTGTCATGACGAGGCTGTGCAGCTTCAGATGAAACTTATTGCCATCCTGCGTTATGTCCAGATCTGGTGACGATGCACTTGCCATTTTCCGAACCAGCCAGTTAGCACCTATGTTGCACAACACAATCCTACCGCACTCCGTTCATATGTACACCGTGCAGCTACTTGCACAACAAAGTGCCTATTTGCACTCTGAAGTGTCCACAGCCACTGTTTTAATAATCTATAGTAAAACATAAAATCACATGATATGTATATATTTATACAACAGAGTTAGGCTTACATTAGCACAAAACACAATTAGCCTACACACACCATTTTTTACCTTGTGCAGCCTCACTGGCGGACCATCCAACCAGTAAGGCCTAGGACTCGGCGGACTAGTCTATGAAAAAGCCCATCTAGTTGTCTCTGATATATACTAATCTAGACTTGAATGCATTGATGCTGAGAGCAATACGCAGTTTAGCACAGTAATATACATGCTGCCAAATAGCGGCACAAGGCTTACTCAATGCTGTAACTTAACAATTGTACAAACCGAAACAACAATCAAACACATAATATAACATAAGACACAACTTAATAATGGTAAATATTTACAAACATGCATTCACTTT
>Ga0126335_1002983_pt1 | contig 10349 bp, 9 predicted proteins | sample OlaspJWI45metaG_FD_108409 | JGI IMG/M metagenome (GOLD analysis project Ga0126335, IMG submission 108409) | Marine gutless worms symbiont microbial communities from Oahu, Hawaii - Olavius sp. 1 OAHU.JWI-45 metaG | ecosystem: Host-associated > Annelida > Digestive system > Unclassified | place... | reverse complement strand
TGATAAACACGAACTTTCGTCTGAATAGAAAGATGTTTAGTATTCCAGATGTTATTGAGTGACGACATTGCCGAGGATGCGAGACCAATTCGACGTGCGATGTCTGACCTGCAGTATCCGTCATAAGTTTAGGTACTGCCAAGGTAGGTGAAACTCTCCACAAGGTCTACGGGGTTGCCGTCAACCACGACGTTTAGAAGATTCGGTCCAGAATCTGAGCCGTTTCGAGGCGTGCAGATTTGTTTTTCCCGACAAAAATTGCTGCTTCAGTATTTTCATGAACAGCAGCTATTAAATCTGTGAGCACATCTGGGATACGTCTGCTACGTAGTGCCTTCCACAGTGCATGACGATCCACGAAGTCGAAGGCAGCTTTGATGTCTAGGTATACCACATTTAAAGGTCTATTGAACTCACGGCAGATTTCTGAGAGTAAGCGGAGAGCGAGGATGGCGTCGATGGTTGATGGCTTTTTGGCCACGAGGTGTGGAGGCCGAACACTGAGGAGCTGTGAATAAAGCTTGACAAACAGTCAGTGCCATTGGTGGCATCCTTGACGAAGAAAGCAGTGTCATCAGCATACACAAAGTCACTGAATGATGAGCTGCCTATGTTGATGCTGAGCCTCACAGTCATATGGTTCAGTATCCAGTCTATTGCAACACAGAAAAGTGCTGGTGCAAGGATGCAGCCCTGACGGACATCTGCTGTCGTTTCGAGGCGTGCAGATTTGTTTTTCCCGACACAAATTGCTGCTCCAGTATTTTCATGAAGAGCAGCTATTAAATCTGTGAGCCCATCTGGGATACGTCTGCTGCGTAGTGCCTTCCACAGTGCATGACGATCCACGGAGTCGAAGGCAGCTTTGATGTCTAGGTATACCACATTTAAAGGTCTATTGAACTCACGGTGAATTTCTGAGAGTAAGCGGAGAGCGAGGATGGTGTCGATGGCTGATCTGCCCCTGGCGATACCTGACTGCTGGGGCCTGCGTGTCCTGTCAAGAAGTGGTTGTATGCGAGCCAAGATCACGTGAGCGAAAACTTTCCCGGGAACTGACAGGAGTGTGATGGGACGGTAGTTGGAACACTCAAATTTTGGGTCTTTGCCCTTGTAGAGTGTGACAATAATTCCGTCCTTCCAATCAGTGGGCATTTTTCCTGTCCTCCAAACACTTAAAAAGATGGAATGTAGAGCATGAGCAACTGGGTGAATTGCGCATCTGAGGAGTTCTGGTGGAATACCATCAGGTCCGGGGGCACGTCCATTCCTCAAGCGTTTGATAGCAGCATAGACCTCCTCCACAGATGGCTCATCAATAGGAACAGAAGTGTCTACCGGGGTTGATGCTGCTTCATTGTCGAGCTCATTTGACGGCACACCGGGATGAGGATTCAATGCGGATATGAAATGCTCACGTCAGCGCTCGAGTGTTTCTTCCTCGGAGAGACACGGAGACCCATCTGATTTATGGATGGTAGTGCCAGTAACTTCTTTTCTTTTCCTAGACAGTAGCCGGATTGCTTTGAAGGCAGGGTCGAGAGGGTTCTGCCCTATGTCAGTTTCCAGGGTATGAGACTGAAGATAAAAAGGATTTAAGTAGTCTTTTGAAAGTGTTAATGGATTCAGCACTGTTCCAAGCTGTTAGACCAGCGAATGCGAAGGCGCGCTTGCCGAACTGAAGCCGAGTGCGTGGAACAATGAGGTGGCCCCTAAGTAAGTAAGTAAAAATAGTAACTTCTAAGTAAGTAAGTAAATGAAAAAAGTAGTAGGACTTGCGTCGCAAGACCGCAGCACTTGATCGGGAGTTGCGCCGCAACAACACGGGAGTTACACAGGAAGAATTCAGCAAGACAAGTGGTCCAAATTGCACCCAAATACCTCCCAATTCTGCACGTTTTCATCCAAATTCGATCCAAGTCTGTCGAAATTACATCCAATATCTGTCCAAATCCAAAGTAAGTAAGCAAAATAATAAGTAAGTTAGTAAGCAAGTGAGTAAGTAAGCAAATAAGCAAGTACATAAAAATATGTAACTAAGTAAACAAGAAAGTAAAAATAACTAAGTAGGTAAGAAAGTAAGTAAGTATGCACGTAAAAATAGCATGTAAGTAACTAAGTAAGTGAAATCAGGGAGGTAAGTATGTAACTGCATAAGTGAAAATAGCAAGTAAGTAAGTGCTAAGTAAGTAAGTAAATAAAAAAGTAGGATTTGTTGTGCCAATCCAAATTCCCCACAAATAACTCACAATTCCGCAAATTTTCATCCAAATTCGAACCAAGTTTGTCCAGATTACATCCAAACTCCGTCCAAAGTGCAAACAAGCAAGTAAAAATGAGTAACTAACTAAGTAAGAAAGTAAAAATAACCAAGTAGGTAAGAAAGCAAGTATGCATGTAAAAATAAGCACTTAACTAAGTAAGCAAAAAATACAAATCAATGTAAGTTCTACGTAAATGAATAAAAATAAGTAAGTAAGTAAGCATGAATAAAATTAAGTAAGCAACATATTAAAAATATGCATGCAAGTAATTAAGTAAAAAATAGATGAGTAAGCAAAATCATAAGTAATAACCTATGTTCGCCCACTTGTTGAGCATGACTGTAATTTGGTTGCCGTATACTGTTAAAGACATAGAAGCCATTGAAACTGTTTCCGACCTGGTTTTACCTGTTTGATATTGTATGGTTAAACGGCTGCCTAAATTTTCTGCTCTACCTTACACTGAACGACTAAAACACCTCAACCTACTAAGCCTTGAATTGCAATGCCTTCGTGTTGACTTGATCTGCTGCTACAAGATACTATTTGGATTGACTGATTTACAAGCCAGAGAGTTCTTTGAGACAGCCCCACTACCCATCACGAGAGGTCACAAATATAAGCTGTATGAAAAGCATTCTTCTTCCACAGTCCAAGCCAAATTCTATAGTGAACGAATTGTTAATGTGTGGAATAACTTAAAGGACATTGCTGACTTTAGTACGCTTACTAGCTTCATTCGCACATTCAAAATTGTAGACTTGTCTGAACATCTCAGACATTATTAGCAATTACTAGCTTTACTGTGCTTTATTCTGTTTTATTTTTGTCAGTTTTTAGGGGCAGATGTTAGTGCACATTGTGCCTCTTTTGTCCTGCTTAATTCAATGTCACTTATTGTCTATATTTTGTACTTTTGTCATTGAGCAAATAAATGATGATGATGATGATGATGAACTCCGAGCTCGGCTACTCTCCAATATTCACAGCACTGTCGATCTTTATTCAACAAGGTCTGACTTGAAAAGTGTCAAGAAATCATGCCCCCCATTTGAACAGAGCGGCGGTCAAGTGACTTCTAGTCATACGATATCAAACAGGTGAAACCAGGTCGGAAACTGGGTCGGCGGCAGGCTAAGGCAGCACAGCCGCGGCGCGTGGCCTATGCGCACACAGGTACAAAGAGTGACTGGTACAAATACATATGCAAATATGTAAACCTACGACCTCACTGGACATTATGATAAAAATAGTGCGGTAAGCAAGGGGAGGTGAGGAGCCTATCACCATAAGTACCAGAGATGAAATGCATGGTGGTGTTCAACTGGGGAGGATGGCATCAGCGTTCTCGGCGCCCTCCATGTTAGTACCTCTGGTGTGAAGAGACCCGGGTAAACCAGTGACGCTAACTGCAGGAAGAGCCCCTTGGACACAGCCGACCTCGACTACCAAGCCATGCATATCCTGCAACTCAACGTGGAGGAGCTCTCAGCCGCTAAATGTGCTGTAGTATAACTTATCATGCATGACAACACAATCTACAAGCAAATTTATGGGTAAGCAGAGAAGCTTGAGTACGAGGCAACATTTCTCCTTTCATGTTCTTTGGATGAATGACCTCCCATCTCAGTGCTAGTAGGGTTGAGAGTCCCTCAGAAGAATGGACATGGCAGACAAACTGTTCCACACCTTGGACCTGTAATGGCAAGAGTCCTCTTAAGACAGACCCTTCACCAAGCTGCTGGAAGCAATCAATGGCTGGGTTATCATGTACATACACCTTCACCCTAATAGCAACAGAAAATCTGAAACCAGTGAACAGTGTTGGACTCCAGATCCTTGGCGACTTAAGAAGGTGCTGTAGTAAGAAAGGAAGGAAGCAAGTGCTTTAATGAGCAAATGGCAGACGCACATGCCCCACATTAAATTCTTATCTGGCTTACTACAATGCGGGGGCCAGCTATAGTAACGGTCCGTGTTGTGTGTCTGTCTGTCTGTCTGCGTGTGTGTCACAAGTAAATGTCTACGAAACTAAGCGAAATAAACCTATGGTTACTAGGAAACTCAAACAGAAAACCAAGCTTTGCCATCAGATTAGCAGTCAGAAGTACAGTTCCTCCATTTTGGGCATTTCCGGTGTGTGGAGTTCGCAGTTTCCAGATGCATGGCACTCCGCATGCTCACTGTCCGACTGTAGCAAAAAATGCCCTTCCATAGGCCCGAGGCTCAGCGTTGGCCCACCAAAACAGAAACACACGATGGACTGGTTAGTGAGAAGCACCGGTACCAAAGGGTAAAATGGTGGAATCGCTATAACTCGGCCACGAATTGTCTGATTTGGCTAAGCTTTTACATCTTGAGACATGTAAGGTCCCCAAGGATGGCATGTGCCAACGGTGAAACCGGAAAATGAATTCCATGCCAGGAGGTATGGTTTTGAATTCCATTTTGGAGGCATATATCCACCACCGATCACAGTATCTTACCAAGTTAGGTGTGCAAGTAGAAAATGGGGTCCTGTAACATGCGCAAGTACACTTCTTTCAAAAATATGACGGCCGCCGGCAGTGGACGTAATTTCTCCGTCCAAAACTAAGTGATAGGCGTTTCCTTGTTCAAATTTTGGGGCTCATGGGCCAGCTATTATTCCGTCATATCGGGGACGATACTCGGACACTCTGTTTTACATCAAAGACGACGTTGCGGCACGTACAAATGACGTCATCATGTCAATCCTTCCGAGCAGCGCCATGACTGGCTGCAACAGAAATGCCTCATGAATATTTTGGTGCTTCTATAGAAAAATGTTATGAGCTGGCAAGAAGCTGCAAGAGCCTGCAAAAGCTGCAACTTTTTAGCTGCAGGCAAATTTTGCTGGAGGCTATATGTTTTACCACTGAGTAATCTTTTTTAGTCACCCGCACTTAATGTGACGAAACCACCGATTGCTGCTGGGTAAAAAGTATACAGGTGCTTAAAACCGAAGCGTGGCATGTATAATTCCGACAGACCTCTCCACCAGCCCTCCCCTATTTTTTATCAGTGGTCAAAAAATGCAAAATTTTGCCCCAATTTTCGACAGCACTCGCATCTCAAACTGTCTGATTTAAAAATAGAGCAAAACTTTAAAATCTACAACAACAGTGTATAGCAGCAATGTCTGGTCTGCCGCAGACCATGTGCATCTAGGGCCCCCAACTCCATTTGCCTAAGTGAGGCCACTAAAGTGCAACAACTGGAAAAACGGATACATGCTCTAACTCAGTCATAAGTGGACAAACTGCAGTCAAATTTCAGAAGATGGCTCTAGGAAAGCTGAGGAATTGTGAAAACCATTTAGGGTCAAATCCAATATGGCGGTTGACGCACAAATTTTTAACATACAGTCCCCGATATCTCAGGAACGGCTAAAGCTAGAGACTTCAAATCCCGTGTATGCATCGACTACGAGGAGTAATTTTGACGGCATGCAAAAACTAGGTCAAAAGAGATATAACCCAAATTAAGTGACCTAGATATAAATTTACAGTTCACTGTGTATATCTTTCGAATGGCTAAAGCTACAGGGTGCAAATTTAGCAGGTAGATAGACTGTAAGGCATGGAAAAAAAGCAGTTCAAAGTAGGTCAAAAGGGGACATAATCTAGGTTACAGTGACCTAAAATTAAATATTGCAGCAATAAAAAGTAAATTTAAATTCGAAAAGTTTAAATTCGGCCATGTGGTCTGGGAGAAGGATTTGACTCTGCAAGTGTTGACGGCTAAGCCCAGTATGAAGAATGCTTGCGGTGAATTCCGCCGCAAATTTCTGTTTTTCTAAAAATTGATACATGGTTTGGTCACGGGACAGCCAATGCACTAAAACGGTGAAAGTCGTGAGGTCAAAGGTCAAGGTCATGACGTAGAAATGAGACCCATCACGAGACAAGTAAAAAACATTATGGCGTATCAGTGAGTCATGCTTCACTGCGCATCACAGCGCATGAGCACGTGCGCACATTGATGACGTAGCTATGTTGATTACACTTTGCTAGCCTCGTCACGCAGTGGAGTCAGTCTTGCCATCTAGAATCAAGGCAGTAATTCTTGATGCTTACTGTCATGAATTCAGCTGCTACAAACGATTGTCTTCAATTAGCCGCAGCGGGCTGCTGCGGCTATAAGTGGCAATGCATCTTAATTGCCGCATTTTCTAGTTAAAAATATCAAATAGATACCTTGAAGTTGACAATGCCATACGGAGCCAAGCACAGAATCCTGTTGAGTCCTTTCTTAATCTGTAAAGTTCGACTGGAAAGCACGTCACTGCACACAAACATTACAACACTATCAAACAATGTTACATTAATTATTAGACAAACTAGAACCACGACCATGCAGACACACGTATCTAGCTATCGCAGCTACAGATCTTGTTAACAAAAAAAATTCATACTTATAATATGAAATGTATACTCTAGTACAATTAAAAGTTTTAATTTCGTTTTATCGTGAAAATAAATTATGAAAGCAAATATATGGCACTTAAAAACATAACAGTACATGTGGCATCCTTAATAAACAAATGAGCCTGCTGAAGATCCTTAAAGCACACCAAAAACCAAACCTGATAACCCTGATATACGAACTCAACCTGCAATTTTGAGAGATGTACTTGTGTGTCAAAGACGACTTTTCTAAATCAAGGATTTCGAAAATTATCATACACACGGGTACGGTTTTTGGAAACAACAAAACTTAAATTACCGAAATTGCACCATTTCACTTCGACAGACACTACTATTCCAGGTGAGTCAAAAAAGTAGCCCCCCTAAAGCTTTTTCAATTATCATTGGCCTTAACCTTGTAAAACCTAGACTGATTTTATAATGTTTGGCCGCTGAAAACAACATGAAATTGGCAATAAAAGCCATAATAATACCTTCTACCACACCTTAAGAATGTTGCCGTGCTATCCTGGGAAGATTTGTTAAAATTTATAAAAGATCAGGGTTGTTAGCAATATTGGCAAAACAATTGCAATAATTGCAAAAGCAATACTTTTCTAGTCAGTATTTCAATATTACTGCAACACTCCTGCAATACTAAGTTCTAAGATCTTTGACTGAACACAGTTCAAGTGAAGTCGATGTGATACATGCTGCTGTGGTTGTGGTGGCTAAGATGGCGCTAAATTAGTATAACAGAATGCCTTTGCCAACAATGTATTGATACAATGGCATGTTTTCTAACATTCACAGAAATTTTTTAAACTTTTGCTTGCATAGCACTGTCAATTCAATTTCGCAAGTTTCAGCGGAGGCATCATCGGGTCTGGTTTCAGTAAGCCGTTTGGTGGTTAATTTGTCAGATTAGAAATTTATTGGCAACAAATTCAGACGTTTTGGGGAGAGGAGGAAAACAATCAAAACATTGACAGTTTACACGTCGTCAGGTGTTGCTAAGGAATGGCGTCATATTGGTAAACAATCAGAAATGTGCGGTATCGAGAAATAAATATTCTGTCACTTTGTAAACCAAACAGTACACAGTGAAACGTATAATGAAATTATCACACTATTTGGTACAAAAGCCATAAACTAATTTTCAGCATACCTTAACACTGCAAGGATGGCGATTTCCGCATATCTAAAAGGACAAAGCGGTCATTTTTGACCGCAAGCTACATTATGCTCTTTGGCTGCCCACACCAGCAGAATTATCAGGAATACTTATTGCTGTTTGAAATAGGATATCCTGACATTCGTCACATGGACCCCTGGACAATCACTCCCAGATAATTACCCCCACATATCTGCCCCCTCTTATGGTTAGTATAGCAAATCACGGCAAGAACTGCACCACAAAATCTTACCAATCGAGTAGAAAGAGAAACAGGAAACCATGAACTAATAATCAGTTCAGCAAAGACAAAGATAATGACTGTCACAGTGTGATGACGAAACCAGAGTATGGACAGACTTGAAGAAGCAGACAGTTTTTTTTGTCTGTTCACATTACTGGTGGAAGCGAAAAGACACCCAGACAAAAACTAAAAGTAAAAAGGCAAATAGTTTTCAGAAGTCTTGGAAATGAAAAATACGACTAGGACTGCAAACATGAATACGTCTGCATAAGTCGTTAGTTTTCTCTACACTATGATAATATGCTGAAACATGGAGCATGACAGTGGCTAACGTGTGAGTAAGTAGAGGCTTGACGTCCCATTCAACACTTTCTAGGTCATTTCGGGGACAATATTTACAGGTCAGATGACCCAACCAACAGCGTCAAAGCACTGAAATAAGCCAGTTGGCCACTGAGATAAGCTTCAATCTTACCAGAACCACTCCACCGTGTTACAATATAAACTGTTGGCAACCGCCTCTAGGCTAAGCACAGCATAAGGGTCCCAGTGTGACAAAAACCCAATCTGCTGAACCTATAAGCTGCCTAGAACATCGTACAACAAGAACATTGCACAGTACTTAGAGCAGTAATTAAAGCACAGTGTTCCATTAAATGATAATGTTCCCTCTTTTACTCTTAACCATCATAAACTAATCAGATGGGGCCACGGAGGTTGAGGGGGCCTGGATTAGTCGGCTTTTACGACATCCAGCCAGGAAACAGAATGGATCTATTCTAAGCCCCAGAACCAACACGGGGGACAGTGGCTAACATGAAACGATTGGAAACTGTACATCAAGAGTGCTTACATAAGAGTACTTGCCACAACTGCAAAACCAGGTCACAGGGGAGAAACCAGGTCACACAGCTACATTTGAAATTGTGGACCTCTATGAATAACTCCGAAACGGCTAAAGATAGACTTCGAATTCTGCCTGCAGACTGATTGTACGGAGTAGAAAATAAGCAAAAATCAAGTCAAAAATCAATATAATTTAGGTCACATGACGTACTTTTAAATTTTGCAAATTCTTCAATGACTCTGCAATGCCGAAAGCCAGAGACTTCAAATGTGGCGTGCATACTGTCTACGAAAACAACTAACTACAAATGTAAAACTAGGTCAAAGTGGCATTATACAAGTCACGTGACCTCTCTTTTAATTTAGGGAAAGCGGCTAGGAGTGTTGTTGTCGTTTTTCGTTTTGGGATTGCGGACGGTTTTGGGCCGGCGGCAATAAGTGGCAATACATCTTAATTGCCACATTTTCTAGTATTCAATTCTCTGCAGAAAGGGCAGTCAGTTTAGTCATTCCGAATGTTAACATAATGCAGTATGCATCTATCTATAATATCTTTGCATTATGTCATAGTGTTCTTCAACCTGAGCTGCAGCAAAAACGGCTTGGCCGATGTCGATGAACATTAGCAGGCATGTCCATCTTTAGGTCCACTAGTGTTCTTGAGAAACTTATAACCCTACACCTCTGCGTTGCCTCGCAACAGGCAAATATGTGCAATAAATCTTCAAAAAGAGTGTCTTACATGAAACGCCAGAAGTCTATAGATTTCATCAAAATAATCTGTGTTTTTGTCCATAACACCTTCGACGACACACGCATGAAACGGCTTTTATCGAATGTTGATTTTGGCTTTAGTTACGACACTACACTTCTTGGAAATTCGGCTAAAACAGTGAATTTTGACGCCATGTAAACTGCCGCAGGTAGCTGATGCGCGAGTGCCACTGCTGTCACTGCCACATTGTAGACCGGTGTTACATTTGTTGTCCCCCGAAATATCTCTCCCCACCACCTTTGGGCTTACAGGAAATAGTTGACAATACAGGTGGAAATAGGTATAACACATTAGGAAACCTAAACTCCGGACGCAAGCCCATGAGCAAAGCTCATTAAAAGCGGCTCACTGCAGCTCGTATTCGATGTGGCTATCTCTAAATTACTTTGGCGTCTTGTTTCTCGTTGCTTCTATATGTCGATTTTTTCTACAATAAGGTTGAAGTGACTCAAATAATTCGAATGCGTTGTAATGTGACAAAACGTTTATCGACAGTCGCCAGATGGCAACAGGGAAATGTTTTTAAATATTATGTTGGCTGTTTGTAGAATATTAGATAAGTTACACATCTTTAGTAATATATTATGTACCTGTAGCATTTTTATTAAAATGTGAGAAC
>Ga0126335_1002982_pt1 | contig 10350 bp, 7 predicted proteins | sample OlaspJWI45metaG_FD_108409 | JGI IMG/M metagenome (GOLD analysis project Ga0126335, IMG submission 108409) | Marine gutless worms symbiont microbial communities from Oahu, Hawaii - Olavius sp. 1 OAHU.JWI-45 metaG | ecosystem: Host-associated > Annelida > Digestive system > Unclassified | place... | reverse complement strand
TTCTTTATTGCTATGTATGTACATCGTTTAGGCTTATATTGCATTTTACTTCGTGTATTTTTATATCCATAATTTGATATAGCTTTGCAGTTGACAAAGTTTTATTAAAGAAAGTTACTACTATGCTGTCTGTCTGTCTGTGATAGTTCGGCAAGGCAGACGCTTAAGGGGCTTGCCATAGATTTTCTAGTTTTTCATAGAGTATGCTAACGTTATGTATGGCAAAAAATTTTGTTTTTAATATTGCTGCATTTGATGTTTGGCAGCATTGTTCAGTTTTTTTATGTTGTAGTTCATGGGGAGAAGGATCAGTGTTTGTTGTGTGGATGCTAATGTAACTGTAGACTCCATTGAGGCAGGTTCCACTGCTTGGTTCTATGTTGAACTGGTGGTCACCTGCAAGTTCTCATTCACCTGGAATGTCATACGACTTGGTTTCAGGTGAGAATTAAACTAATGAATGTTCATCTGGGTTCACAAAACCGTCCTTGTTAACTGATATAGCAGTTTGTTGTTCAGCATTTCTTCTGCTGTGAAGTGATGAGTTTTCTTATTTACTTACAGGTGAGTGACGTTGACAGTGTTTCTTATAGGTGTTATGAAGAAATCAAATGCCAGAATATGATAACAATGACAACACAGTCATTCCTCATTGCTGACGATTGGAGGCTATCAACAAAGATGCAACAATTCTCCTGCAGTCTTGATGCATTCTACTGTTGTCACACCAGTCCAGTCCCATACATCATCCATCCAGTGTTTTGTTGGTCTTCCTCTGCATTTTGTATCGTTGACGTGTCAGTTTATTAAGGTGCATAGTTTACATGATCTTACATGTCAAAATATTTTACTGCGTTTGGCTATATCGAGACATTGGATGCATTGGTCCCGTGTTGCCTCCAGTTAATTCTTAACATTCTTATCGTCATTTCAAATGCAGCTGTTTGTTTCATACCTGCCAGCACCTGCATTAGCTATCAGGCTTTAGTTCCATCTAACGCTACATGCAAGATTCTGAGCAACACGACAAAGCAGTCTTAGAGAGATTACTTGTTTATATCCAGCAGCTACAGTGTAACAAGTGGCCAAAGTAATTTGACAAAGGCTGCCCCGATGGCCCCACGCATATGGCACACGCCGCCACCGATTTAAGCAGCGTGACAAAACGAACAGACAGATGCCACAAACATTCATTCGATGCAGCCTAAAAACTAACTGCAAGAAACTACAATTTCGTTATTCTGCATCGTATGTGGTTTTGTCAACTTGCTGCAAACTAATGATTTTAATGCTGCAGCAGTCAACAGAATATGCGAGCATTCATTAGCAAGTGCTGATCCAATATGTACAATATGGTCGCTTCAAATGCACCCCAGAGTAGTAGAATAATTGTTGTAGATCTTGAATTGAATGAGTGTTTACTGTTGTCTGAAGTATAAGTAAATTTATGTCTCAGGTCACATTGATGCTTCATTCAAAACAGTACACTGATAAGCAAGTGCCATCGACAGACGACATTTCAGTGCAATATAATTGATAAAATCACAAAGGTTGTAACAACTTACTGGAACTAGATATATGATGTACTTTGTTATTGTTATTGATGTATAATAGTTTGCTGCAAATAACTGGAAACATTTCTCAAGTAATCACATTGTGTTAATTCAAGCAGAAATGGCTGACGATAGCTACCATTTCAGATTTTTATATATATAATGGTTTGGTTTTATACAGTGAGTGAGTGAGCAGAGGTTTAACGTCCACACGTTAACTCGACACTTTATAGGTCATTTTACGATTTTTACAGGTCAGATGACCCAACCAACAGTGTCAAAGCACTGAAGGAAGCCAGTTGGCCGCTGAGATAGGCTTCAGTCCCACCAGAACCACTCCACTATGTTACAATATGAACTAGGCTAACTGTAGGCAACTGCCTCTAGGCTAATCACAGCGTAAGGGTCACAGTGTGACAAAAACCCAATCTGCTGCATCTATAAGCTGCCTAGAACATCGTGCAACAAGAGTATTGCACTTTAGGTTTTATACAAGGTGTGGGTGATGAGTAGAGGCTTAACATCCCACTCGACACTTTATAGGTCATTTCGGGGCGATTTTTACAGGTCAGATGACCCAACCAACAGCGCCAGAGCACTAAAGGAAGCCAGCTGGCCATTGAGATAGGCTTCAATCTCACCAGAACCACGCCACCATGTTACAATATGAACTGTAGGCAACTGCCTCTAGGCTAAGCACAGCATAGGGGTCCTAGTGTGACAAAAACCCAATCTGCTGGACCTGTAAGCTGCCTAGAACATAGCACAAGAGTATTGCACTGTACTATAGTAACTACAGCAGCTGTGTTAATATTCCCTCTTTACTCCAGTCCATCATCAGTAATCAGATGAGGCCAGAGGTTGAGGGGTGTTTTATATAAGGGGCTAAACTTAGGATTATGATCAGCTTTTAGCTTTTTAAGCATATATTACATCTTATCATATATAGGATATCTTTTAAAACATTGAAAACAACTGCTGCGGTTAGACTGTTTATGTTGATATCAAGTGACAGGTGTATAAATATTTGTGCAAAAATTTTCTGTGAAGCCAGGATCATCACATCCTTCATAAAAGCATGTAATTTACTTATGTCATCTCTATCTTTGCAACATTCAAGTAATTACAATACGCAGCTGCATTTACAAATCACAAAGACAGATAAATAAAGATAAAAAAGATTTCACAATGAATGACTGCAAGTACATGTTGGCAGTTCACACTGCAGCAGCAAAACAACATCTACAACTGTTAGTTGAAAAGAAATAGACGCTGACAGCGACATTATACGTAAGTCTCACATAACAGCATACTGACTAGACTTGGTAAATGACAATAATGCATGCCGAATGCAGTAAAACAGACATCAATATAGCTACGTTATAAAGACAAAGACAGTAAGTGGGTAACTTCCCGTATAAAATAGTAATAATAACTCATCTGATGCAGCTGCAAGAAACATTGCACTGAACAGGTTACACAGCTACAATGCTACAGATGTCAGAGGCAGCACTGTTCAGTTATGCAATCCAGTTTGCAACTGCAACTGGACTCATGTTTGCAAAATTTCAATATGTTCAGGAATGTCATACACTTTCAGAAGGTAATAGATGAGTGAGTGAGCAGAGGTTTAACGTCCCACTCGACACTTTATAGGCCATTTCGGGGACAATTTTTACAGGCCAGATGACCCAACCAACAGCGTCAAAGCACCGAAGGAAGCCAGTTGGCCACTCCATGGACATGACTCAAATCTACAAAACCCCTGATAAGTTAGCATAAATCACAATGCAGCCAACTGAAATTCTCCAATGACATACTGTTTCTTAATGGACTTCTACAACTGCAGTAATTACGACTATGTCAAAAACTGAATTTTACATACCACAACAAACTTGACAATTCCACACAATTTTTTAACAACCTTTAGAGTGATATAACCAAAGAGGCTGAACTGGTTCATATGCTGGTTATCACAAAATTCCTTGAAAATGTTCAGCATGAACAACTGCACGTTATGTAAGTTACTGGTTATAATGTACAAAATTCAATTAAGTAAATTAATTCAACGTAAAATATGACAGACAAGTTGCAAAATTACAAAAGACAACGTCATGATAATATGTAACAAAAAAGTAAAATAAAAAACGTATAACACACTACGAATACCACAGCACTAACATAATTATTCTGCAATATAAACGTAAGCACAACACAAAACACATGCTGTACAGTGTCGAGGAATCACAAAACTTTCCACAATTCTAGCAAGTCTTATAATATACAAATTACATAAAAAAACAAAAAAGCAGACATAGATACTATGCACACATAATACTAGTTTACAAAAAGTTTGATAAAACAGTAAACGATTAAAACAGACTGAAAACTCATATGCCAGTAATGACAATGCTCAAAATGCATACAACAATGCTGTGAACTAAATGGTACATTTTCTCAAATGATATGATAAATAATGTATTAGAAAAATTACAAATGAAGAACGATACATAGGCCTACTGTGTAATATAATTACTAAATCATAAAACAATATCTGAAGTATTACGTGATTAGTAACATCTATGATTTATACAACCATCAACAACTTGCAACCGTAAAATACTTTAACCAAACAAAATATGTGTAATATTACGCAATCCCTTTTAAGTTAACTTTACGTTGTCCATCATCAAGGCAATCATCGCAATGTAACTGGAAGTTATGGACCTCTCAGAGGTTCTTGCGAACAGCCGAGTAGTTGCTGGTTTCATCGTACACAGCTAAACTCCGTACTACCATAGGATATGCTCCGAAAACAGAAGTGAGCCATTGTAAATCAATGCCTGTTCCTTCTCAGTGGAACAGACCACAGACCACTTGTTTCCATCCTTGCTCTGTGCTGCTGCCTTTGCTGAATCAAAAATCCACTGTGGGCATTTCTTTCTTCTGACCTTAATTTCCAGTAGCACCAAAACTGTAATAAAAGCACCCGTAGATCACTGACAGCCATATAATTTCGTCATTACTCGGTAGAGTCAGTTTTTCCACTTGACCACTTTAACAATGTTACACAGTATGACGGGTGATATCTAACTGTTGGCACATGCTCAATACCTCAATATCTAGTGACCATACCCTGTTCCAATATCTGCATCATAAGTATAATCATTAGGCATAACAAGTAGTTATTAACAACTATTATTTAACAAATCCAGGTAAGGTGTATGGTATAATTGCAAAGTATTTCAACTCCTATTTTGTTGTGGCAGAACAATGTGACCACAACAAAAAACAAGCTTGTACAGACAAGTCACAACTGCTCAGTACAAGTTTATCTGCTATTTGCATATCGAAAAAAGACAGGCAAACATGCAGAACACAAAAGTGAGTGCCGCAGTAGACATACGAGATGCAACAGTTTTAGTGTTCAATAACAACGTATGCACAGGTCCTAGCAATGAGCAGATCATAGGAATGGATTAAACGACGCAGGGTAAGACGGCTGGTTATGGTTTGACGCAGCTGTCACTGTCGCTGGACTGCTGGAAGTCGGATGGCTCGAGGTAGGAGGTGGCTGACTAAATGGATTTGGTGTCACGGATGGTGAAGGATGACGATTTGGAGAAGTAAATGGGTTTCCCGTTCCTGTAACAACAACTGCTATGTTACTGAACGTATGACCATTCACATAACAGATGGGACCACTATACCTCCTGTGTTAAAGCCCACCAGTCTGTAGCTCACTATGCTGCACTGCCTAGCTAGGTAGGCATGTGGTGTTAGTTTTTACATTACTACACTGTAACTACACATACACATGCACTGTCGCTAGAATATAGCAAAACAACACCTACTCATCACACTACCCTTACACACACATGGGTTGTGCACTGGGCCTAGCCTTGCAGCCAGCCTCGGCAATGACTGTAGCTACAATAAAAACCTAGCTAGTGTCACGGTCCCCACAATGGTACAGAACAGAACAGAAAAACCTTTTCAGAACGCAACTGATTTGACATGACTTATCCCTTCTCACTCCAACTGAAGTATAAATCACAGCTCACCAAGCTCTGACTTGTGCTGATGCCTCAACCTCTTCCCTCTTCACTACTATAGGTAATAATTTATTGACTAACTGCCAATCCTTTGCAACTCAACTATCGTTCAGATTACCCAAATGTTTTTCAGTAGCCGCAAAAGTTCCAGTTCTTCGATCACGACATTGCTTAGTCAGTATTTCATTAAAATACCTGTATCAAATATCTGTGCCACGTAGTAATAATCTCTACACAGGCCAATTCATGGTGGCCCATTACAAGGTACAACAAGGTATGTACAGCAGGTACAGATAATAGGTACAAAAAAGAAATGAAACACAGTCCAGGACCTGCCTGCTGCTCCACTCATCAAGGGCTGACGTATCAATCACCATAATGCTACAATACTTTCTAACGCTGTAAACACCTGTGTGAACACTAAAGGGTTAATTTGAAACTGACATTTAAAGAGCAGCTGAACTACCAACACACAGAAATACACAGCATCATAACTCACGTGAAGGACTTGACAATGGGAACGAGATGAGATTGTCCAAATTGACAAGACTGGCATTGTCTCCAAGGAAAGCTTGTGCTGACTTCTTCTGATACTGAGTGGCTGGTGACTGGCCAGCTGGGACTGTGTCAGTTTCGACAGATGCTGACGACATATTATTAGTGCTGACCATCTGCTCCATACCACTGAAGTTCCATGCATCATGTCTCACAGCAGTATCTGCTGTTGGCTCTATATTTCAACAGCACCATCTCAGTCAGCACTCTAAGTAAGTACCGGCAAGTAAATAAGTAAGTTAAGTAAATAAGAGGACTTTTAAAATGTTAACATATCAAACTGTCACAGAGGGCTATGCTCTCATTGCCTGAACAAAGATGGCTTCAACTGTCATTTAAATTGCTCACAATCTGCCAGTGTCGTACCTGCTTGGTCAGTTGCAGTACATAACAACTGCCCAGGTCTACACTGCTCGTCAATGGGACTCCGATCACCCAGTTCAGTCCGTTTGTAACCTGGGTATCTTCATCGTTGCCGACCTTGTGATGTGAACGCATGTGCAGAGCATGGTCTCCCGATGCTTTGTAGTTCTCAGGCAGCTGCATTCTATCCGACACTCTGTGCCAACGACCTCGTTCCAGATTCATCGTCTCGCTGGTACTGTCGAGGCTGGACTGTGGACATACCTACCTTGTACATGAGTATGGAAATGCCTACCTTCTTCACCGACTTCTTTCGGTGATGAATGCGGCAGCACGGCTAATCTTCAGTCTGCATTGCACAGACCACATCTCGGATACCCTCATCACCCTCCACTGGCTCCGAGCCCAGGAGAGGGTATTGTTCAAGATGGCCATACTCGTGTACAAGGCTTCTCATGGAGCCATGCCACTATACCTGAGTCAGCTGGTTCGTGTCGCAGATCTTCCTTGTCGGCACTGCCTTCATTCTGCTCAGACCAACCTTGTGTTGGTGCTGTCCGTGAAACTGTCTACCGTTGGCGGCCAGGCCTTCCCAGTCAACGGACAGACCATTTGGAACAGTTTTCCAGACAACGTGACCTCTGCTCCACCTCTTTCTATCTTCCGTCAGCATCTGAAAACATTTCTCTTCCAGGCCTCTTTTCCTGACATTATCATCAATTCCCGTTAATTTATTCCCCCACCTTCAGTGGATCCTCAAGTGATTTTATTACTTGGACCACTCTGAAAATCCATGATTGATTGATTGACTGAAATCCATGATTGAACTGGAAGCACATCACACAGATGGTGGCAGATTGCTCCACAGATGTGGGTCAGCAGCGGCAAAACTCTTAACAAACCACTTAATGATACAGAACTTATTATGTCTAGGCATAATGGTGCCATCGTTTTTATCTAGTTTTGTTCTGCTATACCATTAAAACTGTGACGTTAGTAGTATTTTAAAAATGTGTTCAACAAAAAATGACAACTTATTGACATCTTACTGGGAAACAAAAAAGTGGATGTTAAATGGCAACCGGAAAACCAGTTGTCAAGAAAATCCAGTTTTAACGTGACTAGTGGAGACACAGAAAAAGTGAGATTCTTCCACATCAAAGCATGTTGTAAAATTACCCACTCAGTGCAGATGACATAAACATAAACATTTAAAACTGAACTACAAATCATAAACAATTTTACAAATCAACTTCAATTTATACATAAGCCACATCAACCAACCTGCAGTCAGCTGGTTGTGTGAAGGTAATGGAGACACAGCTGTCATCATGGGACTGCGAGATCTTGTGCCCAGCATGTCAAACTCATTGTCCACCATACAGTTACTGTTGTGGGCAGAAAAATGCCATGCTGACGACACTGAACTTGTGCCAGTTGCTGCCAGTGAGGGTACTTCGCTAACTACACCCCACATTTCTGTTAAATAAATGCAACATATTTCTTTAATTCTGAAGTATTATAGTATCAAATGCAAAACTGGCAGTTGTCAGTCAGTATGTGTATATCTAACACATATTTACCACAGCTGACAACTAAAATCAAAGCACCATCAACTGCACAAAACAGATATCACCAGTAACGCTAAAGAAGATCGGGTATAGGAAGATTTACTATAAAGATGGATGCAGTACTCCTTGATCTCGGCCTTCAAATTTCTGCACATGCTTACAACCAGCAATTTCACATCTGAGCCTTGTTATCACCAATCTTAAGACTTACCATCTCATATGGGTGATGAATAACACAACAACAGTCATTATTCTTTTCAGCAATATGTGAAAGTTGATGTAAAAAGTGTCCCGTCAAAAATGGTTCCATGCTGCAATACGATGGTGGAAGCACTGAACCAGAAAGTACATACGTTCATTGGGTTCAGCAGCTGACTGCCATGGGTCCATTTTCACTGGTGCCGCAGACACCTTTGCTGTCGGTGGTGGGGGCAGTACTGCGGGACTGGTCATCCAAGTACTTTCTGTCCAGGATGACTGTGCTGCTGCAGTATTTTGAGTGAACAGTGATGGTGATGACGATGAGTTCCAGGGATCTACTTTCATGCCATCCACATCTTGTACATCGAGTAAACGATCCAGATCCATGCCATGCTGCAACGTAAAGCGAGCATTATCATCTGTTCGTTACAGCTGGCTGCAATAGAGAGCAAGCAAGTTAACTAGTTGTCTGTGAATGACTGCTGACAATGTGTCAATCTAAAAGTAAAAACTAGAATAGTGTTTGTAAATACATGCATACTCAATAATCACGCATGATGTAAGGTTCATGGAAAGTGGACACAAACTAACGGTGCACACGGCTGGCAAAGTGTGATGCCAACATTTTTAGCAGTGATACGTGATGTCTGGCAATCACACATTAGGTGAGGGTTACACGCTGCCACGGTGGAAATTAGACTGGTGCCTCAGTTAGTGGCAGTCACTCTTAGATACGTCTGTTGCAATGGGGTGACCGTGACTTCATAACCATGTTTTGTCTATCTCGCTTGGGATTGTGGACCAGCTACTGTCATGGTGGCATGTCTTATGGAATACATGCCGCTGACAAATCAACCAACATATACCTAACTAGCCATTCTGCCCACCCAGTCTGGTCCACCCACCACCCTAACCCGCTACACTAACCCCCAACACCCTGTCACCTCTTCACTGCCCAAAGCTGTAATTTTATGACCTCTCCCACCCCACCCTGCCACTCCCAACCTCCTACCCACACGCCGCCAACTCTAACACCCCTGTCAACCCTCTTCATCCCCAAAAGTGTAAATTTTCTGACCCCCTACCCACGACCCCCAACGTTTTGTGTCTACAAACCATCCCAGGGGCGCCCTAGAGCTACCCTCAAAATTTGGAGACAATCGCCCTACCCATTCACGAGTTTTTAGTGGACAGACAAACAGACACATAAAGTACCTTATATATATAAGGTACTTTATGTGTCTATATATATCTATCTATATATATATATAGGTAGATAGATAGATAGATAGGCTTACCTAATAACCAAATTCAACTATGAATAAATAAATGGAACTTGGAATTTCAAACTTTATCAAACATGATACTAGACACCGACCTGTGCACCATGTACTGGTGAACCTGGTGCAGCCGCTGCCGCCACTGACTGTCGTCGACTTTCATCTAAAGCCATCTGAAGCTTTGCCTCATCGCCCTTTTTGCGCCTCAGTTCCTCATCGTGCTCTTCTTTGCTCATTGCCAGTGCCAGCTGCAGCTGCAGTTCCTCTTCACCAGCAGACGTCGGTCGCAGAGACTCCAAAGCCGAACCCGTGCCACCTATCACAAGTAACATCAGAGCTTCAAACACCAACACAAGACATAAAAGAATGACAACAGTAGGTAGAGTGATAGCAATAACGATCACGTCACAACTCAAATTCACAGTAAACAAAATGCAATGTATTATGCGTCAGCACCACAGCAGCATATCCAACATGATGTCACGAAACTACACTAGCATACTACAGTTACAGCTAAATTTTATTCACTACATTTTATTTAAGATATGGCATAAATTCAACTTATGCAATAGTGCAGCAAGAACTAGTTGATTTAATTGGAAAAGCATTGGAAGCTTTGCCATGTTGTCAGCAGTAATAGACATACATTATAACCCATTAGGAAACCTAAACTCTGGGCGTAAGCCCGTGAGCAAAGCTCATTAGAAGCGCCTCATTGCAGCTCGTATTTGATGCGGCTATCTCTAAATTACTTTGGCTACGCCCTCCGACC
>Ga0126335_1002981_pt1 | contig 10351 bp, 3 predicted proteins | sample OlaspJWI45metaG_FD_108409 | JGI IMG/M metagenome (GOLD analysis project Ga0126335, IMG submission 108409) | Marine gutless worms symbiont microbial communities from Oahu, Hawaii - Olavius sp. 1 OAHU.JWI-45 metaG | ecosystem: Host-associated > Annelida > Digestive system > Unclassified | place... | reverse complement strand
CGGCAGGTAGATGTTAACTAGTAAGTAATTACCAACTCTTACTATAACGTAACGCTCACTGCAGTGGACTGTTTCAGACACATTTCGTAAACTGTTTTTTATAAGGGTAACAACACCACCAAACGGTCGGCCACGAAGCATACCTGATTCTAAACAGTTAGACATGGCTGAAGATCCGAATGAAAAGTAACCGTTTGTGTGTAATCTATTCTACGGTGCGTCAGAGAAAAAAGTAAACCAGTGTATACATTTTTGTAACTCCGGCAAACAATGTCAGATTTTAACTAAATTCGGTATCTAATTGCATACATATAACCAAATTTCAGTAAAATCTGTCAACGTCTGCTAAAGTTACAGCAAGTTTATCGAGGTCACCCGAAAACATGAAGTGTCTATTATTGACAACGTTTAGACATGTACTATGAAGTGTAAAAGTCAAACATACTTAAAGTGTGTGTTCAAAATATTCTCTACGTGCTCGAACGCAAGCTTGAAGACGTGAACGTCACTGCCTGACTGCTTCATCGATGATCAGTTGATCATCTGGTTGAAATGTTCCAACTCTTTGATCAGACGCGACTTCAGCTGGGCGACGTCATGAACCCGGCTGCGGTACACATGCTCCAGCAGCTTCCCCAAATCTGGTAGTCTATTGGGATGAGATCAGGGCTATTGGCTGGCCAGAGAGTTGGGACGATGAATTTTTATTGCAAAATCACACAACAGTAGCTCTTGTTTTTGTTTCAGCTCTTGTTGCGTGGGCGAATGTCTAGCTATATTTGGTGTTTTTGCGTGGGAACTGCTGTGTCTTGTGAGTTCTTTTATCCGACATCTGTCGTAATTAACCATTAAAACGACAGCATAATCTCTGCTATCACGCTAGACAGCGTCTAAGTGCATAAGCTTACGCTATAGGCCTATACCTGCAGAATGATCCCCCTTTCTGCAGAAAGGGGGATAACCAGCTCAAGGCTACTATTAATGGAACAGATTGCTTGCCACCGAGATTGACGGAAAATGGAAATAGGCGTGCGTACATGTGTGTCAGAAGTGACTGGAATCGTCGACCTGTCGGTTGTCTTGGCTGCATTCCGTACTGATCGTCGTTCGCTGGTCGAGCTCTACCAACGCGCTGTGAAAGACACACAAACGCGGCAACATTGGCGACGTGACACGCTGACTGACAGATGAACGAAGTTGAATAAAGAGTATTAGAGACTACTGCTGCAGCGCTTACAAGCAGTCGTTTGGTCACAGACAATATCGCACGTCGGTTGTGCTTCAGCGCTGCGATTGCCTTACCCGGTCACGCTTGCTTTGTCTTTATGAGAACGACTGCATGGCGCACGCAGAATATGCGACAAACGCCGGTATATCATGAGAAAACTGGCCGTTTTACAGCGACGCATCAGCTAGATGGCCATCATAACGGCGCGGTGTGCAGCGTAGCTGGCTCGTTTGTTACTTAGTTTACAGTTATAGGCGATCTCTGCGGAACACTGTGCAGACTTGGTCTGTGTGTGCCAGTGGCGTAATGCAGTCGCGAGATGTGCTTTAGTTGCATGCACATTAACTGTTAACGACAGTCGGAATGAGTTGTGGTTCTCGCTCGCCTGTGTTCGTACAGTGAAAGTTTTATGTCTGCACTTCAAACAGCTATCAGTATTATTGTCACAGATGACGACTGGGTTACGTTACTGCGTGGACCAGCCAGGGTCTGACGCTGAGTCATTATCAAATATCAGAAGCTGGTAGGCGATTAAAGGTCGAGGCAGAAGGACTGAGAATAAGGGGTGTTTAGCGGCGCGCCAACCAATAACTCAGACGTCGAGGGCGAGTTGGCCTATTGTGACAGCCTACAGTGTAGAGGGGCAGCATCGCTGAGTTTGCCGGCTAGTGCAAACAGCGGCATCAGTTGCATCGATTGGTGGTCGATTTGCTCCCAAACAAACTTCATTTTTCAACATTATTCTCTTGAATCTCTTGAACTCGAATTGCGCGACTCTCCGAGCAGCTGACGCTCGGGTCCTTCGACAGTATCATAGCTGAGTTGAATGTAACATAGAACAGGCATCCGTACCGAATGCTACTGCCATACTGACGCCAACTCTTCGTAGATGTAACCAACATGTATGAACTGTTATGACCTAAGACCATGACAGTTCGACATGATAGCGCTTTAGAAGACTTCTTACTTACTTACTTCCTTACATGGAAAAGCAGGTGTTGATTGCGTTAGCTGAATGACGATAACAGCTGTGTGTGCACCGACACGGTTGGCTGAACGCGCCGCTATATAGAGTCTTAATGTATCGCAGATGTCAGTCTGTGCGTCTGCAGTGCTCGTTCGTTTCACAAGTCTCATATCTACCGCTGTCATTGGATTCACGACACTTCAGCTTCAACATCTCGGTCACGTGACTCGAGTGTTTCAGCTAGCACCCCAGAATCCAGAGGGAAACAGAATAAGCCAGGGGGTGCCGAGACCGAGTCGCCGAAGGCGTCGAGAGGGGTGGGGTATAGGGAGGGGGTATCCCCCTCCCCATCCGAGTAGGGGCTCTGGGGGAGCGTCATAAGCTCCCTTAGAGAGGTCCGGGATAGAGCCTCGGCGGAAAACGATTTTAGTGCACTTAAAGCATCACAGAATGCTTATCGGTGCACTGCTTGAGGTTAATGTCAATTAACTTCCTATGGGGGGATGTCTATTAAAAGGAAAATCAACCTGAAAATCAATTTACAAGGACTGTGTACTTAACGGCAGTGTAGGTGCATAGTATTGGTTTAGTTGTTTCCTTCAAACCACTAACACCTATGTCAGTTTAATTCAACTATAGCGAATATAAAACGCAGATCGTCGGCAAAATAAAACTCGACCTCAACGTAAAATATAGTCATTTAGTCTAGACAAATTTTATTTACACTAAACTTTAGGCAAAATTAATTTTCGATTACTATCGGTACCCATACAGAATGTTCTCATTTGAAATAACCAAATACGTCTTTGGCTCCTAATTAAATTAATCAAGAAATCGACTTATCATACCACGAACGCTTGAACCCTGTATGCGTTTTTGTATGGTGCCGATGCTGCACATACTTGTTTACTTTTATAATGAATAAACGACCAGTCACTCACTAGTTAATTTTAGCCATGTTTATCCGACTTATCAGCTTACTAGCAAAACTGATATTCGCCCAACGGTGAAAAAATCCCTTCTGTTAAAGTTGTAACCAGTCCCCCTCTCCCGTCCGATGTACAGCGCAATCCCGCATTTGCTAAAGAAATGAAAATAATCTAGAAGGGAACATTAAAGAAGGACATAACTTGTCATCAGGCCTCGTGTTCTACAGCCAAAAGCTAAAAGCAAGAGAAGGCCTGGGAGAGTCTGGATAGGGGTGTTAATGGAAAATTTTCGCAGCGGAAGTAGGTGGAAACAAATCTGGGCTATACCCTTCTTTCTCTTACTCTCCCATTCTCTTCCCCTTACTTATTTCTACTTCCTTCGAAGTTATAACGAAGATCTGTTCTCTAATTCAGCTATGGGGTATGAGGAGCGCTGTAAGCTGCTTTTCCAAGCGGGGTCTGGGGCACAGCCCCAGCAGCATGAGCAGTTTCGGCTAATTTGGCGCCCAGGGACCGCATCTGGTTCGAAGAGTTTATTCTTGTATTTTAACAGCAGAGTCATCAGTTGCAGAGTATGATTTATTCCAGAAATTGTGGACTTTACAGCAAATTTCCAGGGGAATCGGCGTTTTCCGGGGGGATTCCAACTGGAAACATGCCTGGCTGAAACACTGTGTGACATTAGGCCACGCGCATGGAGGCTTCGAAGAGCGCCGCGAACTGACCTCTCGAAAAACTTTTTTACCCAACAATGTTTTCATTCCCAGGCGTCTGGTTAAGCTTTGTCACTTGATTTGTTAACTTTTCGCGGCGAAGCCATTCAGTATTGAATTGTGAGTAATGAAATGTGCAACTCCTGCGTTACCATAAACAGCTAAAATACTGAATAGCTTAGGCCTACGACAACAGTTTTCATGATCATGATCTGGTCATATTTTGAGAGCGAATAACGAACACTTTCTAAATTGGAATTAAATGCAGTGTTATTAGGCCGCATTAAATCCCACAGCGTGGGAAGGGGGTTCGATGCGGCCTTTGCCAAATTACTTTGGCCACTTTACTTGATCACTGACATTTTTGCGCTTGTTCTGTCAGTTATTATTTACGTGTAAGTTTTACTTCTATTCTATGGAACTAAATTGTTGTAGGCCTTCGGCTGAACATAGGCTATGCTATTCTTTGTGTTGTTGTGCTGCATAGTGAACTATGATGTTGATGACGATGATGCGACCTTGTTGCGTGTAGAAAACGATGACAGTCGTCAGCAATATAACTGAGCCTGTTGCTTTGCACGGCTGCGCACAACGACAACGACGATGAAATTGTTGTGTCTGGCACTACATCTACTTGTCGTAGTTGCCCGGTCAGTGAACGAGTCAGTTCCGGTTGCAGCAGATCAGATCATGGAACCAGCAAAGGCAGCGATGTCAGACGATGATGTCGCTGGTTGCTATGTTGTCACGATATTTGGCCTCAAGACAGCTGACTGTCGTAAACACAATGCCAGGAGTGTGCCAACGTCGCTTGATTCCGACCTGCAGGTTCGGTTTTGTTTTCAACAGTAAACAAATTTTATATCTATGCTGTCTCTCAGTCTGGAATCACTGTGTATCAAATTAACGCCAAGAACAATTTACACCACGTTTTCGAGGTCATGACGACACAGCGTAAATAAACTCGTGGTGGTAATATTAATTACCACCCACATGTGTGTGATAGTAATGTTTTAGTCATGTCTGTCTCTCCGTCTGTTCCTGCTGCAACTTTTGAATGACTTGACGTAGAAACTTCGTTGTGGTATACGTCTTCATATTATCAAGGTCAGTTCTGAGTATCGAGGTCATGGGTTCAATGTCAAAGTCACAGGAACAATATAATTGAAAATCCTAGGAAAAATGCAAAGTTAGAGTGAGTCGAAAAAAATCAGCAAAGGCTGTAGGTGGAAGTGGTTTGCCTGCGACTGAACAGCGTTGGTGCGCTGTTAGTTTTTGTACGCAGCATGTAGACGAAATACTGAAACTGAAACTGAACTGTAAAGAAAGTGAAGCGAAGTATGTGCTGCAGGAGGCACACCGTAGACACTGTCTATTTCGGTCAATGCTGACTTTTCATTTTCACTCCACGTAGATCTACTGTGACAGGGATAGTTAATATGGAGATTAGCTGTAGCCTAGATGGGATGTAAACAAATGTTATGATGAAGAGATATTCATACTCCATCATATGTTATGATGATCCAGGCTCCGCATTCTGAACCAAACTGTTATAATGAGGAACAGCCGAACTGTCGTAATGCTCCAGAGTGTGATGTGTTTGTTAGTTTACATTAAAGAAGACGAAGACGTTGTTCGGATACTTTTGTCATCGTTTATTAATTAACTCCAAACTCTAGATGAACTAAACTACCGGTATTCCCAATTCTACACTCTAACAGACTGTTTCTATAAGACTAACTCCTAAGACTAACTTACTGACTGACGGACCAAGACCGACTGACTTACTGACTCCAACTGACTAACTGACTGACATACACTCCACACAAAATAGCAGCCTTCCCTAAAGACTGCCCACAGACATTACACAACAACCAATAGACAACTTTCTAGGCTAAACATCTAACCAATGAACAGCTACCAAGAACCGAGCGACGTCAGACACTCTGTCTCTAACCAATCACAACATTTGTTTACATCACATCTAGGCTACAGCTAATCTCCCTGTCACACCTATCTCTTCATCATAACACTAATCCGACCGCCCGGTTTTCACTAGTATTTACCAGAGCATCTAAATCTGATAACAACGATAATGATGACGATGATGACGATGATAACGTTGATGTGTGGTATATAGGTGCTGCAGTTTGAAGGCAACCGACTGACTGTACTTGGCGATGGCGAGTTCTCGTCCTATGCCAATCTACAAGAGATCTACCTGGCGCACAATCGGCTTGAGTTGGTCGAGTCTACAGCATTTCGTGGTCTCTTCAGCCTGCAGATCCTCGACCTTGAAGCTAACCAGCTGTCAGCTGTACCAGCCACGGCATTGCGCGTCGTCGCCCTGTCGCTGCGGCTCTTGAACCTCAAGAATAATCCAATTCGACGTCTGAAAGCAGACTCGTTGTCGAGCCTCACTCGCCTCGAGGAGGCATGTTTTTTGTCACTGCTTGCTGGTGTCGATAACAGGAACTGTGATTCGTTTATTACATTGCAACAACTAAATCTCAAGTAAACGAATTTCAGTTACAAGTAAACACTGTGGGATCTCACATTTGTCCACTTAGCCAAGCTGCAGTTATGTACCGGATAGGCCTATAGCACATTAGAAAATTTTGGCTGTACCAACAATAACAAAATGCCAAAGTGATTTGGCAAAGGCTGCATCGAATGCACAACACACGCTGCACGCGCAGGACTCTCTAGCTGTAGTCGTTCCTGAAATATGTGGGCAGTCGTAAAAGTCAAAAGTAGATCACGTGACCCCGCCCCGAACCCATATGACTTAGTTTTCCACAGTTTTCGTTAGGGCCCCCTGCCGTCTATATGCATGCAAAATTTCGAGTCTGTAGCTAGGGCCTTACCGGAAATACGAAGGGGGGTCCCATAACTCAAAAGTAGGTTACGTGACACCACCCCCGACCGCCTATGACCTACTTTTGCATAGTTTTCGTTAGGTCCCCAGCCCTCTATAAGCCCGCAAAATTTCAAGTATCTAGCTTCAGGCGTTCCCGAGATATGAGGAAATCCCAAAATTTAAAAGTGGTTCCCCTCCCCCTCTCGGTGGAGGGATCAGGACCCCCGTTTGACACAATGTCCCATGGGCCCCCAGGACTGTTCATCCCAAACGGCATCTTGATCTGTTCAGCCATTTTTGCACAGTTGAAGCCGAGTTGAGCCGCGTGACAGACAGATCATCGGTAACAATAGTCTGCATCTCATGCACTCGATACAGCCTAAAAATGAAACTGTCTTACGTTATCAGACATCATGTGTTGACAGGTAAACTTTGAGGACTGTTGGTTGGAGTACATACACCCAGCAGCGTTCAGTGGTCTTGAGCGACTGTCAGCGCTAAATCTTGTCAATAACGAGCTGCGAACTGTTGACTCCGCGATGCAGCCGACATTTGCGTCAGTTCTGCGAGTTCTGCGTCTCTATCGCAATCCGTGGACGTGCGACTGTCGTCTACGCTGGCTACGACGCTGGCTCGTCTCTCACCAGACTTCGACTGCTGAGTTCACCGTCAACTGGGACTTCGCCAGTAACACGCCGACGTGTGCCGCGCCAGCGCTTATACGCGGAGTCGCTTGGCGCCATCTGACTGCTGACCAGTTTGCCTGTCCAAGCCGCATCATAGCTGTGTCAGCTGCCAGCACGTCTAACGTCACAGCGACGACGTGGATCCGTGCGACGTCCGGTCTCAACGCCACCGTCAAGTGCCTCGCTGCTGGCGACCCTGAACCGATCGTCAGTTGGTCACGAAGTGACGGCGGCCTGGCACCGCCACGAGCACTTATCTCTGTGAGACAGCTGGGTACAGTCGGAGACAACGGCGAGCCACACATTGTAAGTGAGTTGACTCTCGTTAGCGTCGCGGCGTCACGTGACTCCGGAGACTACAGTTGTATGGCGGAGAACACCGCAGGTCGTGCCGAGATGACGTTCAGATTGATAGTTGACGACGCTCCGCTTGCTGGTACGTCGAGTACAGGACTGTGGCCTGTCGACCGTGACGCGTTTCTTGGCATCGTGCTCGGGCTGCTCGCTGTCGCTTGCCTCGTGGTCGTCTGTACCGTCCTTAGACTTCGCAGCATAGCACGTCATCGGCGGCGTCTATACAGCAAGAATGTCTACTACGACACAGCTAACCACGTCGTTGCTTCGCCAACATCCAACCACCGACCGCCAACTAAACCGTCGTCGACAGCCGTTCACACGGCCGTCGACGACGACAGTAAGTCCTGCAGTGAAGAACAGTCGTTCATTGAAGATAGTAAAGCAACGGTAGGCTCTCCTAGACACCCGCTGCTAGCAGGCTACAGTGCGAATTGCGGGCCCGTGTCAGAGAGAACTGAAGAGTGTGGTAGACACTGTAGACAGAAACACATTGAGACGGCGTCGAGACGAGACCGAGGTCACGACTCTGGTGAATCGCGCAGTCTTCTGAGTGCAGACGGCGGTATTGAGCTCGATCACGGCAACAGCGTGACAGAAGACGACGTACGCGACAACAACGATGACAACGACGACGTCTCACTGTCAGATGACGCGAGTGACGACGCTGGTAACGCACCAACTAACGGAAACTGTGCCACAAATCACCGAGAACGCCCAAATCGCGCAGTGTCGTTCGGCCCTAACATGATAATCGACACGCGACGACGCAGCTCGAGCGGCGGCAGAGAACACGATGAATCTCCTCATCACAGCGACGTGGTTGATAATGACGTGGTTGACGGCGACACTGAGGTGTTGAAGTGCGACTCTAACGACACAACTCGCGGACGAAGTAATGTCTATCAGCGACATGATGAGTCAGCCTTACAGCGTGCCTCGGCCGTCAACTGCAGTCCGTCAGTGAATCGTCATCCTACTGCCAACCGTCCTCCCGTCAGTGCCGCTGAGCATCGCGCCACCACTGCTAGCCCTCTGTTGTTGGTTGGTGATAGTCCACTCTTGACGTTTGCCGGCGGACGTCGTCACAGTGGCGAGTTGGCGATGGTTGGTAACGGGTCGGTGCGTGGTGGGTTAGGTAGCCGTCTACTCGATCAGATCTCTACCCCAACTGTACCGGCTACTCACTGTAACCCATCGTCGCAGTCTGCGTCGTTGGAGCGCGCCAAGACACGACGTCGACTGCCTGTCCCTCTCAGCACTGGTCTGTGCCGATCTCCAAGACCTCCAGTGTTGGGTGGAACAAGTCGTCGACCACCACGAGATGTTGTATTGACGGGTAACCACGTCACCGACTGTACTCCTGTGTCTCTTGCAGAGCTGCTGGCGCCTCCGTTCGGGGGTGGCAGTGCTGCAGCGTTGAGACACGTGCGACAGACTCACAGCGACCAACACCGTCGTGCACAACTTCTACCATATCGCTCTAACGCCAACTGCGTCTTTGACGACGACTCAGGCACTGATATATAGACCAAAGCCTGCCTGCCAGTTGAACCACTGCTGACACCCACCACTACGTTGCTATTGTTTTTTTGCCTTCAGAAGAACATCGTGCATTTACGTCCGTCGTCCATGGCTTTTTGTATTGAACTTATTTTGTCATGTAAGCTTATTAGTCGACTGTGATTCTGCTTGAATCTTTTACGTGCCGTTTCACAGAGTAAAATGTCGCTTTCAAATACACTTGCCAAACTGCGACATGCAGCTAGACTGTTTGGCATCAGTTGAAGTCGACAGGTAGGTTAATATGTGGTTTACTTTCGACGGGATGGCGTTACACATTGCTCTGCTCGGCAGCAACGTTGTTTACAGAAATGTTGACATATTGATGAAGTTGTTGCTGATATTACGTCTCAGATTCTGCTTCAAAATCAGGAAAGCGTTATTTGACGTTAGTCGGTCATGCTACAAAACAAAAATTGCCGCATAACAGTTATGTATTTAACACCTGTTCGCCACTGGATGCGTGTGGTGAAAGGCGACTCGATGTGTGCTCACGTCACCCATATACACATGTAGCTCATGCCTGCTGCAATTCGCCATATTGCTTTCCTTACCGCATGCCACGCAAAGGTTAAAACGGTTCTCAAAAAAAAGACGCCTTTATTGTGAACTAGCGGTTCTGTTGACTCATCGGGTTACTGTACACCAGAAATTCTCAGAGGATCGGCTTAGCCTCATCCATTATGCCCCAGCTGGATCGTGTCTGGAGGTAGAGTCGGCTGAGTAACACTACAAAGTTTCGCATCTACAATTCGTGTGTCCTGTCATCACTGCTATATGCTTCTGAAACAAGGACACTATTGAAAGCTGATATAGCGAAACTGGAGGCCTTTCATTTGACGAACCAAAGGCGAATACTTGGCATCCTCTGGTGTGAAGTTGTCACGAACGAGGAAGTCGCCACCATCTCACAGCTGTCGTCCATAAATGAAGCGATAAGTCGGGGGAGACACTTTCTCTTTGCCCACGTCAGGCGTATGGATCAGGCTGCTCCTGCCCACCAAGCCCTACATCTCTCAGTCAAGACACGACAGGGCTCAGGACAGTTTGG
>Ga0126335_1002980_pt1 | contig 10351 bp, 5 predicted proteins | sample OlaspJWI45metaG_FD_108409 | JGI IMG/M metagenome (GOLD analysis project Ga0126335, IMG submission 108409) | Marine gutless worms symbiont microbial communities from Oahu, Hawaii - Olavius sp. 1 OAHU.JWI-45 metaG | ecosystem: Host-associated > Annelida > Digestive system > Unclassified | place... | reverse complement strand
CGCCGGTGGGCGGCTTGCGCCAAGGTTCAGGGGGGGGGGGGGCACAGTGGGACCAGGGGGGGCTGAGCCCCCCTAGCCCCCCCCCTCACTTTCACCACTGCCTAGGCCTGTCCGCCAGTGTGCCTCAACATAACATAGGCCCTATTTATCACGTGATTGATGAGTTACATCGATTGCAACTTGTAAGCCCGAATATGTTCGAGTCACACACTGATGACGCATAGTGTAATAACAGCATTGAAATATGCGTTATCGAGTCGACGGCTGGGATGAAAATGAACCGGTTTGACAATCCATATAGTACAATAAGAAGTTTCTGTATATTACATAACGTATGTACCTGTATAGTAGGCCTATAACTAATTCTCTCTACGCAAAACTTTTTCAGCTAGCAGAATAAACACAAGTGGTTAAACTTTTCACAGTTAACGTAACGAAGTCGTGAAATAAAAAAGTGACCTTGGTTCAAAAGCATAGTCTACACTGAAACACACCGTAACCCACATTGCCACACGCCGAAGAGGAAAGGGACTTGGAAAAGTTATCGGTGTTAGAGATGTTCTATTTATATGAATATTTAAGTACCCATTTACGACAGTATTTACTATACTGGTTTACAGGCTTAACTGTATTTGATTGGTGTTAGCAATGTGCAAATACAGATCTTATCTTTTGGACAACGCCACAGTGACTCGCGCTGTACTGCATAGGCCTACAACAGCAGGCTTTTAGATACAACGTGGCTAGAGCGGAAAGTTGCCTTTGCCAGACGCGGCGTTGAACTGTCCTATGATTGACTACATGTACCTGTAGCCTATACGTATACTTCGTAGTTGCCTTTTTGCGCTGACAGAGGCACTGCCTACTGTATGCTCCGCACTCTCACATCCTATAAATGTTTAACATGTTCTAATGATTGCAGGCAACATATGTCTGTGCAGTTACGATTTTAATCAATCAATCAATCAGTTAACATAAATCCACAAAACACAGAGCACAATAAACAGAACACACGCAGAAAACAAAAAAAACACAAAATATGACAGAAATAGACAAAAGTAAAGTATAGGCCCTATCGTTACAAATCAAAGGTGTTGGACGTATAAGTTGCATGAAAATGTGGTATCAATATGGCCTAATAGCTTGACGCATAGTTAGATTACAGGAGTATAGGCAGCCTAATTTATGGCGCCTCCATTATCGCAGTTACTTGAGTAGCTGTGTCGTCTGTGAAAACGCTACCTCAACTACTATGGCTGCCATGTCCTCTTGCGACAGTTGTCCATGTCGTAAAAACCGATAGCTAGATATAAATAATCGAAGCATAAATATAAGAGCGTAAGTTAGTGGTTTAACATTCGCATAGAGAAAACCAGGAGTTTTAGAGCGGAGAGTTTGTGTGGGGTCATGCAAGAAGAGGTAGTGTAACCGCTCCCTCTGCATGTTATCTGAGAATAAATTACGATTTTCACAAAATTAACCTTGAGACAAGCAATTGAAGAAACAATCAGTTCTTTGCCAATAAAAGAACCATGCTCGCACCTTGCACCTTGCACTCGTACTGTCAGAAAAAATCACTGAAAATCTGCGGTTAAACAAGAAGTGCATGCATCGAACCGCAAGCAGCCGTTTTTATTACAGCTAAAGGAACGTAACAGGTTCGCTGCGCCGCTAAAATATGTATTCGAACTGAGAACGCTTGTGCTAAGAAGCTGAAATGACACTAGATAGCTGTCGCAAAGTAATGACAGGATATGTAACTGAGCGACTCGGTAATAGATCTTCTTGGCGCATCAGCGCCAGTACGTCTGTCTCGTCAATTAACCGAGTTACTGCACAGCAGTCTTTCTCGTATGCGAATCCGCTCACAGCTCCTGCCATTAACCGTCAGCGGTGTACTCGTCACAATTTTTTTGTACACCTGCTTAATTATAATGTATTGCATGTCTTGAGGCGAATAAACGTGTTCATTATCGGACACGCCAAAGTGTCATCAACACTTTTCGAAATCCGTGAATTTTGCGACGGCATGAGTACTCACACCATTATGCTAATATAATAAAAAATATCTACGTCAAGCCAGCAGAATAAAATCAAAGGCAGGAATTAAAATAACTTTTTTAAATGTGCTAAACATTCTTAAAATTACCGAAACGAGCCTGATGCCGAAGTAACATAGGGCAATCTGGAGTGAACAGTTGTTGATTTTTAATGTAACTGCAGTTAGCACTATTAGCTCGTTATTCGTGCTTCGTATAACTGGCAGTATGACAGCCATTATAGTGGATATTAAGTTCAGGCAGGGCGCGAGAGATTTACACGGAACTGTCTGATGGGCGCAGGGATGCATGTGAACTAAAACCCGCTGATTTGTAGTGAGAACTGCAAGCGAAAATTAACCTGTGTTTGAGAGGAGCACAAACCTGCGCGCTGCCGCTGTTTTTGTGACCGTGACCTAGACCACGACATTGAAACTCGAAGACGACATAGGTATTCTAAAGATGTACCCTCACACTGTAAATAAAGCCGCTAGCTTAAGGCATTTAAAACTTAGAGCATGGATTGAAAAAAAACACGAAAATCTCAATGTCTCAAAGTCAAAGGTCAAGGTCAAAATGTCAAAAGTTACGAATTACTATGAGCGTTATCATAACATATATTCTGATCAAGCCCCAGTATATTCCGGCCAGTAGTTTTTGAGTTGTACACCACCGCATTTTTGCTGCCGTGACCTTGACCTTGGAACCATAACCTTGAAACTGAACCGTGGCCTAGATATTCTGAAGATGTATCTTCAAACTGAAAAAGAAGTTGCTAGGTCAAGCTATTGAAAATATATAGCCTAAATTGAAAAAGTAGGAAAATAGCTCTCAAGGTCATAGATCAAAGTCAAATGTTACTAATTTCGAAGAAACACTTCTAGCGTTCACCATGGGGCATATTCCTACCAAACTATATCAATTTCTGATCAGTAGTTTTCGAAATTTTGTGCGGACAGACTTACAGACAGACGCGGCCAAAAACAATACTTGCTCGCAGCATGCGCGCAAGTGAATATGTAGAAATGCATCAATTGCATTGTAGCACTCTAGTCTCTACTGTACGTCGGCTCTCTCGTACAGGTCGCTGATAGACAGGTGCGCGCCCCTTCGCCGGCGGCTTGTGGCGACAGCATCAAAGTGAGACAAGACATGCTGAGATGCCTCGAAGTAAGAACACGATGAAGCTAGAGACAAGTCTCCTGGCGACGAGCACCGTTCACAGGGTGGACCAAAAACGTCCATATTAATAAATCTGCAACTCCAGCAAATAGACTAATTAGCTGACAACTTAGGCTTACAGACGTTCTATATATGCGAAAAATAATCAGTTCTTTTTATGTGGAATCAGAAGATTTATGCGCTAGATGTCGCACATTTAAACAGACTTTACTAGAGATCAGTGAAACCATACTAAAATTACTAATGATCTAAAGATGTTATATGACACGGTCTAAAACCCAGTATAGCCAGTGCTTCCACATACCGGAGTTCAACGAAGCGAAAAACTTGTCCACCGAGTATCTCTGATCCAGAATTTCCAGATGCAGTTTACATCTCAGTGTAGAGAGCTTTGCAACAAAAAGCTATCCTTAAAAGCTTCGAAAAGTCGATCATCCAAAGCGCTTTTTGTCAGAATGCGAAACAACGATGTTAGAAAGAACACAATAAACAAAAAGTTGCCAACTGGCCATTTTGATTACAGTACAGGAAAAAGATTCGAAATTCCGTTTCGACTGACAATGTGCTACCGACATAAGCGATCAGTGTTCAGCCAAGCGACCACAGTTGAATGCTGATAAGACAAAACTGCTCCGGTTCAGTGACGCATTTTAACTCCGTCAACTGTTGTCAGATAGCTTGTCTATCACACAAAAAGAACGTCATCAAGCCATCTTCGGTCGTCCGCAACCTGGACGCTTTGTTCGATGCTGAACTATTGATGCGCCAACACGTCTCGCGCATATAGCACAGACGAGTTTCTTCCACCTGCGTCGTCTACGTTCAGTCCGTCGTCAACTCGGTCGTGACGTCATCAGTAGACTGGTCACAGCTCTCACTGTAGCGTTTAGACTAATGCAACGCTGTTCTCGCTGGTTTACTAGCATCGACGCTGGTGCCTCTACAGAGAGTCCTGCACGCCGCAGCACGAGCCATACTCGACCTCGTGACCTCGTAACCCCTGGCTTCCAGTTGCGGAAAGAATCAGCTATAAATTGTGTTTGCTGGCCTACAATAAGTTCGTCGGCCACGCACCAGACTACTTGGCAAACTTGTGGACACCAGCATCTGATGTTCCTTTGCGTTATTTTCTGCATACGTCAAGCAGGGGAAACTTGGTGGTCCAGAGAACAAGACGGAAGATCGGTAACAGGGCATTCTTTGTGGCAGCACCCCGTGCATGGAATCGACTGCCGACAGACTTGAAGCTCTCGCATTCGATGCCTGCTTTTAGAAGACATCTAAAAGTTTTATGTTCCTGAGAGCATATAGAACTGCGCTGTAAAATGACTGTATAGGCCTAATGACTATTATAAAACACACTCGGTCTTATGTCCGGGGTGCATTACAAATGTATTTTTGTCATTTGTCAAGTATGCAGCAAGATATTTCTGAATTAGGCGACATTAAAACACGTCTCACTCCAGAAACAAAACTGATTCTGATATACGGGAAGCTTTTCTGTATCATCAAATACAAAAGTTAACTTCTGAAAATGATCCAATATTCCGGCCCATCCTATATACCGGTGCTGCAGTACAAAAAATCGCCTGTAGCAAATAGCGGTCGCAGTGACTTTGTATACGTGTATCGATCTACTTAGAGCACAGCTAAGAGCAGACATCTTTAGTCTAGCCAGACGGCGATAGACACGCTGCAGATAGAGATTTTTTTAAAGAAAAAAGTTTAGACTTGACTATAATCTGTAATAATCATTGGTGCCGACTATATGGGAGAAATGGGCCCACGTGTTACGGTGGGTTGTCTATACCACAAGGCCTAACAGATCCTAGTGAAAACTAGTACCGAACTTGCACTTTTACGACTGCATGCTACAGCTACAGGCTTAGCTACGAAGAGCGTGTGAAATCGCTGCTACCGCGACCCTGAAGCATCATTACACCACTTCAAGAACATCAATCCGAGTCGTTTTTATCAGGCGACGCGCAGTAGACACAACACACTTTTCGGTCTGTCTGTCCATCTCAGACTGTCTGTTACTCGTACACTGCATCGGAAGGTTATACTAGAATATCATATTTCTCACACCTTGTCAGGCTATGCAAATAATGCAGTTGCAAGAAGCTCATTGTAAAAATTCCACAAACAAGAATTTTTGTAACTACAATAACAATACGCATAACAATAACAGATGATACAGACTGCAACTGTGCAGTATATTGCGTATTGTGACTGTCACTAAACACTTTTGAAGTTTTGACATGACTACAAAGACATGTCTCTAAACACTTCTTGTTTGGCTGTATCTGTCGAGTCCCACCCGATGTACTTGCCCTACAACTATGCATTGGCGCTTAGTGGCATCCTTCCTGCGCCGGACTGGAGACGCCCACCTGGCCGACCACGTCGAACGTGGCTCCAGCAACTGGAAGAAGACCCGGGGCAACCAGTGAGCTCGGTCCAGATCATGGCCATAGATCGGCAAATGTTGAGGAAGCTGGTCACAGTGAGTGTCTATAAACTTCCCGTTTTGGGAATCACAAGCTACAACACGGAACGTAGGCCCTATAGAAATTGGGACCACGAGTCTTTATTCCAAACTTGGGCACTTCGTACGGGCCCCAAAATGGGCTATTATGTAGTTCTATGTAAGTATGTAACAGTAGAATTTGGCTGGTATTGTCTGCGGTTGTCGGCTGTCAGCGTCTCACGCTTGTCAATTTTCGTCTTTTGACGTCATTCTGCGCGTGATGCTACGACCAGGTACGCATTCACAACTTAATAACGTTGGTAACTGGTGTCTGCGCAATCACGAACGGTTACGTCAATGCCATCTTTCGACACTGCACGTATGGCATTCGTTGTCGTCTGTGCACCGTTTCTAACGGCGCCAATTACTATCTTGACACCAAAAGAATGTACGGCGTGCGATAAAGCGGCTAAGGAACTGAGAGAGGTACTTGATTCCGTGACGTTCGACGCTATACAAGGTGATTCAGAAAAACCCAACACGGAAAAAACGCCGTATCTCAGAAGCGCGTAAATATTTTTGCGCAAACATTTTGCTCATTTATTTAGGATAACGTTGTTTCATATGTTATTTACTTTACTCACGCCAAAGTGACAGAAGCGAAATCTTCAAGGACAGGTTTCGCATCTGAATAAAAAATGTTGGTTTGAACAAAGTAATCCTTGCGGCGAGATATCGCAATTTATGTGTCGGGGTGTTTTTTGAATCGCTTTGTAGAGACTTAAAACAGCCTTCAGTAAGATATTTAATACGCGTTCATCAGACATTGTCACTCATTGTATGCAAATATTTGACTGTGACAAAAATGAGAGTATATTACTGAAAAAGCGTACGAAATTTATGCGGAAATTTACCGAGGGCGTCTTCGGTGATGTCTTTGGTTAAGACTTTGACGAACATGTAGCGTATTTTGAGTTAGACTACGTTTATTAGTATATTTCTATCTTTATTTTGTATATATTACTGTTTATATTTATGTTCTCTGCCAGTGTGTATTCTGGTGAATAAAGCTGTATATAAAGTGAACATGCTCCGATGAAGTCGTATCAAAAATCCACTTGTACGTTGTAGGCTACGTCGAAGCGATTTATTAAGTGAACAACAAACAGCAGTGGCGTAATCGGCAAGTCGACTTCATCGATTTCTTGTCAGCCGAAAACGCAAACACACATGGCGCATATGCTAAAAACTGAACGGAAAGGATAGATACCAGCAATAACATATGGATTGTCGTCTGGACAGAATTCTTTAGCGCAGCAAAGGTAATAAAAGTTAAATTTCACGACTACAGAAATTTGACCACAAATTTCCCGTCTACTATAGCTCAAGGCAATAAGAACTACTTTGGCGGCTTGTAGATAGTAAACGAACACTCACTTAGAACAAAAGACAGCTCTTTGTTTTATTGCTGAAAAGAATTTAACCGCGAGACCACACAAACTGAAGGTGCTGCAGAGAGAATCCACTTTATCAGGCAATAAATCGCTCACCGTTCATCGTCACTCAAAGCATTCAAACCAAAGTATCAATTTATTGCGAAGTCTCTACTTCAACAGATGCAGCAGATAGCTATCACACACAACCAGACTATCAGTTTGTCGTAAATTATCCGTCATGCCGATGCGCAGTCTGTAAATTCAATTCGAGATGTTAAAAGTGATTTATAAAAAGTGACTTATACACTGAGTCGAGGCGACAAACCATCTTCCCACCAAGACCAGCGTCCGAATTAAACGTATCAGCAAAATCGAAGTCCGGAGTCAATGGATATTAACTATACTTGTTTTTCATTCGTCAGAATAATACATGCAAATTGCATATAAAATTACAAACATATATTTGTTACAAAAACAACAGTAGAATTCGACAATAAGGCTCGATGTGTCAAATTATTAGGTGACAAAACCCTACAAGTGTTTTGACTTTTGAGACATTTGACCTTGATCTTTGATATTGAGAGCTATTTTCGTCTTTTTTCTATTCGGGCTGTAATTATTGAATGCCTTGACATAGCAACTTTATTTTTCATACATGTTAAGAATACCCAGGTCATTTTCGAGTTTTACGGGACGAAGTCAAGATCACGGGAGCAAAAAAGGGAAGCACGCAGGTTTGTGCTCCCTCGGACGTAGTTTAACTATACCGTATATTCTCTGGTACTGCTCATCTTCAGACAAGGACGTTTACTAATTACGTTATAAGAAAACGAACACGAACAGCGACAAACTTACTGACTGTTTGACAAACTCGTTGTTGGCGTCGTACGACACGCCTGGTATCATCATCTGGTTCCGTTTGATGTGCGTACGAGATTCTATAGAGGAACGTTCAAAGGCCTCGACAAAACGGCTGCTTATACTATCTTCTGAGGCTGATGACGAAGGAGAGTGGTCACCTTCAGAAACGCCGACGACGAGAGAAATGGCGGTCGCCAGCGTCAACACTGTCCGGCAGATGGAGTGCCTAGTGACGTCGAGTCGTCGACGAACTGACCAGCGACACGTCCGGCTGTCCGCTGCGTGCCGAATGACCCGCCGTACGGTCCGACGAGGCATGCTACCCTGCGCTAAACCTAAGTTCTTCCGTGGAACCGCCGCTCCAACCGGCGTCCGAGTCCAGAGCGTAGTGGAACGCCTTCGACGTCTCGACCATTTGGATTAGTAGCAGTACGTCCACCTTACAAGTTACAAGCGACCAGTCGCCGCCAATTCCGCTCAGCAGCTGCACAGTCCCGCTCAAGTGTGAAATCGTGCGCTTCCCGGACGTAGGATCTCAAACACCGATCGTTGTCGCGGAAGAATTTTATCAACCCAGCCACAACAGGAAGAGATTGGCTACCGGCCGTCGTCAGAATGCGGTCGACCAGTCAACTGTAGAGCAGATCCTGCCATGTGGCTGGCAACGCGGTTTGTAGACTATTATTAGTCAAGCCCACCCACATCGATTTTGAGTTAATTAATCCCTGGCAAGGCGTCAACGTGGCCTATTCAAGGTTCTATGACGGTAATCGATCACCATTTGGCAGAATCGATTAGCGCTTACGTTTGTCGATGCGTTGACGATAACCGTGCTGTCAACCGTCAGACCACACACACTCAATACGCTCTCAGCTCAATCAGCTTTCCTTACGTTGTCGGCTTTCCGCGCAGCAGAACGTACAACTTCGCTGTTTTGACGTCGACCAAAACCTGCCACTTTTTCGTCGACGTTTTTACTTTCGATGTGGAGACAGCGTGGTCGAAGTAGCTTCAGAGTTGCACTTTGCCGACTGCACCAACTGCTCTGCCTGGCCTTGCGTACGTAGTATACACAGCCTTGCTGTAGCTGAGCACTGTCAATTGCCGGTCGCCGAGCACGTGCGCTTTGCCTCGATTTTCCTCGCCGTCGCAAATAAACACCAACATTTTGCAGTGTCATTTTCGCTAGTGGCAGTCAATTTGTCCCCAAGCCAACTCGTTAGAACTCGTTAGGGTTTAGGTTAGTGTTAGACTACTAAATTACCAACCAAATTATTGCAGGGGCTTGTGCCCTAGTGGGAAGTGGCACCCTGTTTTATCGACAATTTATAATACATAGAAAACATTAAAATGTCCAGACTGTTGTATTGGCGTCCAATTATCGGGTGACAGTCAATACTTAAACCCTAACGAGTTTAGTTGAGGAGAAGTTGACTGCCATCCACTATAATTGGTTATGGTGAAAATATTCCAGCGAGAGACAGGACAGTCAAGTGTTGCAGAAAAAAACACTTGGCATGTCAGTAATACGCTTGTGTTGTACAAGGGAGTGCCCGTAGATAGACTTGTTAACAGGCCCGGGAGCGTCAAGTGTAGACAATTATTATTGCAAAGAAATAACTAGGTTACACACATTAAGAAAAATCTGTGCTTATTGCATGCCAACTGAGAGAACTCGGCGAAAATCGTTGAAAATTTCTGTAAATAAACTTTTGATTGAGACGTTTTCGAATGAATTCACTTGATAGGTTACAATTTTAAAATGTCGCTCACAACTGTTAAGAATTCATGCAGTTGGTAACTTGGTATTTTCAAAAATATTTCGTCACATGTTATGGACCGTAGTGTAGAATCAATGGTACGGGACATAGACAATGTGCGTTATATAATGCACTTGCACTTTACAGGTGCGCCATGCAGGTATAGCTATTGTGACCATTATATTGCACCGCAATTCACGAACGTACATGCCACATTTATTAGCTTGATTCACAGATAGCCACGGTGCCAAGTTAGTGTAGCGCGAGCCGTTGCAGTTTCGTTTCTTGACGTGGTGTGAGACTTCGCCCAATCTTCTATCTGACACTGGCAAATTTTTCTACTTCAAAGTTTGGAGTAGAGAACTAGGCTAAACTGACAGGCAGCCGCTCTACACAAGACAGTGTTGACAAGTTTGAACATGACCAGGGTGGTATTTGAGGGTGACGGCAGTGGTGCAGTGATGGCTTGAGGTCGAAGGGGGTGGAGTATGGGGAGGGAACGTGCCCCCTCCCCGTCCGACTAGGGGGTTTGGGGGAGCGTGGAAAGCTGCCGTAGCATATGCATCCCACCCAGGGATGGTTAACCGAATTCCAGTGAGGGGG
>Ga0126335_1002979_pt1 | contig 10355 bp, 7 predicted proteins | sample OlaspJWI45metaG_FD_108409 | JGI IMG/M metagenome (GOLD analysis project Ga0126335, IMG submission 108409) | Marine gutless worms symbiont microbial communities from Oahu, Hawaii - Olavius sp. 1 OAHU.JWI-45 metaG | ecosystem: Host-associated > Annelida > Digestive system > Unclassified | place... | reverse complement strand
TGACTGCCACAACTTGACTGGCCGGGACCGATCGGTGTCGATCTTCTCGAGCCAGAAAGCGGTGCACTTCTGATGGCGTAGTTGTCTGTAGGCGCGGCGCTGATCGAACCACGCCGACTTGGCACATGTACATGTTGACTGCATATCAGCTTAGTCACATACGTGTTATTCTGTTTTGATCTGGCAGTCTGCGGTCTTTCAGCACCAGTGTTTCGTTCAGTTGAGTTCGTCTTCTCAATCTTGGGCTGATTTTCAATGCAGCTGACAGCCCACTTCTTTTTTTAAAATTCAATTCAATTTGATTGAAAACTCTTTACAATTACGTCCTTCATCTCTTACTTTGACAAACAAGTTTAATGAAACAACATGTGAATAGTATATTTATTACCAAATTGGTGAAAACAAAACTGAACAAAACGAGTAAAAATTTTAAGTTGAAGTCAATTTTCACAGAAAATAATGCAAACGGACAAAACTGGCACTGGTAGAAGATAACGACACAAAACGGTCAATTTATCTGCCGTGAAATTTCTACGGAAGATAACACCAAGCCGACGTCAGGTAATGTAACGCAGTGCTATAACTTTATTGTGTTTTCCGTAGTGTTGGGTCGTTTTCATTAATCTGATACCAGTGATACCAGTCGCATAAATCTTGTTAAGACCTGCTCAAAAGTCACGCCGATTTCTCAGAAATGATTTAAGCGTCAGAGTGCACTGTGAATTTTAGTTCTAACTTAACGTTAGAAGATGAAAATTGCTTCAATGTAGAGGGGGGGGGGGTTTCTGGCCCACTCGGTATTATAATCTAACTCACTTTTCAACTTTGCTCAATGATGTCTGTAGGAACAGCTGATGGAAGTTTTCAAACGTTTTGAATGCACTAAAATACGACTGAAGAAGCCTGCAGAAAAATCGTAAATGTTTTCTGCGTTGTTAAATAAAATTTGATAATCCAATTATGATGCGTATTATCGTGCACAACACGTATGGAGGTAAATGACATTAAACATTTACTGCATCTGTCTGTCTGTCACTCTGTCTGTGTGTCCTATATATGTTTCACCTTGTGATAGATTTGTTGTCGTAATGCTTTAAGTCAATGAGCTATTGAAAGAAGTGGCCAAAGTAATTTGTTGAAGGCCGCATCAAATCGATGAGGAAATTGGGATTCCTGTCTAACACAATGTTCTTTGGGACCCTAGGAGTTTCTGCCCCAAGCAGGATCTCAATCTGTCTAGCCGTGTTTGCACAGCAAAGCTGCGTGAAGCCACATTACCGACAGATTGACAGACGTCCTGTATTATTGATCACAATAGTCCGTATTCAACGTGTCTTTATAAAAATTATTTATTTAATATGTTTTGTGTTTTAACTGCAGACCATTTGCATTTGCTCGGTTTTTGGACTACGAGAAAGCTGGAGAGGCATTTTCTGCTGTTGATGGAACTAATTTTGGTGGAATGAAGCTCTATGTGTGCTTTTCCAAATCGTCTATTGTGACCGAAGACGTTTACAAAAAACAATGTAGCAATGTTCGCTTCAACTTTACACTGAACACCAGCCAACAGGAAACTGGTCAGCACTAATTATACGATATTTTTACTGTTAGGCAAGTTAATATGAATCAGAACAACAGGACCATATTGCATATTTTCTATGTAATTGCTATCTAAATTTAGAGATTAACTAAAAATGGAAAACCAAATGAGTTTTTCTGCATCAACCAGAGAATGTGTCAGACTAATGTGTCATTAATGATGGGATGGTTTGATGGGCTTACAAGAAATAACGGAATATTCTGTAAAATATAGGTTGGGTAATTTTACTTGTGAAATTATTAGCGTAAACAGAAGCATTATACATCATGAAAAACCTAACTTTTAAAGTCTAAATCATGTTGTGATACGTTGGATGCAGTATTTTAGCTCCGTTCCATGAATTGTTATTGGTTTTTAAATTTTATTTCAATTTTGCAGAAGTGATTGCAGTAAATTGGAGCTTGAATGATCATATGTTGTTTCTTGTTTGTCATAATGCTCAGTGATATTGGTTCACAGTTGTTGGCATCGTTTTTAAAATGTAATACGTGTCCATTGTTTAATGCACAGCATAGAAATGCATTCTCATATAGCAGTTGAGAATTAACAGTGCACGTGAGGTTATTTTAATACACATACTAGTGAGGTATATGTTAGACATAGACCAATCCTGCTGATGGTGTTGCAGCAGCTGCTAAAGACAATGATGATGATGATGACGATGATTCTTGGGATTCTGATGATGATGGTAATGTAGTCGTCAGACCTGATGCTGCTGCTGCTGGCCGCCGAGATCACTATGATAGATGCGACAATATTGATGAGGATGTTCACAGTGACAGAGGTAGATGTTGTAATGGAAGAATTGGCACTGATTATGTCCCTGTACACCCAGGCCGTCTAGTGGTTCATGATTGTGCTCTTGATGGTACAGACAGTCGTGCTGGCTGTCATGGTGGCACTAGAGTTGCTGGCAACAGGCACGGAGGTGGCAGTTTTCTCAGTGGTAAAAACAGTCGCGGTACAGGTGGTCGTGGTACTGGCAGGGCCGGGAGATCCTGGCACGACAGGAGTGGCGATGGCAACAGAAGAACTGGCAGTGTTTCTGTTAGTAGAAATGGTAGAGAGAATATCAGTCCTGATGGTGGTGGTTATCATGCGGTTAGTATTGACGCTGATGGACTGGACAGTGTCAGTAATGGTTGTACTGGTCAGGATCACGTGAATACTGGCAAGGATACTAGCAGGAATAGTGATGATGTAAATGATAGTACTGATAACCGAGTTACTGATTGTGTAAACAGAGAGAATGATGGTTGTGGCAGTAGTTGTGGTCAAGATAGTAATAAAAGTGATGGAGCTGCTGCAGCTGATGTTGAGAACACCCAGAGTCAGTCTGCATTCGTCAGACAACAGCGCATGAGATGGCTGCAATCAACGACTCACACCATGACTAAACAGTCTAGTTTACAGTCACAGATGGCAACAACTGATAATTTTGGCAAACGTTCTGAAGATAATGAAGATAAACCCACCGTTGCTGTCAGTACTGTAAGTTGTTCAGACCATACAGTTACCATAACGAATTCTGCAGTTGCCGTTTGTGAGAATAATACAACAGCCATGGCTAATAATGCACCTAGAAGTGAGCGACAAGACACCCAGACTGAACCTATAGTAACACACACAGCTGAGAAAGAAACACAACAGACTTGTGTGGAGAATGGTGAAGGTGATGGTAAAGACTTAATAGGTGAGAATCTGTATAGAAATTTCCAGAAGAGTCAAAACGGCAGCGGTGGTGGTGTAAAATTGACGATCTCTGAAACTGAAGATACAAAAGACAAGAGCAAAAAAGAAACTGAAGCCACTGTGAATGAGAATAGGTCTACTGGTCTTGATGGTCAGAGACTGAGATACCAGGCGGCATCAAAGGCTGGAATTCCAAAATGTGATACAACTGACTGTGAGCTTCAGCAGCAGCGAGTGTGGGATGCTGGAAGTAATGTTTCGTTAAAGCTTACAACAAATGAAAGCCAGTCTGTGAAAACTCGAATAAATGCAGCAGCAACCGTTGAAGAACAAGTCCAGAACGTTTCTACTTTGAGCAGTTTAGTCTTGCCATTGCCGGTAAGTGAATTGCGAGCGCCGTCAACGACTCAGAAAGATGTTAATAGTTTGTCATCTCGACGTTTACTAGAAACGTCAGAAACTAACGACAGTCTTGTGTCGTCGTCGACCTCAGATGCAATATCTACTGGATTGCAGGAAGTCTTCAGTGAAATAAGAAACTTCAGTAAGAGAGATTGTGAACCGGCAACGCGAGCTGCTGTTGCTACGTATTATTCTCACCCCAAATCTGTGTGTTTGGAGGAACCATTAATGGAAGACGCGTTTGACGTCTACGTGAAACAAGACGAGTTAGATTTCTGGTCACAAGGATGCTTAGCATTGGAGTCGACGAGAGCACAGTTGCAAGACATTTGCCCAAATATCAAACCTCTTGAAGACTTTGCTGACAGTGAAGATACGCCGCTTAAACTGCCAGTGGTTTCGGCTTCTGAGATCACTTGTGATAAACGTGAGGAAGTTGGTTCAGGAGAAAGCCAAAACGCTTGTGAAAATGAGACGTCAGACAGGTCAGATGTGGAAAAGAGTTCATCTATTACCAAGACTCTACCTTGTTGTACACAATCGTCGACTTGCGTCTATTATTCTCGTAGCAATCTCGGAATTGGCAAGGTTTTGCCTAGATGTTTACCAACATTTCGCTATGGTGAAAGCTGGAATAGCGTTCTAGGTAGCACAACAACAGCTGCAAAACCAGTTCTGAGAATTTGCGATAAGACTGTCGCCGTACAGTCTCAGAGTTCAAATAAACAGTCTGTCAACAGTCCTGTTTTTCATTTGCTGAATGACCAAGACACTGTTGCAAACAGTACAAAGCAGACGATTCATCATGATGCAGCGTCGCAGGAGTATTTGTCATCTACAACAGGAAAAGTTAACTCCAGTTTATGCCAGAACTCGACAGTAGGATGTGGGTCTGTCGGTCAAAGCTTAAACGCTGTAGTCGAGCCTAGAGACTCGACTGACAGCTTGAACTCGTTGCCGAAAACTGCAGCAACCAAGACTATGAATGCTGATAGCGGAAGTCAGGTGGCGGATACAGTTGTAAAGTATGCGATTCCTGTCGAGATGGAAGCAGACTTCATTGAGCAGATGCATCACGAAACGTGCCACGATGTGCCGCCGAGTTCAACGCGAGATTTTTCCTCTGAACTTTCACTTCACATAATTGTAACTCATGTTGTTGACGCACGACATTTCTGGGGCCAGATCGTCAATGAAGGAATTCAGGTGATATTAGTTTTTATGTGATCTTGTTCACTGTTGAGTTAACTATATCTTTCCTCAGTCACGCGTGTAACTGTGTGGCTCTAACTCTGGCACGTCTTAACCAATCTTCAGAATTATTTCACTGCTAGAAAAGGCACGAAGTTTGCTACAACAGACATGAATTGATCGTTTATGTGCTTGGACGGCCTCTCAAGTTAAAGGATGAAAGGGATGATGTAGTTGGTGACAGAAGCATTTAGTTAGTAAACTTCACACTAATTTTCTGAAGTACTGAAGTTGAGTAATACCATGCTTAATGCATGTCAGATGTCTGTAGCTCTATATGTATAGCCAGTCTCAGTCCCTCGATGCCCGGTTTAAATATTATTTCTGAAAAAGATTGAAATCCTACTGATGTTGCAACTTACTTTACAGCACACAGTCTGTTTAGTTTACAGTAGATATTTGTTACCGGTATACGTGTCAGTATTTTCCGGTCGGAAAAATTTTCCTAGTCCAGACAAGGTCGTTATTTATAAGACTATTACTTTTTACTACTTAGGCCTGGAGTTGCTATTAATAAATTCAAGGATTTGCCATGACAAAGTGGCAATATTATAGTAAATATTTTTTGAATTTTCTGCATTCCATTGTTATTTCAATGCAGAAACAAAAGGTTGAGCAAATACTGGAGACAATGGAACAGTTGAAGAAGAGCGATAACTTGCAACGGGTAGCTAGTCGATACAAGCGGAGAGCGGCGACTTTTTATGCCGGAGAGCTTAGCAGGTGCGACATGTGCGGCTATGTGGGTATTTATACTGGTAGTACAGGCGGAGCGAAGTTCTACGCATAGCCTTACTTCGTGTTATTTCGTATGCCCGTCTGTCCGTCCGTCCCTCTGGCAGTAATTCACGATATCTCGAAAACGTTGCAAGATACGATGTAATAGGAAGTCGCATATAGGCTTTTGATCGGTATCGAAATCGGTGACCTTGAATGACCTTGAACGGCGTTGTGGCCATTTTATGGTGTTCTTCGCCGAAAGCGGTAGGTTTCAGAGCCAACGAACTGGCTGATGCAGAGCCATACTGTCTGCGACAGAAATGTTGTCCAAAGACTCTAGTTATTGGCAATATATGATTCATGGCGGATTATTGGCGGATTTTCACCCCAAACGAATGCGTTAAAGAGAGACACCCGACTGTCAAAAGTAAAAATGTGGCCCAGTACTCCGCCATATCTGCGAAGCGGTGCGAGGAAGGACTTCTGGTGATGGTAGTAGTTACTAATAGTAGTACGTACTAGCATAGAGCCACCATGCGAATGCAGTTAAAACGTACTGCCAGTTCAAGCAGTAGCCCGTCCTGCAACTCTTTGCTTCTCAAATTTACATCTTTGTTTAACACGGTGGCCGTCGTATGCGGATATCGTGTAACGGTTTTAACATTTATGTCATATTTTGCTTTTGTCTTCATGCTCTGGCAGCCCATCTTTCCAAGTTATAAACAGTGTTTTTCAAATTGTTCTATTCAGGTTAAGGCGAGATGCTTGGTGTATAGATATATCAGAGTGACTGACAGAAAAAAACTGGAGTTGCACAATAGTTTATTGGATATTGTGGAACAACTTTATTGTCTATGTGAACAAATAACAAGCGGTGAAAGTTATTTGGCGACAGGCCGCATCGAACCCTTTCCTTCTCGCCTTAAGAGATGGGGACCCCCATCAGTTACAACGTGGGAATTCCCAGGAGTCTCCACCCCAAACTGAACGTTGATCGGTTCAGTCGTTGTTGCACAGTCCGCCAGTGTGACAGACAAACAGACAGACTGACAGACAGAATGACAGACGCCTTTGATCATCAATTACAATAGTCCAAATCTGAATCTCATGCATTCGATGCGGCCTAAAAACACATCTAAAGACAGCTTGATCTTATAGGCCTACTACTTGGTGTGAAACAGAGTCTGGATATCGACAATGTCGCCTACGGAGAGCGAGGTTCACCACATCGACTTTGGCAACCAGCAGACCGTGCTAACCAGAAACCTATTCGAACTTCCCGCCTACGTCTGGGACATTCCTCCAGCGGCGGTGCCTTGCCGGTGGGTCCGTCCCGGTATGTAGACGTGACCGCGTGCTATCTGTCTTACAGAGTATAGATGATTCTGGTCTTCTACTTCTTTAGTCTTTACTCTGCTAGACAGCTGTAGGCGGCGGCACACTTCTTGATCTTGAATTTGAATTGATTTCAACATCAGTCACGGCAGATTGTGAGTCGCTGGAGTTTATCCTCACGCGTCGAGATCGACACTCGTCATTTCCGTTGAACCAGCAAGGAGCAAGCAATTGAATAGCGATCCGTTAAAACCAAAACAGAAGTGTTTGCGGCTGCAGTAGTGTCGATCACTAGCGCTTTACATGTCTATGAGAGTTGCTTAAACCAGATGAGAGACGAAATAATGAAGTAATTTCAACAACAAGTTAAAAGAGACTGCAGTTCATGTCACGTCTTGCTAGTGCCGTGAGCGAGCGAGTGTGAGACAATGAATGTGCGTAAGTTAAAATGACAGAGACACATTGATTGTTTGTTTGATGCTGACAGATGAGGACGTGCGTCAGCTACAGAAGCTGCTGAACACAATAGTTTTAGCACGCATTGTAGAGGGCTTGAGATCAAGCAAGGTCAGAACTTTGCTTTTATGAGCTTGTTACGGTTGGGCCTAGCGTTGTGTTGTGTTCATGTAAAGTTGTATAGGCTATTTTAATTCTGGAAAGTTGTGCAGCATTGTATTAGACGAGTCATGTTAATTATGTTGGCACGCATTGTTTTACTTGATTTTGCAACAATTGTTAGCTTTTGTTCTGTTTTTCTGCATTCCATAGTCCAAACTCTAAACTTATTGTTCACTTACTGACTTTGATTAAATTAAGTTTTCTACTTCTGAGGACGTCAAAATGGCGTGGCGTTGTGGCTCAGTGGTAGGGCGTCGGCTTCGTGATTGGAAGGTCGCGGGTTCGACCCCCGGTCTATGCGCTACCACGTAACAACCTTGGGCAAGTTGTTTACATGCACGTGTTTCTGTCCACCAAGCAGTATAAGTTGCTACCAGCTTCAGCTGGGACATAGTGCACCACAGGAGCGGTGCTGGTAGGCTGGCAGCCTATCGGCAGACGTTGCGCGCCCTTGTAACGTCTTCGTCGTGTTACGGCGCATTAGAAATAGTCTGACTATTATTATTATTATTGTTGCAGTTGGTGGCCAACTGGCGCCGCTCCAGCATCGCTAATACTTGTGGTTGCCGTTGTATTTCATCTGCGGTTTGTCGGATGTCATAATAAACGAATATTTATTTATTTATTTTATTTTACCAACGGATGTGTAGCTCAAAGATATCCCGGAGTGATCGCCCAGAGGACCCCCTCCAGCAGATCCGTCCCCAGCATGGCCTGCGATACGTGCAGATGTTTTCGTTTCGACCACTGCATTAATACTTCCTTTTAGTGTACTTAATTCATTCATTCATCCATTCATTCATTCATTTGTCACGTTTAATTCAGATACAACGGTCCATATCGACACAAATAGACTGGAAAGAAATATAAGTAACATAAAAGCAGTGACAATAAAACACACAAACAGTTATAAACATAATAAGCATAGCTCTAAACCTATCGTCCTAGTTAATACAATATTAATCTAATAGCATTCATAACAGCACCACCAGACAGTTTTAATCTGTTGTGAAATACAGCTGTAGCATTATGTAATACAGTATTAAAACTAGGGAGATTTGGTTGTATGAGCATAGCTGACACACTACTATACTTCGGAAAGCCAATGTATAGGTTGGTTATGAGTTTGCTCCTGTCATGCCCTTCACCCCATTGTACAATCCGGCTCGTTGTCTGTTTCAGGAACGACACATGTTCGACGTGCAGATCTTGCCTCAGTGAATATGAACATCAGTTCAGCTACAGCAACTATAAGCGTTTTCAGTGATGTCTGTAAACTGTGATTGTGTATGACCGTGGTCTCTTCTGACTTGAAGCAAATTTTCGTTATATACTATAATTATGCTGTAAAGTAAAATTTATTAATCTTATTATGAAATTAATCCTAAAAGTACAGTGTATAGGAAAAGTACTATAATAAGAAAATAAAGCTATTACTTGTTCTGTAAATTGGTGATATTTATTTCATTTTTCATTAAATATACCACTGAATGAACACTAAAAATTCGACTAATGTTTTAACGTGCTCGTGGAATGAACTCACTCACAGCAGAAAAGTTGTACAATTCTTTTTCCAACAGTGCGACTGGCTTAGAATACTCAACTTTTATAGCGGTAAGGAGTGGTGTATACCCTCAGTGAGTGATATAGCAGTAAGCCAACAGTTCACCAGTTAAGTAGCCGTCACAAATACGAAATTATTGACACAAGTTCGCTAGCATGTTTTAACTCGTTCGTACGAAGACGGAGAATAGTCAGCATTGTTTTATTAGGCCTCATACATGATGTAGATGGCATTATTGCACTGTGTGGCATAATGGCAATAACAACAACAATTAAGGTGTGTCCGAGAGGAGCACAAACCTGCGCGCTGCCGATTTTTACGACAATGACCTTGAGATTAATCCAGCGGCCTTAAAACTCGAAGGCTAACGACACCTTGTTGGAAAAGCGTGTCGGAAAAATGGAACCACTAGTATTTTAGGCATAATTTTCACAAAGTTGAAACAAATTTTTATAATTTCTGGCACAATTCGTCTTAACATTTAAGACAACTGGAAAAAATATATAAAGTGTCATTACTACTTGCACAGCACTACGTAATGATGACTTAAGTTTGACGTCATCAAAATGCTTGCGCTATCATGGCGTTCCTGGAAAGAGAAACGCCACAGTTCATTTAGCCGCTACTGTGGCCTCCAAATTCGCTAGATATAAATCCGGTTGACTACAGTGCGTGGAGAATACTGTAGGAGAAGGTGTACAAACACGCATCACTGATCTTTACGACCTCAAACAGTCAAACATCGCATCAGAACCGAGTGGTCTAAGCTAGATCATGCCGTCATTGCTGCAGCTGTGCGTCAGTGGCGTCGTCGTCTTTCAGCATGTGTTAGGGAGGGCAGTGGTCATTTCGAGCACTGCTTTTAATTCTTTTAATTCATTTTGCTTTGCGATAACTGCGGCTTTCGATCATAGGCGTCAACGCCGTAGGGGTTGCAGGGGTCGCGACCCCCCATTATTTGACCTGCACGGGTCGTCCTGTGTTGACGACCCCCCAATATTTTGACAAGTGTTTTATTTTTTCCCTTCAGCGGAACTTCTGAATATTGCTAGTCGCTGTCATTTTTATCTGCAATGCGCCCACCAATTTCTCGAGCATAATTACTGATTTATTTACTGATTTTTCGCAACTTGTAGTGCGATTGACACCAACTCATATCAGTAACGATCTCAT
>Ga0126335_1002978_pt1 | contig 10357 bp, 8 predicted proteins | sample OlaspJWI45metaG_FD_108409 | JGI IMG/M metagenome (GOLD analysis project Ga0126335, IMG submission 108409) | Marine gutless worms symbiont microbial communities from Oahu, Hawaii - Olavius sp. 1 OAHU.JWI-45 metaG | ecosystem: Host-associated > Annelida > Digestive system > Unclassified | place... | reverse complement strand
GGAGTAAAAGAGGGAACATTAACACAGCTGCTGTAGTTACTATAGCACAGTGCAATACTCTTGTTGCACGATGTTCTAGGCAGCTTATAGGTCCAGCAGATTGGGTTTTTGTCACATTGGGACACTTACGCTGTGATTAGCCTAGAGGCGGTTGCCTACAGTTAGCCTAGTTCATATTGTGACACAGTGGAGTGGTTCTGGTGGGACTGAACTGGCTTCCTTCAGTGCTTTGACGCTGTTGGTTGGGTCATCTGGCCTGTAAAAATCGTCCCCGAAATGACCTATAAAGTGTCGAGTGGGACGTTAAACCTATGCTCACTCACTCACTCACTCTTATGGCCTAAACAGCCATGAAAGGCCCATAGGCCGAACGAATGTGCAGTATGCATTTTTTTGATAAAAATGTTATGCAAAATGTAATTACACTCACCGTGATGGTGTGTTTAGCGTTGGCATTCCAGTGTAAGTGGATACTGTTGATTGCAGGTTTAATTCCGTCTGCGACACTGATAGCAACAAAGGCAAGAAGATAGCCAACAGCCAGCTGTGATGATTATATCTTTGAGCATCGGCCGTTCTCATTTCTCATCTGTTGCACCTGCTGCCGTTATTATTACATTTCATTCTTGCAGGTTTTGTTATCTGAGATAAAATTTTAGAAGCAAAGTTCTTTCCAAGCCATGTTGTTCCACTACGCGGCACTGATTTCCATTTCTATAGCCGTCAGCCAGACACCAGCACACTGTGTGCCGCGAGAGCGTAGATATTTGCTATGGGGCTAGTGCATTGTGTGGCGTCATTTCACTGTCTGGGTTTTGCTGGTGCAGCTGTGTCTACCCAGCGAGGGGTGGCGTACTTTTGACATTTCGATCTCTGTCAGACCTTTGTCAGAAGAAGCTCATTTAATTCTTGTTCTGGTTCTTGCCATGGTAGTGATGTGACGTGGCAAGAAATCGGTTGTATGTGTGGCTCAGTGTGTAGCTGCCCTCATCGCGGTTCACAGAACGCTGTCCCGCCTTTTGGATTTGTACAGCTTCCTTGATCCATCTGGTACTTCTGTCAGACTCCTTGTCTAGGAATTTTGATGCCGGCCAGTTGATCGCATGGTTATCATGAACAGTCAACGCTAACTTATTTTGTTCCGACAAACTGGATAGACGCTGACTTCTTGTGAAAGATTTCTTTGTTGTTGTCTCCGCCTTGATTTCTTGCCACGTCGCATCACTACCGTGGCATGAAGCAGAAGAATTGAACAAGTTTTACCAACCTAAAGAAGATGTTTATGGGTGGTTGGTTACTTGCCGAGTTCATGTGCGAACGAGTTGACTTGGGACAAGTTGACTGTTGCCCATATCCTAGTAACTACCAAACCTCACGTCGAGTAGCTAAGCTAATTGAATCCAGTGTGTTTGTTGCTACTAAGCCAAACTACCATCAGCAGTGAGTAGTGTTTTGATGGATTTGTTGACAAGGAGGCAGTGGAATAATTTATTTTGAATTAAATAAGAGAAAAATGTCCAAGGAGGAAACAAGTGATGAAAATTCCATTCAGGTGTGTTTTGCAAAATATATGAGTATTGGTGTCCTGTGCATTGTCTGTTCATGTGTAAAGGTGGTCTGCAAATGCTTTGACTGAATGCTTTCCAGTTTGGTTACTGTTGCATACATAAAATTTTTTAAAGTGGCCTAAGTAAAAACGTCAGGACAACTAAAAAGAAAAATGTAGTCATGGAAATGATATAGAAAACAAAAGTTTTCAGTTTCCGGCAGAATGACGTCAGTGATACAGTAATGATGAACAGTCATGTACCACAACTATTTTTGATCTAATGACTGCCGTGTTATGTTTCATCAGTGTACATGTATTTTCACTGTTTTTTGCTTGGTTTTCATTACGTTGTATGCCATGTTTTGCTCCACTGTAGCAATACGATACTAGACAGATCAGCTAAAATGGCTTACAGGGTGCTGCATAAAAAAACAATTCCCTAAAAAATTAAATTATCCCCAGAAAGACGTAACTAAAATTAGTGAAATTTTCAGAATTTAATTTTGAGAGGTACTACTACAGGTTCTGAAAATTTCGTTAATATAGTCAGTAGGGAACAGAAGTTACACCTGTCTGAAGTGAAAACTGCGATTTTGCAACTGAATGGTCTGTATTTTCGTAACTGTTGTAAAAAATGTGGACAAAAGTTTTCGTTTAGGCTTCACTTCATCGAGGAGAAAGCAAAGTTAGATGCGGAGTATTAAACCAACACGATACTGCCCAGCCTGGTTAAAAATAGCAGGCGAATTGTGACAGGCCAGTTCATCTTTCGATCTGGTCTGCCACAAGGTTGAAATGATGAAGCAGTAGTCATTTTGTAAAAAGCTTCAGTCATGCATATATTCAGTAACCGTACTTGCAGGCATACTCGAGTTGTGGTTCACTTAATAAAATGCACTTTTGGATTCTCACAGCCATAGTTTTATTTTTTGACAGAATAGTTCGATAAAATTGACAGATATCATAGGTAACTACTTCCGCGTTAAACACTGAAAAACAACATAAAATGTTTTGTTGTTTTTGAGAAATTTTTCTTAGGGGATTGTTTTTATGCTGCATCCTGTATATGAATGAACTGCTGTCAGTACCAAGCAATAGTGGCTTGTCTACACTCGTGATAAAGATAGTAGCCACGTTACACCAACTTGTACCATACTGCCCTTGCACACACGATGGGTTGCACATTGGGCCCACTGGCCTTAGAGCCAGCCTCAGTGCTGACTGGCTACTAAAAACCCAGCTGATGCCACGGTCCCCACAACAGAACAGAACTATGCAGTAGCGCTGACCTAAAGCACTACAGTGTATAACTTTTGAACAAAATATACATTGTACTGTGTTATTGATTACATCAATGCATTATGCAGCAAACAAGTTCTGACACACGGTTAACAGTGAATGCACAATGTACGTTGATTAGACCAAAGTGTGCGGCTGACGAATACATGTATGCGTAGCAAAAACGTCAATTAGAATATATTTGTAGTTTGGTATGAAATATATTTACCCTCCCTGCCAACAGATGCAGAGATGTGTCAACAGACAAGGTGAGAAAAGAGTAAACCTTTAGTCGTGCAAGTGTAATTAGTACAGGCATGAAGTGCAGCCAAGTTGGCAATATCAGGACAGGACCATGGGCCTCTACTTCAGGCTGACATTTTCTTGAAGAGAATCAGTCTCGTGGATTCTTCGCGTAGACTTGGCTCAGTCTAGTGCATCTCAGCTTGCGGACATAACTATGCTGCTATCCACCTTATTTTGCCTTCACTTCATCTGAATACATCATAAATTCATAATGCACAATTTACTTGCGGAAGGGACATGTCGGTGCGTGATCCATGTCACCAGTTTGTCAGTTCTCCATTTCTCCATGGTACTAAATGTTCTACGTTCACTATATAAACTTACTTTTTACTGCACTTGAAACTGCAGGGTAATAGCTGTTCTGTAGGATGCACATGTAACTACTCTGGTGTTCGCAGGTTTGTCCAGCAAAAACTGAAGAATGACATCTACTAATACTACAGAAAGAAAAATCAAACAATCCATTAGGACTAAATTCAAACTCAGAACGTATTCCATTTCACACTTCACAATAAAAGATATTATAGGATTGATTATTTTTATTTTCATATTATTAACAATCTCAATATTCTGTCCAAATCTTATTAGTGAGAGCAGTCCCATCGCTTACTAACTTATAGAGCAAATAAACAGAAAGAAAATGAACGCAGCAGAGTTTTGGTCTGCTTCAGTCTAGCAACAGAAAATAACTACATGTCATATGCACATTCACACACTCATTGCCACAATAAAGCTCGTATGCTGAACAGAATAACGCAACAGAAAATTAAGAGTATCTGTGTCTATGCTACACTGCACTGGATATACTGCAGCTTCAAAACATACACACAATACACACTTAACAAAATAGATCATTGCGAAAAAGAAAACAACCAACATATTTAATAACTAATAAAAACAACTGTCATTTGTTTATTGTTCGAACACCTTTATGAGATACAAACTGATACAACGACGTAACATAACAACTTTGTTTCCGTGTGAGTGAGTGAGTGAGCAGAGGTTTAACGTCCCACTCGACAATTTATAGGTCATTTCGGGGACGATTTTTACAGGCCAGATGACCCAACCAAGAGCATCAAAGCACTGAAGGAAGCCAGTTGGCCACTGAGATAGGCTTTCCGTGTCCTGCATTATCTAATACTCCATAACCAACTACAAGGTGGGAAAATGAGGCGACTGTTATAGACCAATCATGACTTAATTGTAAAACAATATACTCATTAGGCCTATTCATCCCCCAGAACGATTCATTTCGTTTGCACACACATACTACTAGTGGCTCCGGCCCGATTAACATCCAAAAGAAAGAATGTGGAGAGATGCAGCTGGAGGGTTACAGTTCAGAACTAGGATTAACACTTAACCAGGAACACACGAGAGAATGATGCAGCAACAAGAAAACAACATAACAATCCACACAACAACTGACAACGATAAAAATATACAACATTATAAAGCAGCATACACCGTGTATCAGTCCAGATCATAATGAGCACTGCACTGACACTGACAAAATGAACCACAGTCAGCAAGCAACACAATTAAGAGACATTACAGCACACAAAGATAGAATTGTCACTGGTAATGGCACAGTATTGCACTGATTTGTGACAATACCACGTATCATCCGTAGAACGTTCAGTATCATTACATAGAAGAATACTACTAATAATCATCATAACAAGTGGCTACAGTAATGCTGTAATGGCTGCATCGAAGTTGCATCATCTGCCAAATCAGTAAGAACAGTCGCCCACATGACTGACAGACACCCATGCTACCGGATTATCGATTGAAGTAGTCTGCATCTCACGCGTTCGATGCAGCCTAAGAATAATTCTAGCAGAATTAAATGTGCATAGAATATCAGAACCAACTAGCAATACGATCAGAATATTATTTCACAATTAGCCATATATCATCTATGCACAGATAAATGCTGTGAGAAACAGCAAACTTCTAAAGCACCGATTATTATGCATATGCTACAACAAAACTCAGAAACTGGCGAGCAAATAACTTGACTTCACTTACAGTATGAGCGTGTAGAGCTCTAGATTCAAGCTGTCGCTCTGGTAAGTCTTGTAAATGACAAATGCCGCGGCTATGAGCTGAACAAAAGAGCAGCCATGGTGAATGTTATTTAGGCAAACGACAGATGTATTGAATTTCACCTTAACTAACATATTTAAAAGTGCACCGACTGAAATTTGAGGAAAATGTTTCCAATAACTGAACGCTGTTGCGCAAATTGCTAGTTAGCTTTAATGCAGTACTGCTTCTCTGCAAACTTGGCAGCATACAAAACACTGGTCCCAATCCAAATGAAACAAAAATGGTTCCACACAGAGAATGCCTTTCCACAAGTTACAAACTGTCAAAACTGTTCGGATACTATGTAAATACTAGGTCTGCTACAGCCACTGTCCTATACAGCACACTATTATGACACGAAGATCAAGTAACATGCAGTTGAGTTCTGTCGTGTTTCTTGGATAACATGACATGTCGCCCACACGATACACACCAAGTGATGCGACTGGTTGGCCTGTCTGTGCGTGACAGCATACATTCAAAACGACAGTCTTACAAACTGAGCAGCGTATCCACATTCTACCATATTCTATTCTAGTTTTCCATTTACGTCACCACCATTGGACAACTTTGTAAGACTGTCCACAGACTGTTTTCTCACTTCCGGATAATAATTGTGCGTTGTTCATCCGTTCCCGGTGTGACACTCACTTGTTCTTCGATGGCCATTTGAACAGCTTGAATCTAGATGACATTGACGGACTTGCGCATGACACCTGCTGGGTATAACTGACATCCTGCTAGCAATTACACATACATTTATCATAATGACATTAATTTGGTTGCAGCTAATATACACAATTCTATCCACTCACTAGCAATATTTCACTGCAAACTGAACATCGTTTGTTGCATCAGGCTTGCCATTGTAGGCCCTAAAGTTATACACACACTGAGCCACAATATAACCGATTTCTTGCCACGTTATGACCCTACTGTGGCGAGAACCAGGCAAAGAACTAAACAAGTTTCTTCTGACAAAGATCTGTGACAAAAGCCAAAATGTCAAGGTAAAATGTTTGGTTGTGTCTGACATAATTATTTTATAAAAGCTACGTATTTTAACAAGTGCACAAAATCCGAGACGGCTTACGGAGGGGCAGTGATTGGCTAATGCAACCAAATAAATATACTATATCAGAGAACACACATGCTGCAGCCTGCTGCAAATAAACTCTTTCCTACTTAAACAGAGCAAAACTACTGAAAACAGTCAGTGAAAAGCCATGTTACAAGAACGAACCACAATAGTAAACGATATCCGAACATGATAAGGAGAGTTACTGACACTAGCAGACGTTGTAGGTGGACTGATTGTAGGGCAAGTGATGGAACGCTGCAACGACGCACTGGCACTGGATCGTGGACTCATCAGCCCCTCAGGATGCTGAAATTGCATGATATGCATGACCATTTTAATTTTCAGAAACAAAATGCACGATGTTAACAGGTATGGTCCGCTTTGAACATGAAGCATAACAGAAAGCCATTGAAATGAAGAGGCATGGTAATATAACAACATTGTTATTAACGATTAATAGCAACAAAATAACAAGAGCTTCGGTTTCTGAGGAAACACAAAAGGCGATTTTTCCAAATTTCAGCTAAGCATTGCAAGACTGTCTTTTTGTCCCTATGAACAAATTCAATGCTATTGCTCTTTCCTCAGGCACCTTCACTAGCCACTGGGATAAAAACAGGTTATGGTACTGCAGTAAATATAAACAACAGTTGTAAGGGTGAGTGAGCAGACGCTTAACATCCCACTCAACACTTTATAGGTCATTTCGGGGACGATTTTTACAGGTCAGATGACCCAACCAACAGCGTCAAAGCACTGAAGGAAGCCAGTTGGCCACTGAGATAAGCTTCAGTCCCACCTGAACCACTCCACTGTGTTACAATATGAACTGTAGGCAACTGCCTCTAGGCTAATCACAGCGTAAGGGTCCCAGTGTGACGAAACCCAATCTGCTGGGCCTATAAGCTGCCTAGAACATCGTGCAACATCAAAATGTTGCACAATACAATAGCAACTAAAGCAGCTGTGTTAATATTCCCTCTTTACTATCAGCTGAGGCTGCGGAGGTTGACAGGTACAATAGTAGTCAAATATTAGGCATCCGAGAACCAAAGTCACGTGATCATGCCACGCCACACTGCGACTATAGTCCAAATGTGGGACGATGTGGCCTGACATAAGGTGAGGATTAAGGGCAGTGGTTGCATGATGGTGTCACGTGCATGATCACGTGACTTTGGTCTTCGTATGCCTAATATCTGACTACTTACAATGGTTGTGTTTTTACCTGAGCATGAAGCATAACAGACAGCCATCGGTACATCTCCTGTTCACTCGTGAAGCTAACACTGTGTCCAAAATACGGACTGCAAACAACACATGCCAGTCATCATTCATTTACACTGCATGTACCAGCAGTGGTGTATTGCTAAACATGGAGGTGGGTATATGCAAAAGGGTGTGGCATACGTGTATACAGTATACCCTGCTTATTTATGATCACTGAGGTGAGTATACGCTGTCAAAAAAACCCGGAGTTTGGTGTACGGCGTATACCCCCCAATACACCACTGTGTACCAGCCTACTGTAATTCTATAATATTCTATGAATCTATCAGACGAGATGTCTAGCGTAGGCCATACTGAGTAGTGAATACTTTAACTGGTCAGTGACTGGAAACAATTTATGACAAATGCTATGCTGACTGTACTTAAGACTAAGATCTAAACTAGAAATACAAACGCCGTCATTTCATAACAGGGCAACGAAAAGTTACAAAAGTACAATGTTAACAACACCGTTACCTCGTTAGCTTTTCAGTGACGGAGTAGAACGTGATTGAATGCCTAAACCAACACAAAAAATTCACATCAGCATTAAAAAATTCACTTATTGAAACTACCGTAATTAATATGACTATTAATTACAAGTGAGGTTACTATCATCACAGGGTCCTCAGTGCTCCGCACTGACTAGGTAGAATGTTGAGAATCCACTCACACAGTGGCACCACATGTACGCTGTTTCTGTGTATATGTTGTGCTGCCGTGCGAGTGTTTTCGTAAAACTGGCGTTTTGTCCTATTTTGGTGGTTTTTGCAAATTTTGCCACATAAAAAACTTTATCCAGAAATGTAAGCGCATGCATCATCACCATACCAAACGCCACCTTGGTGCCAAATTTGACGTTATTAGCCTTCTCAGTCCTGAGATATCTTTTGGAAAAGAAACAATCACCCAACCAGACAGCCAGACACCCAGCTTATTTTGCCATCCATGAACCTCAATGCCGAGGAAAAGCAACAACACGCGATTAAATATATCAAATTATTTATGACACAACGACACGGTAACACTGATGAAATCAGACGGAAACAGAAATCACCGAATCAGACGTCAAAAACTGCAGAGAAAAAGCTCAATCATAACACCCAAGTATGCAGCATCAAACCGATGTACTGACTTGGTGGGAGGGTGTCGTATCCGCTGCATGCCGATGTAGATGACTAGATTCTCGATGTTCCACATTGCGGCTGACACCAGAGACTGGGACAATAACACAAAACAACCCATCAAACTCGCCTCATTCACGAGTTAATTAACAAGTGACATTTTCCAGTCTTAATAACAGTACGGTTTTAAGTCGTACTCAACATATTATACGTCATTTTAGAGATAACCTTCACAGACAGTTACCTAACTAATGCAAAAGCCAATCAAACCTAAAATGCTGAAACCAAATTGTAACTCAAAAACATAACACAAGAAAGTACTAACTTACACGGTGCTCCATAAAAACGTTTGCAGTCTACATTTGGCTATAACTTTGGCTAATCTTAACCGATGTTAGTAATTTTTGGATATCTTGGATATTCGAGGCGGGCATACGTGGACCATTCCACATGTTGCAAACCCAACTTTCCACGCACATACCAAATTTGGTGAAGATATCTTGATCTGTGCCAAGATATGTCCCCAAACCGGAATTTTAAAAAACGCTCCCTGGCGGCGGAATTCTACTTCCGGTTCCAATGATGACGCCGCCATTATTCAGGGACATTCGTATGTGCCATCGTGCAAAATTTAAGCAAAGTCGGACAATTCACAGCCGAGTTATAGAGATTTGACCATTTTACCCTTTGGGGCTCATTTTGTGGTCTCCTATGCGCCAACGGATCTCAAACTTTGGGGAGACCCACCCCCACCCGCTTGGCACCATGAGGTATGCCCACCATCATTCCTTGACAAGTTTTTTAGAATTCTGAAAAAGGCCTCCAGTTGGAAATGGTGGTGCTCCAAATAGAAGTGGTATAGAATCTGGGTCAAAACTTGGGACTTCTTGCCCACCCCCATAAAAAATGGGGGAAAGGTTTGGGGAATTTTTATGGATTTTTCTAGAGTTCAGCCAGGTCTCCTAGTGGTGGCACAAAAACGACGGACGTCCATCCGGCCAATCTCGATCCATAACTTCCGGTGTCAAAAACACATCAACAAAAAGCACACGAGCAAAATATAAGGTCTTGCTTCGCACGGCCTAAAAGACAAGACAAGAATAAGTAACTTACGGCAATGTAACATTGCTGGTTGAATGATCACGTTAATTTTTACTGGGGCACCATGTAGATGCCAGGCAACATGCTCACGCACTAGCTAACGAACACTAACGGTGTAGCAGTAGCAATGAATAATGCTGAGGATTATACGTAGTACACAAATTATATGCAAAAGAAAACGTATCTGTAATAGAAAAGCAACCTTGAGGCTGGTGCGGTAGCTGAGTGAATACTGTCTGAACTCAAAGTGATATTTACGATGATGGCCTTTCTTCTCAGCTAACTGCAGCGAACCAAACAGTGACATCTGTGGAGACGCCTGTCAACAGCCAACCGCAAAATGGTCTTAGCTTTTACTAAAAAAAAATAAAAAATAGACAAGAAGTATATGCAAAAATTATACAACATTTCAATTCACTATGACTCAGGGCCGGCTGCACCAAGCTCAGTTAGATTTAACTTACGGTTAAGTTCTGCCGGTTAGCTAAAAACGCGTTGCACCATCGCCAGTTAACAGAAAACCCTCGGTTAAAATCCCGGTTAAGTTAACCG
>Ga0126335_1002977_pt1 | contig 10357 bp, 2 predicted proteins | sample OlaspJWI45metaG_FD_108409 | JGI IMG/M metagenome (GOLD analysis project Ga0126335, IMG submission 108409) | Marine gutless worms symbiont microbial communities from Oahu, Hawaii - Olavius sp. 1 OAHU.JWI-45 metaG | ecosystem: Host-associated > Annelida > Digestive system > Unclassified | place... | reverse complement strand
TTTCTTGGTGTGTTCCAACAAGCCCCGCTAGCGTTGGATCTGCAATGGTCTTTGTGTCTAGAACCAGTAGATCTGCTGTTTCTTCTTGGAAAGGGTTGCCCATCTCCTTCAGGACTCTTTGCAGCGCCCCGACCTTCTCCACGAATGTCGTCTGGGTACTTGCATTTCGGTCGTTTGGTGGTGATGGATGCATACTTCACACATGACATTGTCTCATAGGCAGCAACTAGACGACTCGTGGTCCAGTGCCCCAGGATCCTCTGTCAGTCCACCAGCTCCACCATCACTTTTGATGACTGCATTGTTTTGTTCATGAGCTTGATCTATCGCCAGGACAGAAAATTCTCGTTTTGACTTGTGAATGACGAAGTTTCCCTTGTGAAACTCCCTGGCGACATCTGGGTGTTGCTAATCAAGAGACAGCATATCCTGCCAATGAAATGGGAGCCATCTGGCATAGTTCATGTTGTTAAAATGCTTTCTAGAGTGTCATAAATGAATTCAGCATGCCCCAAAACATACCATTTTGACACCAAGATCACTAAAATCGGTTGAATAGATACCAATTTCTGAGGAATATCGTTATTACGATCTCCTGATGGCGGCCATCTTGAAAAATGGCTACCATATTGGATTTTTTGGTGGCTAGTCAGACAGATCTGTTTATTATACATTATGGAGTCATCACGCCAATTTTAGTGCTTGTATCACCATTTGCACGATTATGTTGCATATTTGCATTTATCTGCCCAGCTATGACGGAACGCAATAACCAATGTTGCTGTTATAACGCGGGTGCTAAATGCTAAGCCCTAATCAAGAGTCGGCAAAAACTTAAGCTTGTAGTAAGATTATTACAGTATGTAACACTAAACTGGTAACTCATTGCACTAGATGCAGAAGCCCCACAAAAGTTTTTTATCCATTCCTTCCGGTAGTGACTACGATTTTTAGCCTCGTTTGTAATGATAATAATGGTTTTATTTGTATTGCAGCACGAATGCTGGATTACACAATATCTGCCACGCAGGACAGTGCGTGGCAGATATTGTACGTAGCATATAATATGTACGATACTATACGAGATGCTATTTTAACGTGCTTAATCTACCGCACGAAAAAACGACAACTAAAAAGTACGAAAACAGAAAAAAACTAAAAAGTAAAGATGGATATGCTCAGAAGTAACAGTAAGCAGTCAGGGGAATCCATGTAGTGACAACCTGAAGAAGGAAAAGGAAAGGCTGCGGTACCAATGATAATAAGTAGCCTATGACTGTTGGCAGATAATGACCGTACAGTTAAAATGCTATGCACAACTGCCATCAACACCACTAACACGATAAGAAACACAGACCGGTGCCGCTGAACGCTAATCAGCGGTCTGGATACTAATTTGAGTTATTATGTGATTTCTATAGCATATAATATAACACAAATCATCATATGTACACAACGTAACATACGCAGTCTAGAACAGTAGGCCTAATATGCACGCTGCCAAATAACGGCGCAAGGCTTACTCAATGGCGCAAATTAACAATTGTACAAACCGAAACAACAATCAAACACATAACATAGCCTAAGACATAACTTACTGGTGGCAAATATTTACAAACATGCATTTACTTTTTGGCACCGCCAGAAGATCGAACCCGGGACCTTTCAATCCTAAGTCTGACATCCTAACCACTACTCCACCGCCCATGCCCCGGTTAGATTTTATTAAGCATACGTCTGGACGGTGTAGTACATTAAAGCTTGGTTCAAAACTCTATAGGCCTACTACCTGACGCACTCGCGTTCACGGGCAGTGAAGACAAGTGGTTTGAAGTTTAAACCCGAGCATAAGGAGGCTATATATCATCTTTTGTGTGACTACACGTTAAACTCTGGCATGTCTTAGACGACAGGAAGTAACAGACGAACCACTGGTCTCGTGGATAGTATGAGCCGCGTTGAGACTGTTTGCTGGTGACTGCTCGACAGCGGACGACGATGAGCAGAATCAGTAGCAAGAGCAAGATGACGAACAGCACAGCGGCAACGATACCCAGAGTCAGCATCAGACCGCTCTCCGCTTCATCAGCATCAGCAGCTAGTCAGTAGCTTTTACATCCTACTAGATACCTACATTTCACTTTTAATTGGGAGAAGAGTCTTTCCGGTAAACTGATCTCACATGCGATACGATCGAAAACTGAATAACGAAATAGAACAGACAAGAAGCTTGGCCCGAGCCACGGCGCATCAGAAGCGTTTAACATGGGCCTATATAACCGGCTTCACACAAACGCACGACAACCAACGTTTAGTCACTTTCTACAACATGCGGCTAGACAGCAGTGAGTGTAAGTCTCACAACATCGGAGCCCGCGTGGGGCTAACGTCACAGCAACGCAACAAACAATTAGAAACCTTATCACGAGTTTACAGCAATGACTGAGTTATTTTTGAACATAAAATTAAGAGGCTCTCTATACCTCACCATCTCCAAAAACAACTATAAACTCCGCGAAAGTTCTACCCAAACGACATTTTTTCGTAGAAGACATCGACAGAGAAATTCCGAGCATGTGTGACGGCTGGCGTATACGAACAAGTTAAAGGTAGAGCTAGGACACTTGATATAGCGCCTCTTCGTGTGAAAACCTCATCGCAGAAGCGCTCGGGTATGGCACGCGTTGTCAAGGGATCGCAGTCGCCGTCCATTCACACGTTTATCCTCAAACGAAATGAACCATACCTGCTCTTGCTTTCACAGCCGAAGCTGGTCCTCATTTAACGACCCCCGGAGAGATGGAAGCCTAGGCCTAGCGGTGGTCGGTGAGGATGCTTGAGACTGTATCACATGTTCTGTTTACCTTCATTGAGCATGCGGGCTGGCTGCTGAGGCTGAACAACGCTCTCTGTTGCCGAGGCAACCGCTGACGTCACAGGATACGGCGTTGTCATGGTTACATCAACGTCCGTTGTTACTTTATTCGGTGCCTAGAAAAACAGTCATAGCAACGATGCGCATTGTCTGCCCGTTTGTCTCCGAAACTTTACAAGAAGCTCAGCTATTGCTGACAAACCACCCGACGCTATAAACAAACTGCGCGATAGCTGGCCCAGAGTAACGTCATGCGCTATTAATAGATGATAACGTCACATTGCTGTATCGCGATTGGTCGACGACATCACTGCGCGGCCGGATTTTGCGACTTTTATCTACACCTCTCCCATGTGACGCCCTCGATGACAGGGTTCCCTCGAGCTATTGGGTTTGTATTTGGTAGGGAAAACTAGAATGGCTGCGCTACAATCTGGTGACGGTCGCATGATGATCGACTCAGTCGTTTGGTCACAATACATCAACGAGACAGACACATAGCACAATTCTGACAAACATACAGCCACGTCGCCATAGCAAATGCCGCCCTACGCACTGGCATCAACGGCAAGAACTAAGAAAGACAGAGCTACAATTAAGCACGAACAGAACATCGGGCGGAGTTTGTGACCGGAAGTTTAGTGTCGTCATTTCGGGCATTTCCGGTAGCGGGCCAGCTATTGTTTAATGCAGTCGGGGAGATAAAAGTCAACGGCTAAACACAGAGAAAGAAAACACAGCTTAAGACAGTGCAGTGTATTAATTTTAGCACTTTTCTAGCTCATAGTATTTTTTGTGGCATATGACCAAGATAACTCAAGATTTCTAGTAAATCCAAACGAACAACAAATCTACGTACGTACATTGTATCTACGCACCAGCAGGCTGCAGTTCGGGCCGCCATATCCGACTGGGCATGCGCAGTAAATACTTCCGTTGAGAGTACGACGACATGCGCCTCCATTTTCACAGATATTCACGTCACAAACCGTCACCTTCGTCTCACACAACCGACCTGTAAACTCTGCGTTACACACATACAGGGTGGCCCAAAAACATGCACATTTCAATTTGCTTGATGTTCAATTGATATAGCTTTGTAAAATCTTAACCAAATTTTATAATTTTTGGCAGACTTACACCTGAATAGATTCCCAACAAAACAATGCATATACTGTCCACAGCACCCTTTGCGCGTTTTTACACTACCTTGTAGAAATAATATTGTCTGTTTTCTGTGCTGTCTCATGATGAAGTTTGCTCATAAATTATGTTCGCAAACAACTTAATAGTGTCAGTCACACAAAATTGTACTGATCAGTTTACAAGCAATGTTCAATATGTCCTCTCAGCCCAAAATTATAAAATTCAGTTGAAAGTTCACAAAGCTAGTCCCTATATCAATTTAACATTAAGCAAATGGAAATGTGCAGTTGTTTTGGGCCACCCTGTACACAATAGTTTATATTTTACATAACGAAAATGTCCACGTAGCCTACGTGGTGTATATTATAAAATCGAAACCACTAAGTTTATCATATATTAGTGGGTTTGCTGGGCTGTCTGGATATGTGTCTGTTTACCAGGGTGTCAGAAGTCGTAACTGCTGGATGTAATAAAGACTTGTAATCTTGCAGTGGACTGAGTAGAGATCTACTGACGACCTCTGATGAAAAATCAAAACATCATGGTACACTTTGCCGTCTTTGTGAATCATCATAAAATTATTTAGACAGCGGCTGGCCACTTTGCTTTCCTGGCATTCGCCGGTCGCCACGTATAAAGTTACCTGCCAGGTGAGCTAATCACAACCGGTGAGATGCTTGTAGTAGTTGTTATACCTTACATTAGACCATAGTCCTTCACGTGTGCTGGGCGACACAGTTCAAAATAACAATCAGCTGCATGATGATCCAGTTTCGGTGGGGGCGAAGTTGTCCTTCGTAGAACCAGGCTGCAGATGGGCCCATAGTCTATCCCCCAGTAAAGCTCCTGGTGTTTCTTACCAGGGTACTATGAAAACCTCAATGAGGATGTTAAAAACCTCAGGAGGTCTCTGACTGTTATATGGTACTTTTTATTGTTTCCTCGGGCGCCTCCGTTGGGCGCCTGAGGGTTTCTTAGTACGCTTCACCTGGCTCTGGGCATCCTGAGGTGTCCCACCAGGTGACAGCGGTCTTTTAGTGCGACTGCTGCCCCCGGGATTGACAGTGCACGATTCGCCGCTGTGGGCGCCTCGAGCTCCTAGTCCTCCGTCAGCCCGTTGGGCTGCAGTTGTTTTTTTTCTGTTTCCTCAGGCGCTTCCGTTGGGCGCCTGAGAGTTTCTTCTTCTTTAAACCATGACTGGTTCGCTTGTCAGCTCCAAAGAGTTGAGTTCTTGCGGAAGGGTTCCCACGAGGGGCCCCTCTTCCGAATGTTCCCTCGTTTACTCCAGTCCATCATCAGTAATCAGATAAGGCCACGGAGGTTGAGGGGTGCCTGGTTTAGTCGCCTCTTACGACATCCGGCCAGGAAACGGAGTGGGTCTATTCTTAGCTCCGGAACCCACACGGGGTAGCTGCATGATGATACTCTCTCGATAATTACTCTGACAATGATTAGATCACGCTATCCGTTATAACTTTTCCAAATGTTAGTCCATTTTATTGCGAAGTAGAGCGGCGAATGATCTCCTACCAGGTAAGCAGTGGCAGGTAAAGTGTGGAGGCCGATTGGATCTCGTGACAATACAGGTGCCGGCGTTGAGACAAGGCTCAGGTGAGCAAGGCTCTATGTCACAGTACTCGCCGCTGAATCCCTCACAACAGTAGCACTCGTAGTGCGTCTACAAGTCGCAGCATTTTCAGCAAATATCATCAAGCATGCAAATGTTAATACTTTCTTACTGCTGTTTCATAGACGGTGTCGTGGCACACTCGGTAAAGTATCAGATCTGTGACCAGGCCGTAGATCACGGGTTCGAGTCTCAACCGGTTAAGCTGCGTAGTAGCCTTGGGCAAGTCATTCACGTTCGCGTGCCTTTTTCACCAGTCAGTATAATTTGGTGCTGGCCTAAAAGGTAATATGTAAACAGCCACACAACGCGATGCAATAGTTCCGTATCCGTGACCTTGCAGTGTAAGCTGTCTGGCTGAGGGCTACAGAAACGGATATCAGCGCTGCCCAATGGGCGACGAGGCTCAAGAAAGACTTTGCTTTTTAGAGGACTGCACGAAGGTGTGTAAATAAAGTAATGATCGAGTCTTCCTTTGCCACGAGTCTATATGAGCTAAAGCTAAGCTACTATAGCACAGTACAATTAGACTTACAGCCCAAGGTCTGACAGCGCACACTCCGCGAGATGAGCATGCCTGACTTGTCGTCTGTTTTCCAGCGCCACAGTCCCAGTCCTGCACAGTGATATTGATGCGAAGTCCGGCGTTGCACTCAAATATAGGGCTTTGCGCTGTCATTCGCACACATCAACGCACAATTATAGGCCTATTGTAACTAAATAAGCAGAAGTCGTTGTACAAAGAAATAATCGCGTATTTCTGAGACACTGCGATTTTTGTAGTGGGACACGAGCACGCACCTGCGCTATCTGAATCGCCGCAAAACAGTGACAATTAAAACAGCAATAAGTGAACTTACCAACGAAATAAATCGTATTGTTTCCGAAGTATTCAGATGTGACTAAGAGAGATGCAGATCCTTGATCCGCTGCCGGTAAAAGACGTCCGCGTGTCGTGTTGCATGTTTTAAAGCCGACCCCATCAGTTACGTAATACTGCAGCGGAACTGTTACAGTGGAGTAAGTCTCCGGCTGAAACCTGCGAAACCGTCATGCATGTCAGCCAATTCACTGTCTATAATGACGATAAGATGCGATACGTTATTGAGCTGCATCGAATGCACGAGATGCAGCCTATTGTTACCGATGTGCGCGCTGTCTGTCCGTCAGTCAGTCTGTCTGTCTGTCACGAATGCACCGAATGACCCCGCATAGTGAAGCCGACTTGAGACTCGGCTACACTGTACGGGGTCATTCGGTGCAGCCTTTGCCAAATTACTTTGGCCTCTTGTTCATATTTTAACAACGCTGTTGTCTTATGTTTTACATATTATCATGTAAGGCCTAGCTACGTTTCAACTTTCAGACAGGTTAAAATATTTTTTTACATTTTATGAAACACCGAACAGTTTAGTTAAAATGTTTCTGTACAAAGTTTACATCGAAGGTTCAAAATGTCCACCGCCGGCCGAAACGCATTCGTTCAGACATTTGCGAAAGTCGTTGATAGCTTCGTCGATCGTTGTCTGCGAAAAGTCATCCCAGATCTGCTGCAGTGCACTTTTTAGCTCTGGAATGATCTTTGGTTTTTGGTCAAGCTTATGAAATACCTGAAGCACTGCACTTACAGTAACCCAACATGGCAATCAAGTGGGTTGAGGTAGTCAGGAATGTGGTCTCGGTCTCGACGTCTCGGTCTCGAGACGCACCAACGTCTCGTCTCGGTCTCGTCTCGGCTGGTAAAGCCAACGTCTCAGTCTCGTCTCGGTCTCGGGAGGTGTAGGTCTCGGTCTCGGGCTTTAACGTCTCGTGCCCATCCCTGGAGGTAGTTTAGCATAAATATGAACGTGTAATAGGCATGTAAAATTTTGATTAAAAATTTGCATCCATTTGAGAAAATTTTTAAAAACCCCAGGGGCAAAATTTTTTGACTCACACTGTAGATACTACATCATGAACGTCAACAGCATTTAACGCTTCTGATTAAGTAACAGACAAAGTTTTATTATGCGCAATAATCATGAAGATCATCACCAGAGCGAAACGCCGCGCTGGATGTAAATGGGATACAGCTGCGGCTCACTGTCGTCGTTGTCGGAATTACCGACTCTGAAACATTCTGACGTCGTCGAACATACCTGCAGAATACAGTAGGCCCTACACTGAACGACACCGTAATCAACTGAGCACACACGCTGATGATATAAGCAGCATCGTTTAGATTAATTTAGATATACAGTTACTAGCAAAATGGATTTATTTGTGGATTTAGGCCTATTCGTTTGCGGGCCAAATCCGCCCCGACTCGTTCGCCATCTTAAGATTTAAAAGTAAACCACGTAACGTAGGAATAGGCCTATTGGAACAACTGTTTGGTGTTTACCGCGAAAATCCAACACAGGCCCAAACGACGAACCCAGGAGATCTCAAGTCTGATTGTTGTAATTTACAAAGGTTTGGTCATAGATTGGTCGGTCGGTCTTAGCTAATTGCAACTGCGCAAGAAGACATCTGTTAATAGAGTCATATTAGGTGACTGTTGCTGATTTTATTTTATGTTTTTGTGTTTTCTGCCTGTTCGTGGCACATACTTGTGCTGTACTGCAATGTCATATCATGCCTATGACCTAAAGTTTTATGCGTAATAAATTATAACAGAAAAAAAATAAAAAAAATTAAAGCTCTTTTATACGCAAATACCTCCCCGACGGTCCATATAACGGTGACGTTGACATCTGATGGACTGTCATTCCAGATAGACTCGTTGTGTGGTCTAGGATCTTGAGGGCAAACGGACGCAGAACGCGCGTCAGACGTGCAGCATGTCAACAACATCAGTAATGCTATCAGAACTGTGGAAGATCGACCGAGTGCAGTAAGCTGAGCTCTTTTAGATGCCCAGTTCGCCATCGTCGCATATGTATAGACTGTTTTCTGCATCACACGATAATTCAGCTGTTCGGCGTCTGATCTTTGTTTTTATGCTGAAAGCGCCGGAGACGTTATGTTTCCGGGTGTGCGCTGTGCATGTCCGTGATTCTGTCCTTGTGCCCGTCTCTCGTGATGTCGCGAAGCTGCATCGATGCTGACAGAAAATCGTTCCGACCGTTCGATGCGATGTAAACTGGAGACAAGTCAGTGCGAGCGGAAGTAGGTTTATGTAATTACGAGTCGTTTGGATGTATTCTAGTTTGGTTACGAACGTGTTATGCTTTGTTGTCCTTTTTTCTGTTCTTGCTTTTATTTTTTATTTGACTTGTCTGGTTTCTGTCTCTATCAAGTAAAGCTGTACCCCTTCACAGCTGTGGACATCACAGGTCGCTAAACGTCACCACGGAGCGGCGCAACGGTCTCCGATTAGCTATATGTCAATGATGATGATGATGATGATGTTCTTATGTTTAGTTTCGAACGTCTGATTTGCTTGTAAATCTGCGAAACAGCCCGTGAATGAGGTCAGGTTGAACTCCAGTATCTAAACGTCTGACAGTAACTAGTCGTTGTAGTTGTGTCAATGACTGTATCAACACTCAACAACGACGACGACGTACTACAGCTACTCGTAAACACAAATATGAAAAACTAACAACGACAACAGCTCGGATGCAACGTTGACTAGGCAGGACTACATGTGACAATCGATGCTGCAACAGCCTGTCTGACGATCTTGCCGCCGTTTGCTATCAGCAAAAAGTCGATACGATTGCATTGAATGACATCCGTAACCTCTCTGACAATCGTCCCCAGGACATTTCCTCATAGCAAGAGTTAGAAGTTAGGTGAGTCTGTGACGAGGCAGATCGATGGGGGCGAATCTCCAGGCGGAGTGATTGTCCGGAATTCGCGATTGCAGGTCATGTAAATTGTTGTAGATATTATGAGCAGTCATCGACCCGCAAGTCAAGCACAGATGGTGCGAGAAGCTGCGCATTTGCGTGAAGCTGACTCAAGCTAAACACAAAGTAATACTAACGATGGGACGGAAGAATAGCTGGCCTGCTGCGAGAAACGTTCAAAATGGCGGAACTGTACTTCCGGTCGCGAACTTGATGGCAGATTCTGAACCAGTGCCCCCTTTTCCTATTCCCGTTTAATAGTAACCACAGCTCTGTCTCGCATAGCTTCGGAGATATTGGCGGACGGACGGAGAGACAGACAGACGGACAACACGGACAATGCGGACCGTTACCATAACAGAGTTCGGTACTCGTTGTCCGCTAAACCATATGCCTAACAGACGGACTGATCGACTTATACATAGCACGCGACAGCTTTTGCAGGCAGCTAAAAGCGCTCGTGTTTTCTCGCGTTTATCTACTTGTATATACAGGTATAGGCCTATAGCTGTAAGTACAAGCAGAAGAAGACGAAACAGCAGCAAAATGACGTGCTAATATTGTATAAGGAGAGATGTGTGAGCTTAAAGCACGAGAGCATCCAATAAGTTAAGAAATGGTGTAGTGGTTGATGATGTCGAAGAGTAAAAAAAATACAGATATAGGCTATAAGCTATGGTAAAAGAAAGACATCTGAAGACAATAATAATAATAATAAACAGATTTGTATAGCGCCATAAGGTCGTAACTTCAGAGGCGCTGGGGGCAGGCAGCGTGTTAGTGAGCGGAGAAAGAAGGCAAAGCCTGGGAAAAGAGGAAAGTCTTTAGCCTGGACTTAAAAACTGCTAAAGAGTCACTATTGAGAACAGTTTT
>Ga0126335_1002976_pt1 | contig 10358 bp, 5 predicted proteins | sample OlaspJWI45metaG_FD_108409 | JGI IMG/M metagenome (GOLD analysis project Ga0126335, IMG submission 108409) | Marine gutless worms symbiont microbial communities from Oahu, Hawaii - Olavius sp. 1 OAHU.JWI-45 metaG | ecosystem: Host-associated > Annelida > Digestive system > Unclassified | place... | reverse complement strand
GGCAGAATGGCTAGTATACAATGTACTATTAACTATCAGATATGGAACAAGCTATAGGGCATAGACGGCAAATGCCCTCCAAATTTCTATGCAGTGGAGCAAGCATAGGTATTTGCCCTCCCACTTTCTAGTTGTCTTTTACTTTTTACTAGTTTTGACTGTTATTTTAACATGTATGTTTCAACATAGTGTCCTGCATATGACCCCCAATCTGCGGAGCAAACTGTAAAAGTGGTGGGTCAACTGAAAAATTTCCATGTGCTTCGCATCCAATTAACCGCCCCACCCTCCCACTTTTATCAGAAAGTTCTACCCCCGTTAACTATACTGAATGACGTAGCGTCACTTTATGTGGTAGTCTCATTACAGCGCCACTCGTAGCATATTATATTTTGCACAAAAAAGAAGCAGACGTAACAGAACAGCTTCCAGATAGCACTAGAGTTATGGACGTAGACGGTGCCTGACGGCTGCCTGACAATGCCGGACGGTGTCTGGCGGTACTTGATAATGCTTGGCGGCGATTAGTAGGACCGTCATGTGGTGACCTTTGCGTGTCTGCTAGCAAAAAAAAACCTTTTCAGCTTGCTATGTTCCTGGATTCCGTTGGAGCAAAGCGTCTAAAGCCCGCCTGCCCATTGTGTGGGCCCCTGCTTTACCCTGTCTCCCGAGAAATTTCCTAGTCCGCCCATACACAAACCGAACCGTGAAGACTGTTTCTATAATATTTCTTGCTTTTACTCACGAGGGTAACTGCATTGCAGAATTCAACCGTATTCAAATATAATACGGGTCCTATTTTCATACAAAACAACCTACAACCTTTTTATTTACATTGCCAACGCAATGTTGTCAACGAATACGAAATATATTCCGAAGAATACTTAACAATTTTATGACATTTCTCGAACATTGTGGGAATTAAAATTCAGGTATTCTAAATTTTGGCCCTTCCCAATTCCCATCCAGGCACCGGCAGCCGGTAACGCAACAACGCCATATTAAAATTCCGGTAGACGAGATTATATCCGCCGTGAACTTACAATTCCGATCATTCTGTGATTAACGGTGATGGTTACGAATTCGATCAGCTATGGAGTATGGACTATGGATGCGAGATGCAAACACTACGAAGGCCGTCGTTGTCGTAAAACGCATCTCGAAAAAAGTAGAGTTAGCAAATGTGTAGCTAAAATATCACAGCTTAAATAAGCTATGTTTTAACATTATAACTTAAGTTACAAACTAACTGCAGAGCTGCCAATGCACCACTGTGTCTATATCTGTTGCCTAATCACTAAAGAATTAGCGCCTTATGGCCCTGAGAAAAACACGGTACGTATCAATTGGAACTTTCAATAAGTGCAGCAAAATTTTGATCCAAACCAGATTTCACGCAACAAAACACAATATTCGCAGCAATTACTGCACTTGCTCTGCAAACAGGAACATAGTGTCAATTACGTTGTTCATTGTGATTCGTCAACATGCTTATCCAATCGCTCCATATTGCAGTATGATATACAGCAAGAAGGAAAATATATTCAGGTTTGTACATACAAACAACTTAAATTAAACGTAATTACCGGTGACGTCGGCTGCGTTGATCACGAGTTCTAAAATCTAAATAGGCTAGAGAAAGTTCATATATTGGGATTTTGTTTTCAATGTCTTTGGTTTCTGCTATCAGCTGCCGGGATAATAATAAATCATGCGTCGTGGCGCTTCGTAGCTGCCTGACGTGTTTTTTGTTGTCCTTTGTTTTTGTTTAGTTTTGCTATTTATATTGGGTAGTAGCGGTTGAATTATGTATCGTCTGTTGCGTCGTGGTGCACAGCATCCGCTGGTGGCGCTCATTCTCGTGTCCGCCGATAAATTTTGGAGTTTTTGGTGTCAATTCATCGGCGTTTTCCAGGTAGCCTATACGCGTCAGTTTATGACACCTCTGACCGCCATCGCCGCCCAACTGTGTGTACTGCGACCTCTACCTGGCATGTCGCCACCCTGCCCGTCGGACCCGCGGGCCCGGCTGGAGTCTTTAGGCATCTGGGCGTACGGCGCGTCGCCTGGCCGCCGGGTTGCCCGCCAGCGCGGGTATTGGGCTGGTTCGACGAGTGCGAGGAAGACAGACCGTACGCGTCGTCTCGTTCAAGAACAGGCTGAAGATATACTTGTTCCGCCGCTGCTACGAATCTGCTTGACTTTGTATTACATTTCCCTTTTCTGGTTATTGTCTCCCCCTCCGGAACAGTGGTCCTTGTAATAGTTGACTATTTAGGCCACTCTAAAAATGTTGATGATGATGATGACGATGATCACAAGCATGGTTGCCGTTGTTATGTTACCGGCTGCCGAAATGGGAAAAGCCAAAATTTAGAATATTTGCTACAGGATTTTAATTTTTTATCTTCCGTTACCGGCTGTTGGGACTCTATCCACCACGGTTTTTCGAAATTATTATTTTCGAAAGAATTATTCTATGATTGTGTTTGTTTACATTACCTTACGGTATCGTAATTTGCACGTGGTGAACATTTGATTTTGTGCAAGGTATGTAGCGTAATACGTTCAGAAATGGAAAAGATGGACGCAGGCGAGATAAAGGACGACGTTGTAGACAACAATGGTGCGAGTTTAACGGAGCCAGTTGAGGGTGACGCGCTGGAATACGATGAGTCGGCCTACGTTATGTACCACAGAGCTCAAACTGGTTTGTATTAACTTCGATAAATAATGTCACTCATGCTAAATAATATGTGCAGACTTTCCTAAAATTTGCAGTGCTAACTGTATAGGTATTTTTATCTTTCATAGTATGCGCGACTTCATAATGAGGATTTAATGTGTGTATGAACATTGCAAGAGTTGTGTTGAATGTTATTTATTTATTGATTATTTTTTATTACTATGTATAACGTAATCACGACAAACGCGTGACACGGCAACACAAGAATGACTGTAGGCTAGCTAAGTCAATACCGGTACAGAAAATACACATCACATTAAAAACAATACATAAGCAATTAATTGTTTTCTACAGAGGCGCCATGTCTGAGTTTTGATGTTGTCACTGACAAGCTTGGCGACAATCGTGAGGAGTTTCCTCTGACATGCTATTTAGTCGGCGGCACACAGGCCAGTCGAGCTCAGGCCAACTTCGTCATCGTCATGAAGTTGACGAATCTCTGCAAGACACAGAAATCTGATGACTGTGACGTTGACAGGTTAGTATTGCATGTTTTATTGTTATTTTTGAAAGTAGTTAACTAATTATTACTGCAATAGTTCTTATTATTGCCTAAATTTGCTTGAAACATGCTTACAGGGCAGACAGTTTTTACGTACTCCATGGACTTCTTCTTCCTGCCCTAAGCGATCATGACTATGATCTCCGGCCCCGACCACGTAACCTTTCCCTTTCCTGCACCATGGACCACCGTAACTTCATATCTAGACTAGCCTTTAAAAACACCTATTAATAGCCAGGATCCTCCTTTACATCTCAGAAATAATTGTTTTAATGCAACACCCAGTTACTATTCACTTATTGTTATTGCTATTGGACGGTAAGTTTACGTCTTAATATTACACATCTATGTAGTCAGTAACAGTCGAAACTCTCGAATTTGATTATTATATACATATTATATATTATTATTATTACATTTATTTTAACTCTATGGCACAGTTGCGTTTTGTCAACTGTTGCACTAATAAACGAATATGATGATGATGATCATATTTCTATAGTTCTGTTTGCATACTGTCGTACTTCAGTGATGTGACAGTAGTAGCTGTATGAACTGTGGTTTGTTTGTTGATTCTGTAGTGACTCTGATTCCAGCGATGACGAAGGATCGAGCAAGAAACCCAAGTTTGCACATTGCAAGATTCGACACATGGGCACCGTCAATCGCGTTCGTGTACGGATGTGCCATTTCGAGTTTATTATAACTGATAATTGTCATAGCACACTGCATGAAAATGTCACTACATGGTCTGAGCTATTTTTATGTAATCAGCCACCCAGATCGAATCTACTTAGCCATTATTTCATACGTAGGCAAAATGAGTACCAACAAGGTATCGTCCATTATGGGAAGTGACGATAGCTGGCCTGCCATGGTGCCCAGTCTGGTGTCGACTGGTGACTGTTCTCACTGATCTATTCACTATGTTCACAAGGCCAACAGGCCCATTTCTGTCTGAATGGGTGAGGTGCCAACTCGGAAACACTAAAAATGGAGGAATCGTACTTCAGATTGTGAATCTGTTGGCAGATTCTGATTCAGGAAGCCCGGTTTCCTGTTTGAGTTTCCTAGTAATAATATGTCTGTCTCACTTAGTTTCATGGATATTTGCGTGTGACAGACAGACGAATGGGCAATGCGGACCATTACTATAGCTGGCCTCAACATTGTGGCGGGCCAGCTAATAAAAGATAGCAGCATATGTGGTCTGTTAGCATAATCTTGTTGAGAGCTTTAGAAATGGAAGTCAACACACCACTTAGTGTGTCCATGTGCTTTCAAAACGTCTTTTAATTTTTAATAGGTTTCTTAAATTGTGATTGACAATAAGCATTTGTCGTAAAGTAAACAAAAATAGTAAACGAGTGACTGATTTTTGAACATGTTTAATTTGCCAGTATTGGCAGAAAACAGACAGGGAGTATATGTCCCAAGAGATGCACAAGACAAAGCACTAAATGCTGAAAGTAGTCTACAAGCTTGGCGCGTATATAGTAATGTACTTTTATGACGGTAGTGTAACAAGGGAAAGTTGCAGAACACTTGTACGAGTGAGGTGGCTGTGTTCAACTGTGTAGCTAGCGATCAGTGCTCTGTCAGTGATGCTCTGGTCATGCTGATGATATTGCATGTAGGCATTGACCGTTGGAGACAGCAAGTTGGCTGCGACATGGTCCGAGACTGGGCGTGTTCATGTCTGGGATCTGACAGCTGCTGTCAATAATGTCGACAGCACTCAGTCGTCAGTTTCATCACACCCTGCATTGTTCACATTCACCGGCCATCAGTCTGAGGGATATGCTGTTGACTGGAGCACAATTGACAAAGGTCATTTGCAGTTCTTGCTAATATATTTTCTGTACGATAACCATCATGTAAAACTGAAATATTCAGTGTTATTGTTCATTTTTGCTATAAGAGTTACATAGCTCATTTTGTCTTAATACATTTTATAGTACAGAACTAGTAAACTCCATTAAAATGTCGATAAATACTGATTCATGAAAACAGTAGTCGTTAATAGCGTTAATATATTTTATTTGATGTTCCATTACGTGTAATGTGTCGAGTGGGACATTAAGCCTTTACTCACTCATACACTGATACCTTCATAGGACGATTGGCCACTGGTGACTGTCGACACAATATACATCTGTGGCAGCCGCAGTCTGCTGCATCATGGAACGTGGATCAGAGACCATACTCTGCACATACAGCATCAGTTGAAGACATCCAGTGGTCACCATCTGAGGCCAATGTACGCCTATTGTTTGTTGTGTACATAAATCTACTGTTACCTGAAAGTGATTATCATTTTGTCTGCAGTTGTCTGCAGTATTGCACAGCTGTGGGTGGATTTTTATGAAGAAATTATTTTGGGTGGCAGATTTTAGGTTTTTGAGGTGATCTTTATGTATCTATACCTAAGTTACAGTAACTGAAACTGCCAGGTTTCATAGGTGATATCAAAATGTAATTGCATTAAGTTTTGGATGAATTTGTTTGTTTGTCATTGAGGAAGTAACCGTTGACAACATCTGAACTTTAAACGTGTCTTGCTAGTTCATTAAATTTTATTTGTTCTGATGATGTCGTATGCCTGTCTCGGTGGCTCAGTCATTCTGACTACTTTACAACTACAATGCCTGCTGTGCCTAACTGGCTGACAGCTCACAACTACCCAGTTTAGTTCATAGTAGGAGCTTAAGTTGATAAGTTTAGTTGGGCTAATAGCAGGCATGCTGGGAGATTAAATATTTGACAGGTTGAGAGCACTTGTCTCTGTCCTGTCTAGAATGTGACGGGTCGTTATACTTGGGTTTAAAGGCATGTGAGCTTTTATCCTGGGTGTTGGCTGCAGGGATAACAGATGGGACTGTCCATGTTAGTGATGTGTTGATGTCCATTTAGCTGTAGCTGCTTGTTCCACTCTGCCTAAGCTAAGGGCATGCAGTACTACGGAGTGCAAGGAATTTTTTTGCTAATTATGTTTTAGGTATTTTGTTCGTGTTCTGTGGATAAATCACTACGTATCTGGGATGTTCGGTGTGCACCGAGCGATGCGTGTAAAATAACGATCAACAATGCACATAACAGTGATGTCAATGTTATCAGTTGGAATTGTAAAGAGCAGCATTTCATAGCATCTGGCGGAGATGACAGTGTAATTAAAGTCTGGGATTTGCGGCAATACAAGGTGACTCAGACATTCACAATGTTGTTTAATTGGAAGAGATTAGTATGATGTCTGTTAATACCTGATGACAATTGATATCCTGCAGTGCTGTGTGACTACTTCTGCAGTGGTCGGCTATTTCAGCCAATGCCTTGGAGTTTTTTTTACTTACTCATCGAATTTGTCATTACTGGCTTGTTCCTGGCGGAGTCTTATGCCTTTGTTGATTTGCTTCCATTTAGATCTGTCTTCCTTCAGCACTTTGATGCTGTTGGTTGGGTCATCTGACCTGTAAAAATCGTCCCCAAAACGACCTATAAAGTGTTGTGTGGGCAGACTAGCTGATTTCTTGTAGGCTCACTATGCACCAGTCTCAGCAGTCTGTGATAGCATCTGCCTCCTTTGTGTGGCTCTTTTGTTAGACCGTTACCTTTACCTGATCAGATCTTGTAATAGGTAACTAAACTATTTTGTTATATATTTCCAGTTTTTGGTACATTAAGATGACAATAAGCATTCAAGGACCCAAATGCTGATTTGTAACACTCATTACGAACATTAAGGGCCAATTGCACCATCAAAGTTTAAATGTGGGATCAACAGAACTCGTTTAACTGCTAGAAGGAGTTCAGTTTTGAGTTCAACGAATTTGGGTTGCACTACAAATTTATGAATGAGTTCAACTGAACTTACGTTTAACCTATGTAGGTCACCTTATTTCACAAATTCGTATTGGCTGAACGAACATGTTTGTTGATTAGGTCTACACATTTTGAAATAAATATACGAGGAACCAAGCCGAAGAATTCACGTGCTACGCTGCCTACTTCCAAACAGATTTCATTTCTCATGCGTGTTTCAATTTCAACATGCTGCTACGTAATGGCCATATCATTATGTTTGTAATAAGTGCAAAATAACTATTTTAATGCTATATACTGGTAACACATTTGGTAAAAATATTGACTTAGTATTTCATTTATAACTTAAAATAATCGCAATATTTTGATTTTAAACATCAAGATGTAAAAATCAGACGTCACAGATTGTGGTCGTACATAGGCCTATGACAGTCCATAGTGAATAGCACCCAGGGTTGCAGGCTGTAACTGGCAGGCACAGGACGCATTTTGTTAGGATGCATTGAAGGATGCATTGAAGTGTCGTGCATAGTTGTAATGATTTCTCGTGATTTTTGGAGTATACGGATCGTATAATGTTGCAAAAGGACAGCAAATGAACTATCTGAAATACGTCCGACAGTAGATGGTAAACAGTCAGGTTCGGGAGGTGGAATCGTGCGCGAAACTCGCTGTCATCGTATTTCGTGAGTGGATCTACTCGTTCTTTTACTTCACGTCATCTGTTTGTGTTTATTAATTTCAAAAACTCAAGAACTATGGTTATCTGCCATTTTATGAAAGCAAAGTTCAGCGCTTGATCACTCAGAATTGGCAGTTTAGGTTTCAAGGCTGAACGAGTTTATTTAAAAACGGTGCAAACGTGCAATTGCCGTGAACCTGTTAATGGTGGCTATTTGATCCGAGTTCAACACTGAACCGCGATGGTGCAGTCGCCCTTAGTGTATGCATGTAACCTTTTCCCGTTTCTCTGTTTCAGAATGTTCAAATGCTATGATAGCATCTGGTGACCACTGTGTATCAATGTGTTAAGGTGGGTGGCTGCAAGCTAAGTCCTGTTGTGTCATTTCGCTATCACACAGCTCCAATCACATCACTGGAGTGGAATCCCAATGACAGCTCAGTGCTAGCTGTGTCTGCAGCTGATGACCGTCTGACAATCTGGGACTTCGCTGTGGAAGCAGACGACATTGCAGCATCATCCAGTGATACTCATGATGATGTGCCTGCACAGCTGTTGTTTGTACACGAGGGACAGAAGGAGATCAAGGAACTACATTGGCACTCACAGCTGCCTGGCATTATCGTCAGCACAGCTAGCGATGCATTCAATATATTCCGCACAATCAGCGCTTGACTCTTGACACTGTTGCATTGTAATTTCACTGTTTTTCTGAAAATTCTAGGTCAACATTTGTGGTTGTGCATTGTGTGACTGAATGGTTGGTTATTTTGTATGTAATAGTAATAATACAAATGCAAAACAGGTGGCAAAGTACATTATTGTTTTGTGGAGTCCACATGAAACGTGGGGCCATCTGCTGAATGAGTTGGCAAAAGATGCATTTGTATGCTGTGCATTGTGCATAATTTCCCCCCTACTCCCTCTCCCTGTAGAGGGATCAAACTCCCATCTGCCCCTACAAGTCTTCACCCCAGTCAATCTGTTCGGTCGTTTTTAGAGAATGGACGATTCACGTGTTTGATGATCCAATGTGATTCGATACTGTCCAGTCAAAACTCAGCTGATTCGATTCATTATAGGGTTACTATATAAACATGACAGCAACTGCAGTAGGCCTACATGTCTTGTCAGTGTTCAGAAGAAGTGTGTATTATAAATGCTGAGTTGTTCTCAATTGTGGAATCTGTAGTCTACAAGTTTATGTACAATATTTGAAACACAGAATGCATTATTAACAGTCTGTTAATAACAGTAACTACCCAGTAGCGGGTGGTCAACGCTGACGAACACCGTGCTAAGATCCAGCAAAATTAGTAGTGACACCTTCAATGGCATAACTTCAAATTCTGGGCTCCTGTGGAAAACACCTCGAGGCCCCTCTCACTGTAAAAATTTTCTGCAAAGGGTTGGGACAAAGCTGCTGTGTTCATGGATTTTTTCCTTTCTTTTCAATGAAATTTCCTGCAGGTTGCCACGTGGCCAAACGAAATTCAGCCAGCGGTAAATAAGCCCCCAACGGGGTCCGGGGTGAAGGCCCGGCCGCACAAGCATTTTTGTAATAATTTAGCCCAGGAAGCGTGTCTAAATCAACGATTTTGCTTTTCTCGTGCGGATTAAAATGTTCATTTTAACCAAAACGCAGAATTTGTGCTCTTGCATAAGCATACAATTGCATTGTTAATTAAAATTTTGCCAGTGTAAACAATTGTCTAGCTTATTTTATACCAACAGGACCACTAGCTGCCCCTCGAGCTTAAACTATTTGAAGGCACCACTTCACCCGGATGGCCCACAATAGGACCACTTCTGCTTCTCTTCCTGGGTTCGTCCCACGCATTGCGTGTGCAAGGCTGGTAGTTATGCTCCTGCATACGTTTGGATAAGAATTAAAATCTGTGCTGTTACTAACTAGTGCTGTGTTTTTCTTCTCTCAGCGGCGAAGGGCCCCTTGACCGACCATTCGCCCTCCCCGCATTGCGGGAGCGGTTGCTACGCCACTGGATGGGAGTGTAACGTTATGGTTTGTTCCTTTGAAGTACTGGGGAGTTACAGTATGTTCTGTTACTTCTGTAGGGGGGAGGCGGCGTCGATTAGGCTAAGTCGGCGCGTCTTTTCGCGTCGCTAACCGCTGACGGCGCGTCCAGCCACCTAACGGCGAACAGCACCATGAAAATGTGCTCTAAAAACAGACTACTCATTTTTGCCTTTTGAAACCTACTCCACCTGCACATCTACAATGAACCACTTTTTGTTGTAAAAGCAGCATAGTTGTTAAACCCTACTCACTGAATCCACTGTGAAGGTATAAAATGTTGAGCCTGTCAGACGTTGACCGAGACCGAGTTTGGTCGAGTTATGCGAATTAGGTCAAAATATCAGTGTATCAGTGTCAAACAGATGGGTTATGTACTTACTTGTACGCTTAGAGACTCATTTGAGTATATAGGCGCTATATAAATAAGTTTATCTATCATCTATCTATCTAGGTTGATGGACCGGCAGCTGATCAGCTTCTGTTGTCCATATCTTTGCAGTAGTAGCGGTCGTAGGCGTTCTTGAAGCTGTTAACTGATTCTGAGTTGACGACTTTTGCCGGAAGACTGTTC
>Ga0126335_1002975_pt1 | contig 10358 bp, 8 predicted proteins | sample OlaspJWI45metaG_FD_108409 | JGI IMG/M metagenome (GOLD analysis project Ga0126335, IMG submission 108409) | Marine gutless worms symbiont microbial communities from Oahu, Hawaii - Olavius sp. 1 OAHU.JWI-45 metaG | ecosystem: Host-associated > Annelida > Digestive system > Unclassified | place... | reverse complement strand
TGCCGTCAACCACGACGTTTAGAAGATTCGGTCCAGAATCTGAGCCTACAGACTGCAGTTTGGTTTTTGGCCACGAGGTGCGGAGGCCGAACATTGAGGAGCTGTGACTAAAGCTTGACAAACCTTGTGTAAACAAACGGGTGTAAATGCAGTTAAAAGCTCGATAAAATTTAATCTTCAAATGACTAACACTAGTCTTAAAACATCTGGCTGCCATAACACACACACCCAAATATTTCATTTCATTGACAAACTTAAGCTCACCTCCACTGAGAACAAAGGGGGCACACTGTACACTATACCTTTTACCTATTCTCATGGCCACAGATTTGCTGTTGTTAAACTTAAATCAAAGTCAACAGCAAACTCATCACGTATTTCTAACATGACACGCATAGCACTAGCAGTATAAGACAACAGCAGAATTAATTGATACTTTTTTTAGATTTTATGAGTTTTTAATCCTAATTATTATCGTCTAGTTGTCTTTGACAACTTGCAACTGCGAATGTCTTCAGAATAGGATAAGATGGAACATTTAACGTGCAATCAAACACCGACTGATCTAGGGTCAGCTCACCACAGAAAATCAAAATCAAACTGTTGAACGTAAAATCGTTAAAAAACAAACTTAAGCTTTTGTCACGAATAATTTTCCTATTCTTTACTCTGTTATCACGAATCTGCATAGTATGTACAAAGCTAAAAGGCTGTCTCTTCTCCTAAAATCTCTGGAGCTTGGAAAGTCTGAGACAGGCACTGTTGATGAAATTTCGTTCAGATGACTAATCGTTGTGTTGTGGCATAAATGCGTTTATTTCAGGTGCATATGCGATGGTTAGTTCAATGTATGGCCAGTTTGGCGACCAGGTGATGCTGTTGTCGCCATTGGCAACGTTCCCGAGAGAGACAGAACTGTCCTTCTATTACCACATGCGAATCAACAGCACAGACAAAATGGCGGCGCTGACGGTCTTTACGTACTCCGAGCTGCACGTTCTCGAACGGCGTCTGCTTGAGATTCGAGGCAATCACGGAACCAGCTGGCAACGCGCTCAAGTTGGCCTGCCTGAAGGCACCTATCAGCTGGCATTTGTCGCCACACACGGTCTGCAGTTTCTGTCCGATATTGCGCTGGATGAAATCGAGCTAGACGTCAAACAGCCTCCTGGTGAAAACAAAAACGATAAAGGCAAAGGTAAGTATTCAGCACGAATTACAAATAATGCATTACAGTATATACCGGGTGAGTCAGATAAAGTAACCCCCTAAGCATAATCGGCTTTAACATTGTCAAACATTAACTGATTTTCAAAATTCTTTTACTGATGGAAAGCGTACACGATTTGCAATACACATCATGTAGCATTTCCTGTTACGCCTTAATTATGTTGCTGCACTATGTTTGGAAATTAAAAGGTTCCATTTAGCTCAAATATAGAACAGACTGCAAACAAAATGCATTGATTTTTGTAGGCATACATATAAATGGATCTCGCTTATTTACTTATTGCTTACTTACTTATTACGTCAGTTTATGATTTCTGTTAAATATTTTTAAGGTAATACACGGTTTTATGTAAACAGGTCTAAACGTCGACAGCACCCTTGCACATTGGGCACGTGACATTGTACGATTTCTCGAGCAGGCTACATCTTTCACACTGGACCAGATCTGGAGCCACCAAACAGCCCAGACCTCAATCTAGTTTACTACAAGTCTTGAACGTCATCCAGCAGCGAGATTTTTTTAGTTGTGAGTGCATAACGTTGACAAACAGAAGCTGCGTTTGCTGAACGTTTGGCGTTGCATGGACCGCTTTGTCATGCTCACAATGCAACCATCCACATCCTAGTGCATCTGTGTGGGCAAATGTGGGCATTTGAGTAATATTATGACACTATTTATATTCTTTCAGTCGAATGTTTCATATTTGTCACACATGATCTGATTTTAAGCTGCATCTTTCGTAACGTTTGACAAATGTGAACATTTGACTTTCCAAGGTAGTATAGCAACATACTTAAAGTGCGGCGGGAAGTACATGGCTTTGCAAATTTTATAACATTTCCTGTGGTAAAAGCAAAAAATAATCGGTTAAGGTTTGGTTAAGTTAAGTTTAATTATAATCAAAAAAGTCTTTAAAAGCTACTTTTTGGCTCACTATGTATATACTGATGACGTTGATAGATATTATACTGTTAGCTTCTTACCTGCACATTGACAGTAATAGTAAGAAGTGCAATAAGCCCGACTGAGCATTCCACAGTCAATACATTAATCCTTCTTTGTTATAAGCGATACTGAATAAATAAGCACATGAAAGATAAAATACGATAAGATATACAACATGCAAGTGTCCAACGTGCAGGCAAAAGCTGAATTGTAGTCAGCATGTTAGCTGGAAATATGACTATGATTTTCACTTTGTAGCCAACCGAGGCCTATTCGTATTACCCAATAAACAGTAATTTTATTGGCATAATTAGTAGTTACAAGAAGCCCAGCTGTCGCTGACGAACTTCCCGACGCTTGTGCACGCTGATGTTGTGCCTCATGTTAATGACTGCAATTTATTGACCGGTTTTCCAACTTTTACCTATCTTTCTTTAATTTGACGTTCTCGATGAGGGAATTCCCTCGAGCTATCGGGTTCGTATTTGGTACGGGAAAACTAGAGTAGCTGGTCTACAATCTGGTAAAAGTCGCATGATAATCGACTCAATCGTCTGGACACAGTACATCAACGTGAGAGACACACAGCCACGTGGCCAGAGCAAATGCCGCTCCAACGCACTGCATCTTGCGGCAAAAACTAGCCATGCTTTGCTGTTGCTTTTGGCAGCGACCGTTTCTTCGGTGAACTGCACGTTTGAGAAAACAATCTGTGGCTACAGCATCATCAACACGACGATGACTTTTGAGTTATCTTACGTGATCAGCATCAGCAGTCTTGGTGAGATACCGCGTTGTCATTTGCTGCGTTGTACCATTGTTGTACGGAATGGTGATCATGTTTCAATACCAGTCTGTAGAGACAAATAGTGTACATAGTAACTTCTGATAAATGTAGTCGCCACCTGGTCTATAGCATATTGTACGCGTTATTATCTCTGCATGTAGGCTTACATCAACTTGTAAATATCATCTGCTTCTTGTACATTGTGTAATACAATCAAAGTATATATATGGCCATATATATACTTCGATAAATGTCGACAGCTTACAGAGTAATACCAGTGTCATTCCTGCCAATCAACATGCACCAATTAAGTCAGCTCGTCCCTGAGTGAACTCGTTCTCAAGACGTATGGTAAAGGGCAGGCGTTACGGTTATTGTTTGGGTCATGTTTGACTTGAGGACGAGTTGACTTAACGTCCAGTTGACTAGAAACCAAGTGATACAACACATAGTGTTCTATGAAATCCGGACCAAGTTGCATCTTTGTTACACTGTTACATTATGTTGTTTTATTATAATACAAAAACGGTTCTGTGTATTTTACGCATAATAGAACCTACTTTAAGCCTACTGTTGATGTGTGGCCGGCTGTACAGTTCCGTCATCAACTACAACATCAAATAAGGAAACTTTCACTAAAACATTTGGCGTGATCCAATCTCCAAATTATCCAGGACATTACAACAATCACGAATATAGACAGTACGAAATCACTGTTGCAAGTTTGTGCAAAATTGTGCTGACGTTCAACGAATTCGACGTGGAAAACCATTATTACTGTGGTTACGATTACTTGAAGGCAAGTAAAGTTTGCTCACTCATTTACCTTTCTTCTGTGGTCGACTTTTTATGGCATCTGTGATTGTCTACGATGACTTAAAGTCTTGTTAAAATTATTAAAATTTCTGTTTGTGATTTTTTTATGAGTTAAGACTTTATTAGTTTTATATTTCGTTAAACGTTGATTATGTTTTATTTTTTAAAAATACGAACTTATTATTTGTTTAAGCCATCAAACGTGTGCTGTTTCTCACAGTGTGACGTTTATGAATGCGATAATGAAATTGAATTAACAGTTTTTAAATTCTGTTTTTGAAAATGATATAATTATACTGCACAGTACAGTATATTGTTACTTCGACTAGAATAAATTGACTAAGGCAGCTGCTGATTATTAGTACAGTTAATAGAGTAATGATTTTTATGATGAAACTGCTATTTTTGATTTTAACAGATTGACACCGATACAGGAAGTTCACACACTTATTGTGGCACCAATGTTCCAGAACGTTTGACGCTGAATGCAACGACCGTAACTCTCACCTTTGTTTCTGACCAGTCGGTGACTAAGAGCGGCTTCGAAATAGAATTCAAAGTACATGCTGACCCAAATACAGGTATAAAAGTACTGTAGGCCATGTTGTTGAATGTTGAGCTTTGCGAAACAGTTTGTCGCAAAACGGCACAGAATGCAAGATTGCGTTATTGAGTTAAACACAGGCTGCGTCTGAGCATCTAACTGGCTGACGCGACTAGCAAGAGCCTCATGTGCCTAGGCCACAGTAGCAGGGTGAGGCTAAGCCCAATGTGGCATACTATATAGTTCAAGAAAAGAACGTTAACTTTTGTATGTAACGCCTTATGAAAATTAACGTAAGTAAACTAAAATTTTTCTCGAGCCACGTGGCCCACTGAGCGATGTTGATCTCCGTTTCTGTAACCTTCCGCCAGACACTGTGAGACTACGGATACGGGGCGAGTGCATCGCGTCGTGTCTATTTACTGACCAGTCTTGACCAGTAAGCCTATAAGCCATTAAGAAACTTAAACTCCGGTCGCAGACCGTGAGCAAAGTTCATTAGAAGCGCCTCATTGCCGCGCGTATTCAATGCGGCTATCGCTAAATTACTTTGGCGTTTTGTTTCTCGTTGCTTCTATATGTCGATTTGTGTTTTTTCTACTATAACGTTGAACTGAGGCGAATGCGTTGTAATGTGACACAACGTTTATCGACAGTCGCCAGATGGCGACACGGAAATGTTTTTAACTCTTATGTACGCTGTTTGTAGACTATTAGATAAGTTACACATCTTTAGTAATATATTATGTACTTGTAGCATTTTTATTAAAATGTGAGCACAGATCTAATCTTCAAGCACATGTTACAGCGTATTTGTTATTTATCTACCTAAAACACCCGAATAAAGTATATTTTACCATTATAACTAATGTCCGATATAAAGGTGTTCGTGTAAAACACCGAAATAAAGTATTTTTTACCAATATAACACTTGTCTGATATAACGGGTTACTCAGTACTTCGTGACAGTCAGACTTTCGTTACGGGTCAAATCTACACACTAGTCAGCGGAGCCAACCACGTACAATACAAATAGTACGCACGCACACGCGCGATCTTACTATGGTCTGCGACCAATATAACAAAATATATTGCTTTCCGACGGAAGCACATAGGTGTAAATAACTTGCCCAAAGTAACTACGCAGCGATATACGGCCAACACTAAAACCCGCGACCTTCGGGTCGCAGACCTCAGGTCGCAGACCGATGCTTTACCGAGTGAGCCACCACGACAATACACAACTGATGTGCTGGTTGTCAGATTTTTCGCTAGTCATAAGTCTGAACGGAGGCAGTGAAGCTAGTGTTCAGTTGAGCTACGAACACACGCTAATACTGCAGTCACCGCCGACGTCGTTCGACGTTGAGTCGTGTCTGGAACTGACGTACACTGCTCTGTCTCAGTTCTACATCTAACTCGCCTGTGTCGCATTTAATGGAACTTACAGCGAGCGGCCGCTTCACAGCAGTCGGCTACCGCTCGGCTTTACTCCTCACAAGCTCAAACTGGCTCTTCCAGCCACTGTATCTGACTACAAGAACTGTTCGCTGGTGTTTGAAGTAAAGACGATAGCAACTGGCGTTGCAGCGGTCATCAGCAATATTGTCGTGTTTGCCGGGCAGTGCCCACCGTCGCGTTAGTACTATAAATCATTTTTACTGAGGCACTAGCGTTTGGTAATTGATTATAGTACTATAGTAATAACTAGGGGCGTATCAGATTAGAACAAGCTATTGCGAGCTACCAACAATGATAACAAGGTTTTTACTACTTTTCGGTGGATTTAAGCTAATTGCTTTTAACTAAAGTTTTATCACCGGAGCAGACTGCAACAAAAATTATGATCGCTTTGTATTGCACATCATAAAAGAAGTTGTTTATTTTATTACAAACTTTACACGTTTTTTGTTGTTTATGGAACATCAGTTTTTTAAATATATAATTCTGCTGTCGTTGTTTGTGTTGTCATTCCAGCTGTTAGCGAGGTGTCGTGCCGCTTTGACGACACTAACATTTGTGGATATCAAGATCAGTCAATAACGGACACTAAATGGACTCAAATTCACAATTCAAGTTTGTCTTTGACCGTATGGCTGTATCAAACTTTTAAAATTATTGTTAACAAACAACCGGCTTAACGAAACAGACTTTTAATTGCATACTGAGTGTTCGTAGATACTCCCCTGACCACCTCTGTGTGCATGCATATAGGGCTGTTAACAATTAAAAAGTTGTTAGTTTACCCAATTCTACAAAATCTAATATCATTTAGTCTCTGTCCCCGCCACCACGATAGACGATTAACAGAAAAAAATGTGCATGCCTATACCTCGTCTCTTATTATTAGAATGACGTAGGCGTACAAAGATCTATGCTGACTTTTAGCTTGATCTTTTTCTTTGTTTTTGTTTTGATGTTGCAACTGCCAACCCGTTTTATCACCACCAAAGGCGTAACACAGTTATTGAGTTGTTGGATGTCACTGTTGCTGTTCAGTAGAGTCGAATGTGGTTTGTTCTGCTTTGTAGCGTACGCCGGGATGGCGTGCGACCTTGATAGCGCTGCAGGTAAAAGTTGCATTCTTCAGTCACCGCCGCTTGCCAACAACTTCAACTGGACTTCCATGCTCCTCATGTACCAGATTCTCAGCCAGGACGTCAAGTTGACACTCGATTTGCTGGTGGATGGTGTGCCGCATACGACATACGTGCTGCATGATAATCAGAGCTTGATATGGATACCAAACCCTAATGTGCAATCGTCTATTACTCTTCTTTTGGAAGCTTCACGCTATTTGGTGTCAACTAGTGACTACGAATACGCTCTCGTATCTTCTGTCGACTTTGTGCAGTACAGTATCAGCACCAGAGACTCTGGCGATGGTAGGCTATAGCTGACTTGTATACAATTGTGCATAAATTAAACAAGCCGCCCATAGGCAGTGACGCTCAGCGGGCTTGAAGTAGGTTAGGGTGACCTAGGTATTGGCTATTGATCATTGTTCGTCAGTGAGTCCCTGCTTGCAAGATTACAAGATAAGATTCTGTGTCCAGCGGTTACAATTTTCGACACCCTGGTTAACAGACAGACATACAGATGTAATTTAAATAGTTTGTATTACAAGCTCTGTTAGGCTGTACCCAGTTGATCTGAAAAATAGATACCCATGAAAGCTTAAAGATAAGTGATCAGACGTATGTATAAGTAAAATATCTACACGGAAATAGCATGTGTGTAGAATGTTACAGGTTTGCGATTTAGCAAAGTGACATACTGTAACCATCACACCAAATCAAGTTAACTGTATCGTATCGCCATTGTCAGATTTATAGACAGTTTCTATGAGTAGCTTGTGAATTGAGTTTCTGGTTGCTATTAAATATTATTTGAAATAACCGACTATTTTATGCCAACACCCCCAAATATTGTCAGCACTTTGCACACCGGGAATGCGTCACTGTATGACATCTCATGCAGGCAGCACCTCTTTCATTTAACCAGATCTGCAGCCACCAAACAGTTCAAACCTTAGACTTAAATTTGGTCCACTAAAAGATATGTGGCGTCATTTGCAGTGAGTTTACCAGTAGCGGCTCCATAACATCAACGAACTGAAGCAACGCTTGCTCGGCATTTGGCTTTGGCACTGACAACAGCATCAGTGACAATGCAGTTGACAAGTGGTGGGGTCATTTTTGATCACGCATTACTTTAGTCATTGACATACGTGATAATGCTTGAGTGAATGTTGGATGTTACAGCTGAAGCGGGCCACGTCAACTGCACATTTCAGACTGAAGACATCTGCGGCTACACACTAGGAAACTGCTGGAATAGTAAATTGTTTTCTTACCCAACCTATGGTGAGCACAAAAACCACCGAGTGTGTGTGTCATTGTGTGCATGCACATCGTGTTATGTTTTATCTAATTACTCTGAGTTTAAGATCACTTGTCAGTTATGTAAGTTTGTTCATCGGACACAGGCTAAAGTGTCATTTGTTTACGTGCTATAAACGGATCTGGATGTTTTCTTTATTTTTGCGTTATACAAATGTTCTTCTTCTTATTAATATTATTATTATTGTTGTTGTTGTTGTTATTATTAATGTTATTATTTTCGTACCAGTACCCTTTGTTATGATCTATGAGAACTGCGCACAAACCGATTTAATCAGTTAAAACGCTGGATGTCAGCAGAGCTGACCGTACAGTCAACGTCAATTTCATTCGTTATTTAAGCTGAGCTGTTGGTTTAAAGCACCGAGAATGGATCAAACTCGCATGCAAAAATGTGCGATGTTGTGTTGCAGCAATGGAATTTGAGAGATGCGACGTCGATCCACGAAGTGGAAATACTTTGACATCACCGGAACTGACACTGCCATCCGACCAAGAGCTGGCCTTCATATTGCAATATCCAATCAACGGCAACAAATTGAGCGTGGCCATATATCAGACGTCAGTCACAGACCACCCAACGATGCTGCTTGGGACGTATTATCCAGCCCTCCTTACGACATATCCAGCGTTTAATTCATCTGATAACAACAGTACGGGCGGCGGCACAAACAGCACTAACAGTACGGAGGGGACCAACTCGTCTTCTATCGCATACGGAGACGGCATTCACACTCTGTGTTTGCCGGCTGGTACCTATCAGCTGGTCTTCATTGCAACGAACGTGACGAATGTCGGAAAGTCGGAAATAGCTGTAAATGATGTTTACTTGACCGGCGTCTCTTGTAACTACAGTCAACCGTCAGGTATGTGATCAGGTATTCGATACGATATCACTTCTCAGTATTTAATGTGAGATCAGCAGCTAGCAAGATTGCTGTTTTAATCAAAGTTAGACCACCCGCAAGGCCGCATGTTCGTCTTTTTATTGCCATGACCTTGGTTCCTGATGTACCGCGGCCAACCAAAAATAACGTTTCTTGGTGAAGTATAACAAAGAGACTCAAAAATACTCACATGTCTACCACATGACATCACGATAAAAAGAAACCAACAAAAGGATAAAAATCAGGCCACAATGGTTATCAAAAATGGAAAACCAGCTCGTCGTTGATTAAGTTTGCTGTTGATGATCGTTGTTGTCAGATTGCATCAGTAACGACCTGTGTCTTGCTAATACAATCAGCTGGTCGCCAACCACTCAGTGGATCTATACGAAAGCTTTACCAACGTTCTTCAATGGATCAAGTAATGTTCTTCACATGACATGACTACATTAATCTAATGATGGGCTTTGGGTTATGACTTAAATGATATCTAAGAGGTGGTTAACTGGAATATTAGCAATAGGCTTAAGTATTTATTGTTAAAAGAATCTTAGTTAGCTAAACAGATTAAATTTATAATTACGTACAATATTTAAGTTGTATGATTGTTGTTCTTTTGCGATGGTTGTTGTAATTAACCATCTATTTGTCTCTAGTAATTAGTTTATTACATTAAGTTTTGTTATTATTTTTTACGCAAAATAATGGCTGTTTTTTACCGTGATATAGGGTGCATTATCACATTATGGTTTTAAGCTCCAACTTTTATTATAATTTTGCCGAAAAACATGTTAAACGTGGTACAGCCATGGTACGTCCATAAACTGTAAGGTTTTGGTTTCTGTAGTTTTTACGACAACAGAAACAATAAAGGTTGTGATTACTCCAAAAATGTGATTTAACCATTGTTCGACCATAGTGCTACATGATACGGCCATAGTTGCACCATGGCTAAACTATGGTATTTTGAGATTTAGATTCGCAAAATGTCATTTCTCAAAAGTTTTTTGACAATGTCCGGCACGAAACTCTTCTTCGAAAACGCTCAGCTGAGTAACCCAGACTGTGTCTACAATTGGATGGTAGACTTCTTTGGAGGACAGACTCACTCTGCCAATTCAACAAGATCACCTTTGCATTTGTGGCCATCACTGCTAGTGTTATTCAGAGTTTGGCTATCGGCCCGTCTACCTTCTCGTCAATGATGCCGACTTATCTCCAGTCAAACCAGGCAATCTACAAGTCA
>Ga0126335_1002974_pt1 | contig 10359 bp, 6 predicted proteins | sample OlaspJWI45metaG_FD_108409 | JGI IMG/M metagenome (GOLD analysis project Ga0126335, IMG submission 108409) | Marine gutless worms symbiont microbial communities from Oahu, Hawaii - Olavius sp. 1 OAHU.JWI-45 metaG | ecosystem: Host-associated > Annelida > Digestive system > Unclassified | place... | reverse complement strand
TGCATCATCCTCGTATTAGACGCGCCACCTTTGTGCCAAATTTGATGTTCTTAGGCCTTCTCAGTCAGCCAGTACCCAGCTTATTTTTCGTCGGTGAATCACAGTGTTTGGCACTAAGTAATGAGTTAGACACCGCTATAGTTATCGCAATTCTGTCCATCCATCTGTCTCCCTATCACACTAGTGATCCACGCCTAAATGGTTTGAAATATCGAAATATAGTTTGCACCACACGACACATTGATGCAAGAGGATTGTTGTGGTACCGAGTATGACGTTATGGTATCCTAGTCTGAACCTAGTAGTGGGACGTTTCGGTACCGAAACATGGAATGAATTTAGACACTGGTACCATAACGTCTCACTTTAGATTCATGGCTGGATACTATATCGTTTCACTACTGCGCTCAGACTAGCATTCCATAACATCAAGTTTTGGTTAAGATACCATGGCATCACACTATTTAATTTAGACAAGGGTATCATAACGTCCCACAATTGTGTTCAGACTAGGGTACCATAACGTCATAGTACTATTTAAAAAATCCACAGTGTTTGCATCTAGGATGGGAATTTCGACTATGGCTGTGATCGGACGTGCGCCATCTCAATGATAGCTCAGCTCTTGTTCTTCAAAATAGCAATGGGTATAGCTTACAGCATCAGCCAACTGGACATGGTGCGATCCAAAATCGTTTTTGGTGAAAAAACACCACAGAACATCTAGATATAATGCGACTCAACGTTATTCAAGTTTGAAAGCCCACATGTTGAGTGACTTCATGTAAGTGAAACTGAATATTACTGAACAATTCATACTTATACCCTATTTCATACCATTTACAAGATATTGCAGATTACTGATCTAATTTTCACTGTCAACAAGGGGTACCTCTGTTTAATGCATTTGTTTGGGGTAAACCCTAAGCTCAGAGCATGGAACTTGGCATGAAGGAGGATAGACAACTGGGTATCATACGGTGCATTGCATACTTATATTTTGGTGATGGACAGACAGACAAAGAAATGGACATTCTCATGGCAATGCCTGCTAAACTGCAAAGCCAACACTGACTTACGAAAGCTGCAGCCTTACTTTGGGCGACAGAGTTAATAAAGACGGGATTGTCTCCAGTGACTTTGAATCCATAGCCTTTCTCGTCTCGTTGTACAATCACTTGCCTCTGAGTCAACTGCTGTTGTATACCGTCTGTACACATAGACCTAGTTAGTTAGCAACCAAGTACACACATTCTGAACTTACCAGTGACAAACTCATAGCATCAAATACAGTCCTCTGACTTTTTAACCTGCTAGTAATAATAATCGTAATTCTTCTCCACGACAGTTTTGCTCCAACTGATGGTTTCGAGGATTAGCCACTCCAGCACTTTGCTTTTAGCTTGTTTTTAACCCCCGGGATCTACACTACCAGAGGTAAAAATAGTAACAAAATTTATAATGCAGGCTTGGGCAAATAAGAATTTGAATCTGCAGTGAATCACAGAGTAAAGTGCTAAAAAAATTGCAAATAAAAGTGCCAAAAGTCTTCTGAAGTCTAAACTGCATGAAGCAAAATTCAGTTGTTGTTTAATTAAGTACCAAAACTATGGCTTGCTCCAAGGCCATTCCAGGCCTGAACATTTCTATCTTATTCTTCTATCTTCTCTCTATATATAAAGCAGTTCGTGTGTATGCATGTCTGTATGTTCGCTTATAACTCGGGAACAGAAGTGATTGTCTCCAAATTTTCAGGGTAGCTCTAGGGTGCCACGGGATATACCTAGGCGCAAAAAAATGGGGGGGGGGGTCATTCGTAAGAGTCAGAAAATTGGCATATTTCGTTTTTCGCTGCACCGGCTGGCGAGGCATGGACGGCGCTGGGCAGCCCTAGCCTACAGCCACAGCATTAGATAGATACAGATCGGCCTCACCGCTGGAGGCGTGATACACTGCAGTGCGGGCGGGCAGACAGCGTGCATACTTTGATTGGGCAGCGGGACAGCATGGGGCAGGCGAGATATGGAGCAGGGCTTATACTATAGATATAATGCCCAGTTGGACGGGCAGAATCGCTAGTAGTCTATATAACGGTTACAATTTGTGCCACCCCTGATTAACAGACAAACACACTGACAGTTTTGACTAGTTATACTATTAGCTATCAAAAATTCACAACCAGTAAACAAATGTTGTAACACAACCTGCAGCATCAGACTGGTCGGTTCCACCAGCATTCGGTGTTGTTACAGTAGCAGTCATTGTTCCATCCTTGTGCCGCTCACCGCCGCCACTTCTCACCAGCTGACTATTTCTGCAACCAAGCGACAGCAGCATCACAGAATGTTAGTCTGCTAGACACTCAACAAGTGGTCGAAGTAATCTGTCGAAGGCTGAATCGAATCCATTGGGGAAATCGGGCCTCCTGTCTAATACATTGTACCTTGAGCCTCTAAGAGTCTCCACCAAAACAGAACCTCGGTCCGTTCAGCGGCTTTTGCGGGGCACAGGCAAACTGACAGACACACCACGCCACAGGAATATTAGCCACAATAGTCCACATCTCATGCATTCGATGCCGCCTGATAATGGCTCACAATTCACAGAAATGCAACTGGTCAACAACTGGGAGGCCAACAAACGAGCTCTAAAAATATTCAACATGACGTGCACGCTTGCAAGTCTTATTCACTGACGACAGTCAACAAAATACCGCAAGTTGCGCAACTACAGCATGATGCTCTCAGGTTGGCTGGTCAGTGCACACACATACACAATAGACAAAGACATCAACATAATCCAGTTCCACAGACTTACGTGGGCGCAGGAAGACGAATCAGCAGGATACCGGAATACTATAGACAGTAGACACTACCTTGCAACTGTAAAACTTGTGTGTCTCAACAACAGTAAACAGTGCCAATGGATTTGGCCTACTGTAACCCCAGATGGAGATCTATGGCAAATTGGTAATAAGTCAAAATCAACGAATTCTAGCAGTATAAATTCACTGGAATTTCATACTTTAATTTCATTACGTTAGATCATGTGCTGACTTTAGCAGGGTTGTTAATATTCCCAGATGGCGACGGATCATGATCCCAGAAACGCTGTTCACAGGCGGGGTCAGAAAAACGAGTTAAAACATGGTGGCAGTTGGAACCTAGTCCTGCACGACCGTCCCCTAACACATTATTTTTAGAGCTCTCATGAAAAACGCGAACTACGCGGCGCTATTTTGCAAGACATACGCCGACGGACGACGTGGCAACGGTGACATCAGTCACGAGTGACAACCATATTATTGTCACAGCTACTGTGAACCTGTTAGCAGCGCCAGCAGCAGAGAAACAGCAACACCACAGCAAGCTGGGTGTGAGTTACAACTTACAACACGCAACTGACACTTAGTTTACTCTCAAGTGTAACAGAAAACCTCACAAAAAATACCGGCATACGGGGATGACGGCATGCGTAAACACATGTCACTAACAGACTAGCAGTTCGCTGCGTTGCGCAGTGCCGACGCCTGGTCCTTGGCCCACACAGGCTACAATCCACTCAGTTACGCTATCCACACCGATCTGTGTGCAATCTGAACTATGGTCAACATCGGCTCTTTGACATGTCACAAAATGTGCTCTGCATAAACTATTGAAAACACAGAACGCAACAGTAACGCCGCGCAACACAAACTGTAGCCTATAGCTGGTAACCAAGAAAACGTTTTGACCTAAACTTTGTGTTTGTTGCATTAAATACAGTTTATGACAGTTAGCAGATTTCTAAACTGAAGCCTTGCTATACAGTTTTGTTACATAATGCTACAAACAAGTGCTACACTGTCTTGTTTAAAGCACTGGAATGAAGCGTACACTGCAGCGGCACACGCTAGACATACCATTCAACGGCAAAACATCAATACGCTTGCTGTCTGGCTACGTTCCAAGAAGCCACGAATATATCCGTGATTAGAGCATCGGCAGAATAGCGGGATACGCCTACCGTAACGGTCGACTGCCAACGACCAAATGAATGGTAGGAATCCCAGGATCGACGACCTCGGACTAGCCGCGTAAACAGAAAACAGAAAAGCACTCAACAACTTATGGAGCGACAGACAGACAAACAGTGCTAGAGGGAAGACAGGTCTATATTAACATGAAGCATGCTGCTAGAGTGAATGCGCATGGTCGACGGCTGCTATAGATGAACAGAAACGCACAAAAGTCCGGGAAGTCCCCGATCACATACACACGGAATAGCACAGCCATCAGCTATCGCTATTCAAATACGAATTATAAAATAGTCAAAGTAAAGTCCTTCCCGAGCCAAATGGCCCACTGAGCGGCGATGATCTCCGTTTCTAATAGCCCTCAGATAGATACCAGCTCACACTGCAGAGACCTACGGGGCTAGTGCATCGCGTGGTGTGTCCGTTTATTCCCCAGCCGTCAGGCCAGTACCACATTATACTGCTTGATGACAGAGGCACAGAGATGTAAGTAACTTGCCCAAGATTACTATGCAGTGGTACCCGACCGAGACTCGAACCCGTGACATACTGGTTTGGTCACAGATCATATGTCCCACACTGAGTGAGCTGCAATGCCACCCAAAAGTACAAGTATATTCGCAACATCGACTGACGGAGCCATCTGCAAACAATTTCCATCATTTTTTCTCTATTTACAACGTGGAACTGTTTTGCTATTTGAATAACGACATCATCAATCATCACGGGGCATAGCGCGCTGAAAAAACTGACATGCCTGTTACCTAAAAACTGCGCATATCGGCAACAGTTCATTGCGTCTAAAGCGATCCTAAAACCTAAGGTCATGCTGCAACCCAGTATTCAAACACGCACAGTAACAGGTAAACTAGCACTTTCACTGCTTTTAAAATTTTTCTATACACTTTGTTGAACTTGTACAACTGCATTTGTTTTCTATTTCTGTACATTTATGTCAGGTTTTAGCAATCCAGCATCTGGGTGTAGTAGTTTAATTGTCCTATGACGTGAAAGACAACTACAATCAATTCAGGTCCAGTTTTCAAACTTGCAGACGTAATCACCTAACATCAAATTCCTTTCAGGTTTTCACTTCCTTTTACAATATAATGCCAAACTACTCAAGTAATTATTTAACACAAACATTTGTGTGTTTTAACTTTCAATAGTGACAAAATCTGTGCAATAAAGGCAAATACTTAAAGCCTTCTTGCTTTGTGCGGCCAAAAAGCAAGCATCCATACAAATAAAAATGGGAAATGTGAGTATATCACCAACACTAACCTGAAAATGGCACCAGACACTGAATAGAAAGAAAGCACAAAAGACAGAAAGACTCCTATATCATAGCTATAGCACTAGTGACTTAATGCTATAGATGCATGACTATGAATGCAGTGTATAATACTAGGCTGGATGGGCGTTGCCGTACTGGATGATTGCCAGCCGCTGTCTGACATCACAGGCTACCCGTTATCACGCAGGTGTCACAGCCTGACTAGGTCTAGAGATAACTAAACAAAACTCGCTGTGCTGGGTGAACATGCTCCCAGCAATGTCACCTATGTTAGATCATGGACAAGGTGTAGAGAACTTTGCTGTGCACTGTAAACAACATCTGTCTCACTGAAGTAACTGTTTCACGCGATTTGTACAAACAATATTGTCTTTCAATGAAAAGCAGATCACCCGCGTTTTGCTGATATTCACGTTGATGTTGTCCTCGAGGACAAAGTCTGGTCTCGGTCTTGGTCTTGAGCCAAAAACTCTTGGAACTCTCAAGACTTTTGCATCAATGATCAATCTATTCTGCATTTCAAGTACAATTAACCTACTTAGATTCGAAATGTTTGTGCTTATAGAATGATGACATTTGGTTATCTGGTTAAGCAATAAAGTTTATTCTTACATACCCCAAGACTTATGGTATATTAACGACATCACAGTGCACTGCACTGATTACGGAGGCATTCAATGGTCTGGAAGAAAGTCTTATTTACAATTTACATCACTGGACATTCATGAGCTGTGCCACTGTACCTGCAATATACTGCATAGTACATATCATTTAAAAGTTACACCCCATTAAAACAGGATAACAGAGAGGTACTGGACGCATTATCACGCCGCAAAGCTGACGGTAATTACATTAGTCACTTATGCAGTCACTTTTTTTATTAACGGCAGAAAAAAGCAGGAGCCTACATCAAGTAACGCCTCGCGCCCACAGTGGGTGACAGAAAACCAGACAGACCTGTGCGACAGTCAGCTGACAGACTACAGTAGAGTAGACACGATTAGAGACAAGCACAAGCTGACTATCAGCTATCAACTGTACGTGCGCAGGATGAGTGCCGGCGATGCACTCAGAATAGAGCTAAGAATTCGTCGGCAGAGGCGACTGACGTCAGGTGTAAGTAGGTCACAACCTAGTGAAACACTGTCCACTGTTCTCTACATGCCCTAGCTGCAAACTGCAGAGTATATATGTACATGCCGTACACGAGCGTAGGGGAGTGGCATCAAAAGCGAAATATGTGCTGCTGCCAGCTCACGAACAATGGCCAAGTTCACTTCAAGTAAATAAACTATGACGACTGACAAGCATGCACTGCTGGCTGACCACAAAATGTCTGCAATACCGAATGTCGTAAACCGTTTTTTGGCTAATTTAGCCCAATCTTGTCTGCTGTGTTGAACGTTAACCATGCCAGTACAAAGCCATAATGGACGCAAATTTACGTTTCATTAGTAGGCTGCGACCCGAGTTCTGATGTGATTTCAACAATCAAAGTACTGCTAGCTACTGAGCTTGTTTAGAGACTACAAACAAATATGCAAATTCTGGGCAGCATGCTGCATTCTGCGCAAATGTGCCAATCCTGTACAAAATGTTTGGCAGAATTCTGTGTGTCCTTTCTCACACACACTGCAGCAGTTCACTCATACTATCTGTTGTGACATTATGACAAATAAGCCTACACTGACATAAGCAGTAGAGCAACTAGTAAATTATATCTGCTGCCGGTATATACTATCAAATGTCAACACCCCTCATAACATCAAGTAATAATAAAACACATTTAAAGAAAGGTTTCAAGAAAACTAAACTGTACTCATCTGTATAAATGTAATTCACAGTTGCACAATGGTCTGAATACTCACGGATTTTGGGGGTCGTCTGTCCACGGCACACATGACCAATCTTTGTCTTTATCATAATCTCTCAGAAAACATGACTGAACTGCACGTGAAACAGGTGGTTCCTCGAGGCTATGTCGCATTACTCTGACAGTCTCACTACTGCGCTTGAGAGGCAGTGTTTTACTGCGATTTGGACAAGCAGAACTATTCACCGTCAAATCTAAACCTCGTGCAGATGTCTCATCTAACAGTTGCTCATAGAAACCATCAAGTTTATCACTTTCTGTTGTTGCAGTCCCTGATTCTCTCAACAACTGGTCAGACTTGGATTTGTCACGAAAGTTCCATGTCTGACTGCGGCTCACAGTGACAGCACGGTGATGACTGGACGGCACATTAGGGCCCATCTCGACAGACAATGCAGCCTTTTCTTTGTGTACGCATTGTTCTCGTTCAACAGACACCATTCTTTGTTGAGCAAAATGCTCCTCATGAACCCTGAATGGATGCTCACTTCTTGCTGAGTCTAGCAAATCATCTGATGAAGCAAACCGCTTTGGTGTTGCCTCTGCTTCTGATCTGCTATCACTTTCAGCAATTTTATCAACAGAAGACACCTCAGCAAATGTCTTCTGTGGTGTAATGAATCCTCCTCTTACTCCGGGTGTTGGCCTTTCCTGCAGAACACTTTCTAGTACTTGAAATTTTGAACAGTTTGGCGAATTTGTGATACCAGATGATGAAGCCTGAACGTCAACCGAAGTTTCCGACAATGGGTCATTGTGAGAAAACACAAACGAGGTACTTTTTTTATCATCATGTGCAGTTATCAACGTCTGACCTTGGCCAGGAACAATGAGATATGTACCAACTGAATGTGAGTCAACATCTGTTTGCACATCATCGGAAATTTCAGTGTCGAGAACCAGCTGAAGTTCAGATATGCCATGTTGTTGCCCCTTAGCACTAGCACACTCATGCGACGTGGCATCGGACACGAGTGTCATATCATAGGAACATCTTCGATTCCTGGAACCAGAACTTCTCTCTTCTACCGCTGACGGTATTTCTGCCAGGCTCCGGCTTTTTGAACTAATGCTCTGAAAGCCAGGTACTTCAATGTGAAAAACTTTGCCACTCTGATCCATCCCGGTCCGGTATGGTTGAATCTAGCACCGTCATAGATAGAAAGGCGAAAAACGTCGTTACGCACGTACGCAGCCGTAGCAATTGGCGAACGACGTGGCCTCACACCGCACTATCGAATATTGCAGAACGGAATCGTAGCCAACTCTGAGCGTCGTTTACAATGATGACAGATAGCGCCTACTTTCTGCTAACTGCAGGCAATTTCCAACTGTTTGTCATACTTTTCTTATCGTTATAACAATTAAATTGCACGACGTACAAGAATAAAAGCTTTCGTCTGTCGAAATTTCATACGTGAGCTAACTAATTACCAGGTACAGTTCCAACCTGGACTATCCGTATAGTCAGCAACTTCGAGCGTCGTCACATTTCATGTACGCTGACGTACTATAGTCTAGTCTACATAAGCCAATAACATTATGGCTGGCGAAAATTGGCGAAGTCATGCCACGAATAACGCATTAAAGTTAATAGGCCTAACCCCTACATCATCATACTTCGACATTGCGCACGATAGGGTAGCCGACTGATGACTATCTATCTGCTATAGCTACCAGCCAGCAAACTTCGGTACAACTGACCTCCGTCTCCAATGTTCGCAATGTTATTTTTTACACAGCAAAAACGCTACAATACGAAAACAGTTCACACGATAAGATACTGTTGAGTGTACAGCACTACAGCGTACAAAATTTAGCGTGTAGTTGCACTGTTGCAGTCATTGTGCAAACTACAGAGGTTATTAGTATAACCACAAACCACTACAAATTTAAGTTACTTTCTAACACCTCAACACAAGAAATATTCTCCTTATGCTCGTAGCCCGTGTAAGCCGTTGAGCCGAGTTGTTCTCCACGTCTGTCTATTTCCGGTCTTCGGCGAGTCGGACTGCTTCAGGCAATGTAGTTGGCGGAATTGTTTATTATTATTATTATTATTAGATGTTATTATTAGCATTATATTTCACGTTTTGCGATGCACTTCATACGGGAGATTTCCACTGAGATACAAATTTTCAGCATTAGTACGAATTTATACACCGTAATCCAGTGACTAAACGCAATTTTGTACAGAAATCACCATTCACCGTGTACGAAAATCACACATAGTGCGAATTTCACGAAAGCGCTCCGTCGACAAGGCGCAACACAGGGCGCCGCCAATGTAAACACGCCCACGGATCTCGTGTTCGTCTTGAAGACTAGAGCTGCTGCAGAATCAGCAGCTGCAACAGAGCACGAGATCTCAGCCATGAGAACAGACAGTCGGAGGTGGCTGTCGAGCCGTCGAGACGGCCGCCTACATATACCACACAGTCCAGCAGCAGCCTGCAACACCAACCGCTATCAGCAACTGGCCAACAAATCAGCTGTAGGCCTTAGTACCGGCAGTGGGCGTAACTTTCGGCCAAAAACTGCGGGACAGTACTGTCAAAGGTCCAAAGTAGCCTAATGCCCACAACCAAGGCTGGGGGCGGAGCGAACTAGTGACCCCCCCCCCCCAATAACACCCTGTCCACTAAGGTTTACTGAGAAGTTGGCAATTTAGCAAAAATCGAGTAACATAACATCCTTTGGACGACTAAAAAGTCTAAAAAACTTTCCAGCTTCCCGACTCCCTGACTAGATTATCTGCTCCTAGGCCCCGCTGGGAGCTATGCCCCCAGACTCCCGTGAGCCCCTGCGATCCACCGCAGTCTCGTTTCTCTCGTCCTAAAGTGATAAAAAAAATAAAACATTTCACGGCTGTGGCTTAAGCTCGGTTAACAATGCCCGAAAACAGTTAATATTAGGTCTAATCTAACTCTTTTATCACTTCATCGTCATGTGCTAGTATAATTTTAAGTTATAATGTCATCGGCATTTGTCACATTGCGATATCAACATAACACACTATACCTCTACAACAGAGATCAGAATAGCCTACTCTAGACTATAGGCCTATGACCCGCATCCGACTGAAGCTCAGTGGAAGGAGATGAGCATGGGCGTCAACGCCACTGGAACATTGGGGGGGGGGGTCACAGGTCGAGCGCCGTAGACGGCGAGGGG
>Ga0126335_1002973_pt1 | contig 10361 bp, 3 predicted proteins | sample OlaspJWI45metaG_FD_108409 | JGI IMG/M metagenome (GOLD analysis project Ga0126335, IMG submission 108409) | Marine gutless worms symbiont microbial communities from Oahu, Hawaii - Olavius sp. 1 OAHU.JWI-45 metaG | ecosystem: Host-associated > Annelida > Digestive system > Unclassified | place... | reverse complement strand
GAGTGGTTCTGGTGGGAATGAAGCCTATCCCAGTGGCCAACTGGCTTTCTTCAGTGCTTTGACGCTGGTGGTTGGGTCATCTGGCCTGTAAAAATCGTCCCTGAAATGACCTATATAGTGTCGAGTGGGACGTTAAACCTCTGCTCAATCAATCAATGTACCATCGAGGTCGGCAGAACTCATTAGTTATTAATATGTGCACTACAGATTGTGCTGTTCCTGCCTGCATTGTGTCGCAAGATGGGTGTTCCATATTGCATTGTCAAAAGCAAGGCACGACTTGGCCGCGTTGTCCATCGCAAAACTGCTACATGCCTTGCTTTCACGCAAGTCAACCCGTAAGTATCAGTTTTGTGCAGTTGCTGTAATCATCACATTGAGTGTACCTCTTATTTTGCTGATATGCTTTTGACAGGCATGCATGTTGCATTCATTTTCTGAATGTGACGTAGTAGAGTGCAGACATACTCGTTATGATTGCATATATAGAGGTAAACAGATCATGTATGTTGGCTAGAACATAGGAGCTTTTTAATTCTGAATGAACATGTCTGTTGAGTAATGTGATGGTACTGGCATCATTTGTAGAGAACAGCTTTGCGGCATATTTGAATTGGATGGTTTACCAGTTAAATGTTGTATGTATTTCTGTTTGTCATTGATGTTTGAATCGTTGTACTATTGTCATTGTATGTTACTTTTTGTTGCAGAGAAGACAAGTCTCAGCTGAATAAACTGGTTGAAGCTGTCAAGACTAACTTCAACGAAAGAGCTGAGGAGGTTTGTTGTTGAAATCGTATATTTAAATGCATTTTAATCCTGTTTAAAGAATTTTTCAGAGTACAGCAAATAGGATGCATGAAGTCTGTCTTGGTAATTCTTTCATTTAACCTGCATCTAGTGCATTTTTGTTATAATATAAATGCTGTTGTTCATGGATATCTCTATATTTTCATTTTTACCACCTGCATAACAGTGTGTTAATATTTTTGTTGGCATCTGTTTGTTTGTATGCCATATGATGACTTTTGAAATCCTTGACCCATAAAGTACACCTTAAGTTTGTATATTAAGGTCGTTTGGTCAAGGTCGCATGAGCAAACATAGCACATATCTTCGGGCGGGTGAACCATCTTGGTATGTAATCAGCCAACTAGTTTGACTCCGCCTTCCATCCCTCCGGGGTTGGTTGAATGAGGACCAGCTTCGGCTGGGAAGGTATGGTTCATACCATTTGATGACAAATGCGTGGGTGGCAGGTAACACTGTGAGATCAATTACAATGCGTGCCATACCTCAGCGCTTCTGAGGTGGGCTTCCAACTAAGAGACATTTTTGTTAGTGTCCGCACCTTTACTTTTTTACCTTTACATGCAGGTGGTGCATGTTCGGTTTAAGGGCAATCTTGTTATTTCAACATTCACAAAAATCATTAATTCTGTGTCTTGCAATGAATGTATGTTTTAATTAATTGACAACAGTAAGATATAGATCAACAGCTGTCTGTTGTCTTTTATTCTGTATAATATACGACTAAATTGTACTTATAAGGTTGGAATATATCTGCTGTTAATAAAGCTATAAACTGGTACAAGTGTTAGGAGGGTTACGTTTTTGAGAGAAAAATATCAGTCATTGTGTGTGGAATTGTTTTAATGAAAGGACAAAACGTGCACAATAATTTTTTTTCTTTGATAAGCAATGCAATATGTGTATGTTGCTGTTAGTAAAATTTGCTATAAGAATGATATGGTTTGTTATAATATTAATGAACTGTGTGTTTGACTATAACACAGCTGCGTCGTCATTGGGGAGGTGGCATGATGGGGCAGAAGTCAGTGGCTCGCATTGCCAAGCTGGATAGGGCCAAGGCGAAAGAACAGGCACAGAAATCTAGCTAATTCACTTTAGCTGGACTCAGTCTATAGGTGTTGATTCTGTAGTGTTGAACATGGACAGCATCCATTTCAGCTGCTAATGTCAATGACAGAAATCATTGAAAAGACGTTATCGTTTTGTGTATCTAATGTGTTTTCAATGTGAACAACATCTGAAAGGAGTCTGTAAACTAGTAATCCATACAGAGTTGCTACCAGTGGCATATACTTGGATTGAAAGTTAACAATAAGTCTGCAACATAGAGCAGTCTTTTGACAGAATTCATCAAATTGCCTTTTACCTATCATATGAAATATGTGTAATGTTCGCACATATAACAGTTATAATGTTGCAGTGCTTCTTGCAAAAGAAGCAAATAACAATACCAAATACATATAATGAACATGAGTGTAAACTGAGTAAGTGTAGTTGCATGCTAACAGGTCATTGCAAAGCGGCTGTGAACATCACAAGTGAAAACTCAGAAGTCAGCACAACTAATGAATGAATTAGTGCAGTGTTGTAGGACTGCACTCTATTAAACTCTATTAACCCATTAGGAAACCTAAACTCCGGGCGCAGCCCGGAGAGCGAAGCTCATTAGGAGCGCCTCATTGCAGCTCGTATTCGATTCGGCTATCGCAAAATTACTTTGGCGTCTTGTTTCTCGTTGCTTCCATAAGGCGATTTGTGTTTGTTTCTACGACAACGTTGAACTGAGCCGTATGCGTTGCAATTCAACGAAACGTTTATCGACAGTCGCCAGATGGCGACATGGCTGGCGACGGCGACATGGAAAGGTTCATCGTTATGTGTGCATGTATAAAGTGTCGAGTGGGACGTTAAACCTCTACTCAGCACCCAGCAGCGTTATGTAAGGTGTGCATTTATAAAGTGTCGAGTGGGACGTCAAGCCTCTACTCATCACCCAGCATCGTTATGTACAGTGTGCATGTATAAAGTGTCGTTACAGCCAGACTTTCGTTACTGGCCACTCAGTCCACGTTACAGTCAAGCTGTCAAAAACTGCAGACTAGTAAGCATGGCCAAGCACATACGATACAAATAGTACGCGCGCATGCACACAATCTTACTATGGGCTACGCCCGTAGGCCTACCGGGCTGCGCCTGGTATTAAATTACGTTATACACTGTGTCTCAAAAATACCGGACCCCTATGATTTTTGGTGTAACATTACCAAAAAAGTCAGTTATGGATAATTTTTGGCAGAGAAGATCTAGAAGGTATTGCTTACTAGTCGTACCTGGAAACTTTGGTAGAGGCTATAGCAAGTGTAGTTTCATTGCAAGACTGCATGTCGGTCTACTGTGCAAATTTGACTGAGTGCCACTTTTCAACAGAACTTCACCAAAATGCTTTGATGTGCAGTTTGGCAATGACGCTCACGTTACTGTATATTCATTTATTACACCAAGCAGCAGCATCACACACATATGCAGACGATACAAATGAAAAAAATAAACAAAAATCACAGCCTATACTATAGCAACCATGCATGTGGTTCTCAGTCTATACTAAAATTTCTAGTCACAACTAGTAAGTGATAACTTCATAGTATTCTCTCATAAGTTATCCATAATTGGCTTGTTTTGATAGTTATGCCAAAAAATCACTGGGGTCCGGTTTTTGAGACAGTGTAGAATACAATAATAATGAAAAACATTGTGCTTTAATAAGATTGCATAAGTCTTAAGTAAAATACAAGTCTAGACGAACATGAATACTGCTTGTTTAGCACATCTTGAAAAGGACTGATTTAGTAGATTGCTTAAAGATGAGGCAGTAAAGCAACATTTTAAAACAGATTCAGAACAGTCCGAGTAGCATTACGGTGCAATATGCATTGATAAATGTTGCAAAGCAAATTGTAGGTTTTGACTGGCATGTGACGGCTATGTAAATGTTTTGATAGCGTCCATTATATTGGGGATTGGAAAAAGCTAGGCATGGATGCACAAAATCAGAAATTATGGACTTCTCAGTCAACCACAATTGTCAGGATGTGGCAACAGATAATACTGAACTAATACAGATAATACTGAGAGTCTGACAGTTGTACACAGTGTACAAAAATAGCAGACGTGCACAGAAATGATGTGGAGTATACTTCTGTACTACTTATACATGTATACCGTAAGTAAATAAACTTGCACCAAATGAGTGGATATGGACAGTCAATGGAACATTTTCAGACTACACTGTAAAAATCGACTATCTAATTGCAGGCAGAAGTGTATTTAGCCTTCACTTCAGTTCTTGCTAGCTAAATCGTGCAGTTCGGAGTGTGCCCGATGCAGAAGTAACTATAATGCCATTCGGCCCAAAGACACACTGTGACACGGAATCAGCTTCAGACAGCTTCAATAACATCAACACATCATACATGTACATACAGTGACAGTACTGGAGAGTGCAGATGTGTCAAATCTATACAAAAACTGGAGGCCAGCCTCAAAACTGCAAGACAGAGAATGATAGCTTTGCAATAATACAGTTATGTACAGCCTAGAATGCAGTAACTTGTGAATGACTGATAAGCAACTATCACCAGCATGAAATTTATGTTTATGCATTATATACTGTGCTGTTCCACACTTACGTCAAGTTTCTGTATGCAGCAACCTGTAGTGCAGCACCATATTATAACGGCATCAGAATCTCCAGCGCTGACCAAATGTTGGCTATCAGCTGAAAATGCGAGGGCCTGCACCCAGCCACTGTGTCCTGACAGTTCAAAGAGACAACGGCCAGTTCGCGGGTTCCACAGTCGAACTGTTTTATCCCATGAACCAGAAGCCTACCAATCACAATGAAGCTTGTTAATGCTGGATTTTAGACACTGCAAAGCATTTGCATACCACAGGTTAATTACAAACAACAATTATAACAATAAAATTGAAATAAATAGAGGCAACTTTAGACTATGGGGCAACAAGCTGTAGAAATCTCAGCTGAATGCACTTCTCAACCATCTGCATGAGATGCAGTCTAGTGCAACTGATGATCCTAGCATCTGATTTGTCGTGTGTGGGATGTGCAAAAACAGCTGAACAGATTGATGTCATGTTTGGGATGGAGACTCCAGGGACCCAAAAGACATTGTATTAGATGGGGGTTCCCATCCCCCGCAGGGAGGAGAGGGAGTTCAATGTGGCCTCTGCCAAATTACTTTGGCCACTTGTTAAAACAGTCAATTGCTCGAGAATTTGTCCAGGTCATAATGTAGCTATGCACATTCATGAAGCCACATGTAGCATAATGCACAAAGTGAACCTACAACTGTCGTGAAATGTAACATTTCCAAAGGTACCAGCATGCCAGCTTTTGAAAATGCCACTGTGTGTATATTGCCAGAGTGTCCAACCAAGCATCTGAGCAGGTGAATTCCAGTGTTTCTCTTTTCATCCGTAGCACTATTTGTCTGTTTTTTGTGTTCATCCTTGTTTTGACTAATGGTCCACACTTGAACAGAATAATCCCAAGATCCTGTTGCCTACAAAAGAATAAATTAAAATATAGATGTTACACATCTGCAATGTCTGAACTGTTAATGTACAAATATTTTACAATAAAGAAATGCAAAAGTCTGAAAATAAAGAAAGTTAAGTAGTGTACATTGGTAAGCCACTTTAGGTTTTACAAAATACAACTGGAAAGAAAGGCAAACATCAGCCTGACTTGTGCCAAGGATCCAATGTAACATAACTTCATCTATGCACTGACAAATATACATTGTAAATGCTGACATATTAAACAACTTAGTATGTAAGTACAGCAAACTAGAATGCATACTGGTTGTACAAACACCTATGCCGTTATACAGAGCTGTCCAATAAAGTGAGAACCGGTCACTTTTTTGCCTCTAACTTTGTCAAATCTTAGCCGATTTTCAAAATTGTTTCACTGCTGGCAAGAGTAGCAAATGTCCACAATAATCATGTAACATGTCTTGCGACACTAAATATGTTGCTGCACTACCTTGTGTAATATTAGAAATCCATTTTCATGCTGTATAGCAAAAGATGCTACATTTAAAAGCATGTTATGTGTGTTAAAAAATTAAACATTTCATGTCATATGGCTGAACAGATATTGACACTGTAATGACAGTCTCCATTCTATGCTGCAGACATGCTTAAAGAAGCCAATGCCACTCATCAGGTGCACTGTCAATAATGCTTTAGTCAGTGCCACTGTGCCGTGCCATATGCGTAGTTCATTGATGTTATACAACTGCGGCTGATAAACTCGCTGTTGGATGACACCCCATAAATTGCAGTGGACAATACTGACTTCTGAAAAGTTAGATTTGGTACAGTAAAAAGGGCGTTGCCTGCTCGAAAAGTTGTACAGTGACACATGCTTAGTGTGCAGGGGCCAGACTTTGCCAACATTTAGGCCTGTTTTAATAAAATAATTTCTATTTCAAAAAAGTATTTAACAGGAACCAGAAAATGAAGTAATAAGTAAGTCAGCAATAAGTATCAAGTAACTAAGCTAGATAATTTGTATTCTACACATACAACATCAATGCATTTTGTTTTCATTTTCTTCCAAATTTGCATCATATTTCAACATATCAGTAATTTCACAAGGTAGTGCAGCAACATATTTGAAGTGGGTGCAATATATTATGTGACTCACGTTGGAAATTTCTGCCTCTTTCACACAGTGAAGACTGGCAAACTGGTTAAGATTTGACAAAGTTAGAGGCAAAAATGAGACCACTTCTCACTTTTTTGGACCACTGTACACCTTTCTAAATGTTTTGGCACAAAAGAAATGGACAGCCAGCATAATATTTCCATAGAAGGAAGTGACTATCATGTAACTAATTGTGCAGTTGTATGCTGCTATTCAGAAAAGGTATACATAGATAGTATCAATGAAGTGTACCAGACAAGAACCATCACAAGAGAAGGCAACAGACTGAACGAGATCTTGATGTCCAGACAATATTTGAAGTTTGCTACCATCCTACAGAATGTAACAAATTAGACACATGGTAAACAGTGTGATCATTACAATTCCTGACTTATCTGTCTATGTTAATTAACTGCAAGGTGTAAAAGGATTATTAATACACCTGTATTTAAAATGCTCTGAACATCGATTATGCTTAAAAATAGTAGTGAGAATAAAGATAAAAATGTTACTAAAGTTTTTACCAAAGTGAGAAATTTTCCTAAAGATTAAACTGTGTTATGGACACGAATCAGCAGTATCCTTATAATGTCAAGGTCAGTGCAAAACCAATGCCTGCTTAAGCTTTTTAAATTTTTAATACCTTTTGCACTCTATGGAATGGAACACACCTATTCTTCAGCTCCTGGGGGTATGATAGGGAAAACCAACCAAGGCCAGTCAACACAGCTAGCCAGTCATAATCGGGTATATGCTACTTATCCAATGACTGATTTATCACTACAGAGTTAATTACCTCAGCATTCCATAAAACTGCAGATTTGTCCCACGAGCCGGAACACAGTAACCTTGAGTCAGATGAAAAAGCAACACACTCCACACTTTTTGTATGATCTGAAATGACAAAAAAACTCTGTTGCACATTAAAATTACATACATACAGAACCACTATAATTATACTGTCATAACTAATTCAGAAAACAATGTCAGATATAGCTGATGAATTAAATTTGAAATAATTTCACCACGCTATCATAATATCAAGTAACTGTAAGTGAACAAACTTTAGCATTCCAAATAACACGTGATTTTACGAGATGCTTATTTACAGGCAATCAATTGCACTAGTAAAAGACCGACAGGCCAGATGTTAGATATACACCAACATACCACTACAACAACATTTAACAACAAATAACTACTAGTAAATGTAATGGCTTACGTGAGAGCATGTGTAAGCATCTAGCTTCACGAGTCAACCATAAACCAACTGCTTTGTCATATGAAGCACTGGCAATGTAGCAACTATTTGGAGAAACAGACACTGCTTTGCTCGCACCTGCATTCAATACTTTATCATTACCGACCATTACAAACGTGTGTTGCAGATAAAATAGTACAAATGTGAACATTCCACTGCATTAAATTTTTGCAATGAAAAATTCACTGATGTAGGTTGGGGCAGTTAACAAGTAAATGTCTGCATGTGTCAATCCCTGGATCTAGACAGATGATAAAGCTATAAGACACTGCACTTAGTGCTGCCCTGTCATCCCAGTTTTTGAAATAATGATGCCTGTAAGTAAATGTTACTAAAACTGTAGCGACTGCACAGTGCAGTAATAGGTGCTGTATACTGTTATAGTATATAGTACAATACAACGATCTAAATTATATCACAAGTTGCAACTGACCAACATGGCCTTCAAGTGTAGCCACAAGTTCGCCTGAAAGTGTGTTGAAGATACGGAGTCTGAAGTCATCACTGCCAGTCACCATCATCTCAAAATCAACTGACAAAGCTACACAGTTTACCTAACAAAATTCATCATTCACAATGTTTGAACATACCATCAAAATTCAGCTCAGTTGCTCATCCCACTACCGTGCCAGCGTGTTTTAAGGGCGATAGTAATGGTCAATGGGGAAATGGGAAATTTAATCCCCCATAGCTAAAAAAACCCAAACTGATTGTCACCAAAGTTGTCATTGGTGATTATGTTGGGGACCTCTATCCCTGTGCAAAATTTGGTCCCTATCAGATTAGGGGTTTTTGGCCCCCATATATGCGAAGTTGCCGACGAAAGTAATTCGGCTACTTTTTAAATTTTTTTGGCGGGGGTTCTGGCAGCTCTCTACCACCTAGACACCTGCACAGATTATGACGCTTGATACATCAAACGACGTCGTTTTGTGCAAGGATGTGCCTTTTGGGGGTCCCGAAAACTAATCTTTCGTTTTGACCCATTTTCCCCAAAAAACGTCGATTTGGGGGCAAAATTTTCCACTCAAAATGGGCCTTAACATTGCGGGTTCCCGGGGAGAACGACCCCTATTCGTGAAGTTACGCTTTTGGAAGTTGGATGTTGAACAGGTAACTCAATCTCCCTGAATCCAAATATGTGATTGGTTTCTAGACCGGAAGTAGATTTTACTGTGACATTGCACATGCGCAGAGGTGAATAGGCAAATTCACGCCAAAAAGCCACAGTATGTCAACAACAATATCCCAGAAACCGTAAATTGCATCAAAACAAAACTTTCAGGTCATATTAAGACCACCACAAGCACTTCATGGGTGGCCTATCACATCTTATGCCTAATCCAAAATGGCGGACGGCCGCCATCTTGAAAAATACATGTGACGTCATAACTTGGCCCGCAGTGGTCCAATTTGGACAAAATTTGGTACACAGGCACAGAATAACAGCCCGATGACAAACGAATGGTCAAAATTGAAACCTAAAGCAAAAATCCAATATGGCGGCCGTTTGTTTTCCAAACCGGAAGTAGTTTTAACTCAGCCAAAAGTTGATAGATTTCGACCAAATTTGGTGTGCAGATTGCCTTTGGCCTATATTAATGAGTTATTTCACCAAACTCAAAACCGGAAGTTAACTTGCAGCACCATAGTCGCTATCATGAAATAATGCATATGACGTCATAACTCGGCCTGTGGTGGTCCGATTTGGATGAAATTTGGAACACAGACGCAGAATTACATCCTGATGACAAATCAATGGTCAAAATTGAAAATGGAAGTAAAAATCCAATATGGCGGCCGTTTGTTTTGAAAAACCGGTAGTATTAATATGTATATGGTGTATTAAAGTATTTGTTGCAATTTTGTGTACACTCATGTACAGACAGAAAAACAGCAAATATAAATGTAAAAAGTTATCAGTTTACAATGCTTTTTAACTGCAGCAGGTAAAATAAAGTATATAAAAAGTAGAAAACAGTACAAGCAATAACTGCCTTCTGATGTTATGCTGTAAGTCACATATCGGTAATCAGTTAGCATTAATCAATCAATCAATTTATTGGTGAAAGAATATGATAAGACAATACAACATAAAATAAACATAAAAATAGAAGTGACATAACAAGACGGTACACCACATATACTAGTTTTGGTTTAAAAGTGGTATACTGTATTTCCTCTAATAGAAGCTGGGGTCCAACAGCGAATACCATGGAGCTAATAGTACATCCCACTCGGCACGCACTGGTTTATCGGTAGTTTAATATAGGTTTTGATATCGTTTAGAAAATCTAAACATGTACCATTTATAAACGTTTATTAAACGTTTCTCGGTTGCTTATATCTAAACGTTTAAAGCTTAAACCTAAGCTTAACGAAGAGAACAAAGAAGAGAACGGCCGCTAGAGTACATTTATAGACATTTTTTAAATTTGCTTTTAGTTGTAAACCGAAATAGCACCTTTGTTCCCCCTTTTCTAGTGTATAATTATGTGCTCTAGGCCTGGGCGACCTTTGCGTAATTTTTGGCCCATCAGCGCGAAAGATTTTTGT
>Ga0126335_1002972_pt1 | contig 10363 bp, 2 predicted proteins | sample OlaspJWI45metaG_FD_108409 | JGI IMG/M metagenome (GOLD analysis project Ga0126335, IMG submission 108409) | Marine gutless worms symbiont microbial communities from Oahu, Hawaii - Olavius sp. 1 OAHU.JWI-45 metaG | ecosystem: Host-associated > Annelida > Digestive system > Unclassified | place... | reverse complement strand
GTCCACGTCTTGATGCTGTCCATCCAGGCCGTGCGTGGCCTTCCTCGCCTGCGTGCACCTGGCATTGTTCCTTGCATTATCTCTTTCTCCAGGCAACTCCCTTGTTTCCTCATGGTGTGACCATAGTACGCTAGCTGAGTATTGTTCATCTGTCTGGAATCCACGTTATCATTGTGATGTAGATAAAACTGGGTCCGTCCAACGCAGATTTACCAAAAATATTGGAATACTCAGTAGTTTAACATACCCAGAACGGTTGGATGTATTGCATGCTGAGTCTTTAGAATTACGACGTCTAAAGTTTGACTTAACAATGATGTTTTGTATTATTCATGGACACTGTGCGTTAGACAGGAGTTCTTTTTTACACACTGCATTACTCTAGTACGCAAGGTAATAAATTCAAATTAATGAAACAATTCAGCCGCGTCAACTGTCGTGTTTTTAGTTTTGCTAACAGGTGTATCGATGTCTGGAACAGTCTCAGTGATGATGTTGTTTGTGCACCTTCTGGGCCAGTTTTTAAATATCGTCTTAAGCGTTTTTCTCTCTGACGAGTAATGGTTTTACCAGTAAGTTTTAGCTTACATTTTTATTATGTTCTATAAACTTTTTCGAGATGGTGTAAGGTGTCGTTGACCATCCATCCCAATAGTGGTGACATTTTTGTTATCGTATTATTATTGTGTCATATTCTACTGCACTCCTACTGCTACTAATACATGAATATCTGTTCTGTTCTGTTATGTAGAAGGTGCCATTGCCTCACGATGGTACGGTACCACGCCGAGAGTTTTTGTTCCACGTAATGGCGGCCGGCTGAAATATTACACTGTCGTCACATCAATATAGATTGACTGCGTGGACGCTAGATGCATTCGCTATGCCGCCTGTCAAGGTGTTGGCGTCAAGCATGCGCTGTGGATCAACTGTGCAGTCTGTATACGGTACAAATGGGTCACGGATGAGCACGATCAAGACCTATTTCCATTACACCCGACCGTAGAAATGAAAGAAAAAACTGACTTCATTTATTCTAGATGAGAGATAGCAGACGCAGAGACGCGCAAAGGTCACACGCGGTCAGTCGGAATGGAGGAAGAGCAGAGTGTGTAATATCACAAATGTAGCAGACGATGTCATGTATACGTCGACTGAGAGATGATCACTTTACACCACATGTTCACGGCCCGACCATTTTAGACACCTGTGAACACGGGCCGCAGACGCGGGTGGTGTGAACCGAGCTCCGCAATTTGCCTCAAGTAAGTAAAACGGACTCACCGGGTGGCAGCACGATCCGCGAATGATCCGCCTTTGATTCAAAAGCACTCTAGCAGTATTTTCGTAAACGGTTTTCCGCTCGAAAAACCGCTTATTGAACCAAGTATATACTGTACTAGCCATTGTGCCCATCCAGGTGGGCATTATACCTATAGTTTAAGCCCCGCTTCATCTCTCGCCCGCCCCATGCTACCCTGCTGCCCGGTAAAAGAATGCCCGCTGCCCGCCCGCACCGCGGTGTATCACGCCACCAGCGGCGAGGCCCACCTGTAGCTAACGCTGCCAAGGCTGTAGGCTAGGGCTGGAGGCTGCCCAATACCGACCACGCCTTGCAGACAGATGCCGCGAGAAACGAAAAATGCCAATTTTCTGGCCCCCTGGCAGAGATCTCCCAATTTTTGGCGAATAAAACCATCCCCAGGACGCTCTGGAGTTACCCAGAAAGTATGATAGCAGTCGTATCTCCCGTCCTCGAGTTATAAGCGAACAAACAAATATACAAATATACACATGAACATAATTATTGCATTAGATGATATGATATGATTTGTCTAATTGTGCGGTAACGGACAGACGGACCGACAGACGGAATTGCGATAGCAATAGCGGCGTATAAAACGTGTGACGAAACGATAGCTGTGCAGCGTTAAGTGGTTAATTGTTCAACGTGCCCATGCAGCTAGTGATGCTGTAGACACTCGTTTGTTCGTTCTGGCGACATTGATCGAACGTTTCGATCATCGATCTTAGCTGACGACTGCCGCAGCTCACAGCAAACGACCGCACCGCACTGCACACTGACATCCGACGTATGCTCGGTCCTAGGGCTGCGCGGACGACAGAAGTAGCGCATTCGAAATCGTTTTGCGATCTGTTGAATATTTGTGACGCTAATTTCTAACAGATGTGTAGAATACTCACAGAGATTTGCTTTTGATAAAAGCGGACTGATTGCTTCTTCGCTGCCGTGATTTGACCCATTGACCCTATAACCTTGATACTTGACCTTGACCTAGATAGATGTGCCAGTGCGCCAAACATTAACTGGGATGTAGTTCTACTAACTCGGCTACTTCGTGGAACGGCTGACCGCTTGTTGGAATATTAGAATATTTATTAGAGTATTTTTTGTTCCTTCTTTTCTCTTTTAATTATCTTTTTATCTACACGTGTTCTTCTTTCGTTATATGTACTAGGTGTACGATGTTATAATAAATAGATAAATATTAGCCGGCCCGCCATAATAGAGATCAGCTATAGTAATGATACGCGTCGTCCGTCTCCGAAACTAAGCGAGCTAGAGCGATGGTTACTGTTAAACGCGAATAGGAAATCTTGGTGTCTGATTCAGAATCTGCCATCAGATTCGCGACCAGAAGTAAATAGCAGTTCCGCCACTTTGGGCGAGCCAGCTATCGTTTTGTCACACATGTTATACGCCTGTCCGTCCGTCTGTCCGTCCGCCACGCTAGTGATCCACGCTTATCCAGATATGGTTTACACCGCATGATGCATTGACGCCTGAGGATTGTTGTGGTACCGAGTGTGACGTCGTGCCACGTTAGCCCTAGTCCAGTAGTGGGACGTTTTGGTTTCTAAAAATTAATTAAATTTAGGCAAACGCACCATAACGTCTCATCTGAATTCATGTTTGGGTACCACGACATCTCGCTACTTGTTTCAGCACTAGGGCACCTTAACATCGTAGTACCATAACAAAAATCCACAGCGTTTGCTTCTAGAATCGGGTTTTCCACTACGGCAGTGAGTGTGAGCGGGATTGACCAAGAAGACGCGATAGCTGAGCCCTAGTTGCATAGCCACTGAACGACGAAACTTGGCTCAACTCACCAGCAAACGTCGACAGCTCTGAGACATTGACGGGCGGCGCCTGAGCGGCCGACACTCCACTCATTTCTGTTTCATTGTCTTGAGCGAACACCTGGAGACTCGACCTACAGACGGCGGACCACACCTCTTCCATTACCTTCTCCCGGGGTATTTTACCGACCGTAAACGCTTTGTCGCAAAGTCGCAACGTACGATACTGAGACGGGAAATTCAATCCACATTTCATCCTTACCAACTTGACTTCTTCCGAGACCCGAAGTCCTTTTCGACACCTTTAGTTCAGCTCCACGGCTAGAATAACCCAGCTGTAAGTAAAATTGTTTTAGGTTTGAAGCTTTTAGAAGAAAAAGTTCTGTAGGCTTAAAGGTTTTTCGGCCGCGTGCATAAGATGCAGCCTATTGCGATCGATGGCCCCGTAGCGTGGGTGACTATAAGTCAGTCTGTCTGTCACGCGCTTGAATTATGCGAAATGGCTGAACGGATCAAGGTCCTGTATGGGGTGGAGACTGCTGGGGCCCAAGGCACATTGCACTATAGATGGGGTCTAGGTCTCCCACGGTGAGGGGGAGCGGGGATTCGATGCGGCCTTCTACAAATGACTTTGGCAAACTGTTATGTTTTATGTAGTAATGCACGCAGTAGGTCATGAGTTCGACGTTTGGGCCCCCTCGCTCTACGTAGCAGCTATGGGCTAGCTGCGTATACGCCTACTTGCCTAGTGAGGCGTGACGGTTTGGACAGCTAACAACTGCGATATCTGCCATGCAACAGTCTTCGGCAAACTGTTTAATCACGGTTGTGTTGCCTAGACCAACTCAGCCTTCCATCCCTCCGGGGTCGCTAAATGAGGACCAGCTTTGGCTGGGAAGGCAAAGGCAGGTATGGTTCATTGCATTCGTCGATAAACGCATGGGTGTGCCGGTAACGCTGTGAAATCCCTCGACAAAGCGTGCCATACCTGAGCGCTTCTGTAATGAGGCGGTCTCATAGAAAAACGCTGCATGAAGCGTCCGTTGCCTTTGCATTACTCATGTGTGTAGAGTTAGACGTTGTAAGCCTACAGTCGTACTCATTACACGCCAGCAGACAATAAACGTGAAAAAATAATCCAACTCATTACAACTAAGCCTGCCGCGGGTACCCGGGTGATAAACTACCCGGGTAAAATTTTTACTACCCGACGAGTACTCGGGTAATAGAATATTTAATTTAATTTAATTTTTAATTAACATTTAGTATTTAATTTAGTTTAACTTGCATTAGTTTTACAATTTTGAATAATTTTGTTGTTTTGTTTGATGTTTTAACTTTTAAGTTTCGATTGGTGTTACGTAAATAAGCAAGTTGGCCCGTTTGTAGTCAGTTGTCAACTTGTCGCTGTCAGACAGTGTCGGGCTGTACAGCAGTGTCATACTTATTTACTTATTTACTACCAGACGGATACCCGGGTACCCGATAAGCTACCCGGTCGGGTACCCGGGTAACGAATTACCCGATAACGGCAGCCCTAGTTACAACGTGTATTTTTATTTGTAATGTCTTGGGAACGTCGAAGCTACAGTCAAACAGAACTTTGTTTATAGATTGATATCCCGTGTTAACTGCGTGTTACGTTTTATCGTTAGGCCTACTTTGTATTTATTTTTTTGTAATATTTCCTTTGTACTGATTTTAAGACTATCGTTTTATTTCTCTAGTTATCTGTATGCTATGTTTCATTGTATGCTGCATGCGCGTTTCTCATGTGTCAATTAATGTACTTACTTACTTACTTACTTTAACTGTGATGTTTCCCATTTCCGGATATGTTGTTGTCTGAGATTGCAAGTGGACACAAAACGACAACGTCTATCACTGGCATGAGACTGAAATCGCTGCAACACAATATCAAAGAAAAAAGCGTCTCGTGTGTTATAGCAATAAGAAAGAGCAACGGTCGGCCACAGCTGTGTCCGTGTGTCATGAGACTGATGCTGCGAACACTGATGAGCCGAGCTGCCCACTCAGTGTAGCGATTATCTGTTTCACGGCTCGTCTTGAAGAAAACGGTTGCGTTGGCGGACGTCAGAGACGGGAACCGAAACAACACATTTTTTGCTATCTATTAAACACAATACACGACGCTTTATACACCAATGGTCGTAAAAACGTGCCACTTTTATTTCGGCGCTAACTCGGTCAAATGCTGACCTATCTTCAGAGAGTTTCCACCGCTCGCTGAAAAGCGCATGAGATTTCCAACAAAACTCATGTAATAATTCCCACTTCAGCCTGAAGGCGTTGTTGCACCGCCTTGGGAAAGTTAGAAGTCATAAGACAATATAGACAAAAAACTGTAAACCAAATGCATCATTTTTCGATGCACCCATTTTGATGCGTTTAGCTTACTTATTTATTACTTGCTTAGCCTACTTATTAATTAGTTTTTGGCTTTTGTTTAGTATTTTTTGCAATGGCAAACGGCTTTCTGTAAGTAGGCCTAAATAGGCCTATTGGTAGTGTTCGTGCACAGATAACTTTCGACTTCTCAAGCAGGAAACACCCCTTTCTTCTGATCGAGTCTGTGGCCGCATGAACAGTCCAAACCTCAATCTGGTCTTTGCAAGATGTGGGGCGTCGTCCAGCAGCGAGTCGTCTCAGTCACGGATGCATAACATTGACGAACTGAAGCAGAGCTGGCTAAATGGTTGGTACGGCACGCAACAGAGCATCATCAACAATGATTTGACGAGTGACGTTGACGCTTTTAAGCACGTGCGCGAAAAATAATGGACAATTTATCAGCTATTGAGCGGACTGAATGTCGATTTAGCTGCGTAACGTGAAATGTTTCGTTTTGGTCGTCTGTGATATGTTTGTAAAGCCCTATCGCTTACAATTTTTAAAGAAATTTGAACGTCTAAGTTTCCCAAGGTAGTGCGGCAACGTGTTTAGGGTGAGGTGGAAATTGTTGCACGAGTTCTGTTGTGAATTCATGCACTTTCAAGCTGTGAAAAAAATTGAAGATTGGTTAGCATTCATTCGACAAAGTTAGAGCCAAAATAACAGTGACACTTTTAATGGCCCATGAACGACGTATTCTGTATTAAAATTTTTGTCTTAACTGAACGTATAATGACCTTGGATGACCTTGAAGGTACATTTAAACGGACAATAACTTTATGCCAATATTTTAGTGACTAGTCTAATTTACGCCGAATTTCGCTGCAGCGATTGATGCACACAAAAAACAGTTCGATTGTGCAATATGCAAGGTGGTGAAGTATGAAATTCACTCATCGTAGCGAGCGAGCGATGTACGCGTGTGCTATAGTCGGCCAGACTGACTGACAAAATTGTCTGCGCGTCGCTGTTACGCGTTAAAAATTTATAAAGGCGGCCCAAATGTCGATGTAACATTAACGAACGTCGGCGTTGTGACAAAAGTCGCATGCAGCAGTCGCATACTGCCCAACGTATTGATTTACGCTCGTAGTTGAAGACGAGCTCACACATTAACTGAACAATTTGCACATTACAGCTTTGTCACACGTCGAAGCAATCAGAACACAGCTACGCCAAGGACCGTTTTGCCTCTTCGGCCATCGTTAAGTAAAATATTGAAACGACCTTAAAACAATTTAAAAAATTATGCTGTTTCACATGTGACCACGGTCTTAGCCAATGCAGAAAGAAGTCGAAGTACGCAAGTCCTATTTTTGGGCGCACTATAATACACTCTTACTGTCTTACTAACTTACTTACTATCTGGAGAAGGTTGAAAAATCCTTCAAAAATTCCTGCATCCTCGTCTAAAAACAAAATTTTTTATGAAGATCCGTTTAGTTTAGCCTAGCCTATACTTATTACGCGAAGTTGCTGATCGGTATTTTTGAGAAACTTAATCATTCTTAAGAGACTGCTTCTTTTACGCTGCGCCACGTAGCCTAGTCACATATTACTGTGTTATAACAGGAAATTATCGCGGAATGGAATTTCTGTGATTGTGAGAACCGCAGTCGTGGACTGTATTGGCAGGCAGGCGTTCTGCGAGATGTCTGCAGACGGCTAAACTTTGTCGCTGATCATATGTTACGTTTAGCGACGTTAAACCATAATAACCGTAACCGCTAAGCTATGACCGCAGAACGGGCTCAGCTAATAACGTTTCTATAGACACACACCTGCATTCACTCTGCTCGATGTGAAGTGCCGAAACATTCACTATGAAAATTTAACTTTTTTCTCTCAAGAGTGCCGACTATTTAACAATTGGCGTAAACCACAAGAAACTTTCTTAATAGGCAAAGCACATTTGTTGGCTAAATTTGCAATTCGCCAAGTACGGTACCAGCATGTTAATTATCGCTTCGCAAGTTGGCATGTCTAGTGGTTGTTTGCATACGCTTTACACTTCCGACCATAGAAATACAGTCTGCAGTGCTGCAGTCCGCGTTGTTGGCCGATTACGCTCAGACTGCATCGAAATGACTTAAACTGCTTCTAGTTGAACTACGGATGTCGTATCGGGTTCATATTCTCGAAATCCGACCGCAACCGGAACTGGAATCGGACATCGGCTGTTCCCAGGGCCGGATTTACCATTAGGCTGACAAGGCTGCAGCATAGGGCCCCCGATTTTTAGGGGCCCCTAAGGGCTTCATTCAGCGGGCCACGTGCCACGTGACACGTGTCACGTCGTTCACTGCGACAGTTCTGAAATTAGTGTCATTTAATGTAGTAAGTTAATAGCTGTTGGCCTAGGCCCTAATTGTAAGTTGTAACTCAACTGATTCTGTTACTGCAGTGCAACTGCGCAGTGGTTATCCGATTTCTGTAGAACACTTACTTAGTTAATGTTTCTTGCGTTCAAATGTTCGTGAATTGTAAAGATATCCCGTTTTAGAAACAGTGGCCGAAAAGAGAAAATGGTTTTCGTTGTAGTTGGACGTGTCAAACCAGCCCGATATGTCCGCCATATCGGCGAACAAATTGGGGGTTTCGATGTGGCATATGAAGGAATCGGTGTCGGTGAAGCAGAGGTGTAATTTGTTTCCGAATTTTGGTAGTAGACAATCGTAGTAGAACTCGTACATGCACCATATGGGGTCACTTAATTAACCTCGGTCAGGGTCAAACACATAATCCCCAACCATAGGGTTGCCCATCGCTAAATTAAATATTTAATTAATACACTAAAGGGTTGGGCTCACAACAATCAAACCTAGGGGTCTTAATTAATGAACTACGATGACCTAGGGTTAGGGGTCGGTTCCGATCCAAACCCTTAATTAAAATTTTGCCCATCACTACTGACCAGGGCCACATACCACACATTCCTGTTTTAGGACCGGCCTTATGCCTCTACTCCCCACAATTGTGTCTAGCCTAGGGCACTCAAATATGTAAATACGGCACTGGCTGTTCCATTATGCTAAGGTTGTACAGCAGATTGGGAAACTGGCGTATAAGCCTATAAACGGAAGTGTGCAATGACAGTATGAATGAATGAATTTATTCGCTTGGCAGAAAAATAACGACAATCAGTTAAACAGGAACACCACCGAGGCACGATAACTGCTCGTGCTTACCGGTGTGCTGAATCAATAATTATACAACTTCGAGGCACAAGTGATTGCGTAGTTAAAACCCAACATTACAAAAATAAAAGCTGTTTAGTTATAAAACGTACGAAAACACATACACTAATGATTTGGGCCAACAACATGGCGGCCACAGCAACAATTTTTTTAACGAATTTGATGTATCTCTTGGCAGTGTGCACCTAATTTCTTCAAGTAATTTCTTTGCGTTTTTGTTACCTGCTGGATTCGTTATTTCCACGCAGGATTACTTGGAAAATTGTCGAATGTGTTCGGTTGACTACGCAGGCTCGCGAGAGTGTTTCGTTTCCAAGAAATTGCTGTCTGCAATTTTTCGTACGTCGTAGGAGTTTTTCGGCCCACTCTGTAGATTGATGATTCACGGCTACGAAATTGCCGGTAGCAATATATACAGGGTGAATCCATTATTATCGAATATTGTCGTCAGATCACGAGCATCGCGAACGAATCTTATTTCCTACCGGTTTCCTCCTGCCACCGATCGCCTGAAAGGTTGTAGGCCTATACGATAGATCAGTATCGATATGCGTGTTGGCAGCATAATAGCATTCCTTACCCGATTTCGTCGTCCGGCCAGGCGCGGGCGTCGATACGAAAAATGCACGCTCACTGGTCAGCTATTATAGACCCGAGACGCGAAATATTCGACGTGCAGTGCGGGCACGTTACACTCTAAGAGCGGATATTCAGCGGCCTATCAGTGACTTACTGCGCGTGCGAAGTGACGCAGATGCGGACGATGTCTGTTATAACCGGCTGCACGACTTGAACAGCAAGGTCGTGTCAGGGTGACAGAGATCAAAGATCAAAGTTCAGCAGTTTTCCCAGCTACCCAGCTGCACTGAAACAGCGTCCATAGACAGATGCGGACCAGGGAGCATCCAGGCATGTAGAGTTCTGGTTGCACACCGTTGGGAGCTTACGGCGCAGTCCATGAACCTATGCAGAACCCTACCCCTAGTTCTTATGCACGTTCAGACCTCGAACTTCGAAGTTCGACAATTTTTGCCCTCCGTCCTTCCTTATTCCTCAGAAAAACCTAGATCCGCCACTGCACGTTGGTCGCGCGGAGTGTTAATTAACATCTTCTCGACCCTTAACAAGCCAAATGGCCAGTAACGGGCATCAGTTAACTAAAAAAAGTTGCAAACTAACAGTTTAACTATTTTTAGTTAAGACTAAGTTTAACTAAAATAAATTAGTTTAGTTAAAACACAAGGTTAACTGATATTTTTAGTTGTTAACTAAATAGTTTAACTACAGAATGATAGTTGGTAAGAATTTTTTATAAATCTGAAAATCAACAGCTTACTTACTTACGGTGCCAAAACAGAAAAAGTTTTGATATTCTTTCCTGTTTTGTACAGGATTTTGGATTCTGCTGTTGAACTTCTGTAGGATTAAGTGTGTAATGCCGTGGCTACAACTAAAATAAAACAGTTGCACAACAATTGCACAACTGTTTTAGGCTCATTTTCATATTGTGGTGCTTGCTCGCAAAAATTCAAATGAGCAAGTTGTTGCAGCGATAATGCAGCTGAGCGATAATGTTTATTAATAAGGCTGTGCTGGACTGAGATCCGCAGAATATTTCGGATCCGCGGACTGACAGCGGATCTTTAGAG
>Ga0126335_1002971_pt1 | contig 10364 bp, 5 predicted proteins | sample OlaspJWI45metaG_FD_108409 | JGI IMG/M metagenome (GOLD analysis project Ga0126335, IMG submission 108409) | Marine gutless worms symbiont microbial communities from Oahu, Hawaii - Olavius sp. 1 OAHU.JWI-45 metaG | ecosystem: Host-associated > Annelida > Digestive system > Unclassified | place... | reverse complement strand
GTATATATATATACACTGTAATGCAGAAAAAAGTGACAGTCTAAAATCAAACATAGAGCCTGCCACTACTGTTATTGAAACATCCAGAAACGTACTTGCCACCCCAGTAGATTTTAGTTGAGATAATGTAACTCGATCTTCTGCAATAGAACAAAACGTGATATTGTGTTATTACAATGATAGCTGCCATGTGCAAGGACATAATATAAAACGAGCAAGCTGCAACTGAAAAGAGGTAAAATAACAAGTAAGGTGATTACCGTCACAGGGGTCCTCAGTGTTCCGCGTATTCCCCAGACGGCGCCAGCCACACAGTTTAGCTGCGGACTTAGGCCTACGTAGACGGGAGTTTTCCGGTCGACTGAAGACCATCATTAACATATTTAGCCTACGTTAGTGACGTCATGTTACTATGTATCTCTCGCTCCCTCGCCCACCCCATTTTGCTTAGGCCTACAGCCCTGAGTAAGTAAAGTAAAGTAAAACGTGAATCTATATAGCGCATATCATTTTTAAAAAAACCTCTAATGCGATGAGTCTGCCAAGGCCTGCGGCGGCGCCGCTCCAGTGGTAGGCCTGCAGCCTGGCCCAGTCACTGGGCACCTCGCCAGCGGCGCTGCACTGTTCGTGTCGCGTAATAATAAAGCAAAGCATAGTTTGTAAAGCACTGCATAGTTTATCGGAAAACAAAAAGTTCGGGCATCATCCTTAGGCTATGTTTGTGCCAATTTCCAGATTTCTACTGCTTGTGGTTTCTGCTGTAGCGCGTGGAGAAAACTGCTCTTTTTCTAGGTGTTTTTCGGTTTATTTTCGCGTTTTTTTTAAAATGTCGCCGCACTTAAAAACTTTTTCCAAAAATCCAGGCCGAAGTGTGCGCATCATCCTCATACTATGACATATTTTACGTTCTTAGGCCTTCTCAGTCTTGAGATATCGCTTGAAGAGAAACCGGTCACCTACTCAGCCAGCTTATTTGGCGATCGCCGATCCGTGAACCTCAGTGCTGAGCACTGAGGAATAATCAACTTATAGTAATAGTAATAATAGTTATAATCACATATAGACTGCACATATCGGGCTTCCTTTCTTGTTGCTTCCACGCAGCACAGTGGAGATTGACTGTCCTGCCCATCGCCATATGTAACTTGAAGCTTGACGATGAGGCGGTGAGAGTTGCAGTGGGCTTGAGGCTTTGGCTTAATCTATGTGAACCACACCAATGTCACTGCGGTTCTGTTGCAGATGTCTCTGGGCTACATAGTTTTGTCTGTAAAGGAGCCCCGGGTCGGTCAGCAAGGCATCGTGCCTTCAACGACTTACATGTAGTGGCTCGCTCCTTTGCCTCAGCTGGAGTGTCCGCCACAAAAAAGCCTGCCGGGCTGTCCAGGACGAACGGGAAACGATCGAACGGTACTACACTCGTCCCGTGGCAGAGCGGCAAGTCGTTGTGTCGGGACGTTATCGTGATTTGCTCTCTGGTCGAGTCTTACGTCAAGGGAGCTGCTCGCCAGGCAAATGCAGCAGCAAGCAGCCGCGTCACGCAAGAAGGAGAAATATGCAGACCTCGACAACCGTTATCGTTTTAAGCCGATTGCAGTTGAGACACTCAGTGTTTTCAATTCCTCCGCCAACAGCTTGTTAAAAGAGATTGGCAGAAAGATCTCTCTTAATACCAGGGAGTCTATAGAGAGGCCAGTTTCCTCTACCAACGCATTTCAGTATTACTGCAGCACTTCGATGCTATTCTGTTGCATGATTCTCCGCCGATCATTGACTGCGCGGACTGAATATCGTACTCACACTTGTTTAGCTATTCACAATTTTTAACTACCATAGGGAACTGCTACTGGGGGTTTAAGACTAGAACCATTAAAATTGTGTTAAAACTTTATACATCTGTTTAACAAAACCAAACAAAGTAAATTATAGGGCGTGGTCCATTTGACAATAGAGCTACTGCAGCGTGAAACTAGATCCGTTTCAGTGAATCCATTAGTGAAACAGAAACCGGTTTCACCTCGAATCTGAAACCGGTTTCAACAAATGGATCACGCCCATCCATAGTTTTCCTTGCCAATGTAATAAAGAGCAAAGACCACAACATAGGAATGTCATACATCTACCTCCACTTTTTCTTTTGAAGAATTTTTCCAAGGACAGTTTCAGCCCTGTCGTGAATACAAAAAAAACAACCATGAAAAATGCAATAAGAAAAGATAGAATTCGTATGGTCGTCATCAGTCATTTTTACCGTCATTATCATCTATCCCTATTTTTATGATATTAACATATAGCTCCATACAGATAACCAACTAGGAAACCTAAACTCCGGGCGCTCGCCCGGAGAGCGGAGCTCATTGAAAGCAACTGATCCAACATCCTCTCGCCGCCATTTTTAACTATCATTTCGCTAGAGCCACACTTTTATTTCAGATTTCTAACACTAAAAAAGAATTTGACTAGTATTAAAATTTTTAATTCCTCTTTTTTGTGTTAGAAATCTGAAAGAAAAGTGTGGTTTGAGCGAAGTGATAGTTAAGAATGGCGGCGGGAGGATGTTGGAACAGCCGGTAGACTGTATTTTTAGTTCGACCAACCACATCGCTATAGCGTTTCCGCCATTGCCTCCTTTTAGACACACGCAATGGTGCGTTTTGCCGACATTCGGCAGCATCTAACTCTGTCAATCCTGGCTCATTTTCAAAATGGAGACCAGCAAAAGACGTCAAATACCGACGACGAACGCGTGTCCAAATTTCAGCTTTAGAGGCCTTCGCAAAAAAACTCGTTACGCTTTTTCGTGACAGATTTCGTGACTACTTCCGTCACGCTTATAAATTGCACACTAGTCAGCGGCAACCCAGTACTCGCACAGGCGAGTTTACTATGGCCGCAGCCGGTCGGGCCTCCGGCCCGACCCGGGCCGCGCCCGGAATTAATTTATACTTTGTAGATTTTTTTGTATCATTAGTTACAGAAAAGTAACACAAAATAAATTTTGACACAGAAAGATCTGGCTAGACTATTTGTTTAACTTTATTAAACGCTTTCGTGTGTGCACTTTTTCTGCGTTTCTTGCGTGTTCTATTGGTTTGTGATGATGCTGTTGGTACTGCATTTAAACATGCCAACAAATTTTCAGGCTGCGGCATAAATACAATCCCCTAAGAAAAAATAAATATCTCAGGAAAGATATTAATGAAATTTGCAAAATTTAATTACGAGAGATACTGCTATAGATTCTGAAATTCTGAATTTAACTATTGCACAAAAATTTGGATAAAACTTTCCGTTTTGGCTCCACTTTGTCGAGGAGAGAACAAAGTTAGACGCAGAATATTAAACCACCAAGATACGGCACAACCTGGCTAAAAAACAGGCGAATCTTGTCGAGCCAGTTCGTCTTTCGATCTGGTCTGCCACAAGGCCCAAATGATGAAGCAGTACTGTTATTTCGTTGCTTCAGTCATGCATTAGAACAGCCGTTTGACATTTTGAACATGCTCTGTGAATTGATACTAGTAGCGATAAGCTGTCACTTCTGTCAACTTTGCTTTACAACGGAAACAGTTATTCGATCACTTGCAGGCCTATAAGTAGTAGCGTCTATTTGGTGGCGCTGGACCCAGAGGGATAGAAGGCTGAGTGCTAGGCCTCTAGCCCTAAACCACACGTCATTGCGGCTGCGACTGCGGCAGCAGGCAGTGAAAGATGCTGACTGCTGTCAGCTGACAGATAGCGGTAGGTGACTCATTGTGGGAGGATAATAGCTACGAAGGCAGTGGAAATAAGCGCTGACTAGGCTTAGGGCTACGGTCAGTGGTCTAGCTTAGGGTTAGTCACCTCGGCCTCGGCTAGAGTTAGAGGCCTGGCTTAGGGTTAGGGCTAAATGCCTAGCACTCAGCATTTTATCCCTCTGGGTCCAGCGCAACCAAATACTCACTACTCCTATACTTGTGTTGTTTTTCACTTAATGAAGTGCACTTTTGGATTCTCACAGCATAGTTTTATTACTCGATAGGATATTTCGATGGAATTCACAGTGGTAGGTAATTTCTTCCGCACAAAACAGTGTAAAAGCACAGTAATATATGTCTTGTAGTTTTTCAGAAATATAATTTTTACGGGATTGTGTTTTTCATGCCGTACCCTGTATACATATAAAAAACGTTCATATTTTATTTATTTTACTGTAGTTTCTACACTGTGTCGCGCGTGTTTTCGGCTATAGCTTTTCAAACCTTAACCTATTTTCGAAATTCTTTCACTGCTACAAAAGTATAAAATTTGCTACCATAAATACACAACATTTCCCAACACACCTTCAGCATGTTGCTACTGTACTTTGGGAAGTCAAAAGTCCAAATGTGTTATTAATTACAAAAGATACAAATTTAAAATCGTACCATAGGTGATAAAAATGAGACATTACATGTCATATGGAACAATGGATATTAATACTATCACACCAATTGCTCATGTGTCCATAATTTGCCCCGTAGACGTGATCAAAGATGACCTCGCCACTTGCCAACTGTATTGTCACTTATGTTGTGGTTAATGCCACGTTAAGCATTTAAGAAGCGCCGCTTCGATTCGTTAACGCTACACGACAAACTCGCTGATGGATGATGCCACATATCTTACAGTAGACCAGTGTAAGGTCGGGGCTGCTCGATGGCCACAGATCTGGTCAAATGGAAAAGGTGTTGCCATAGTCGAAAAGTCGTACAGTGTCGCATGCCCGGTGTGCAAGACGCTGTTAACATTTAGGCCTGCTTTTAACAAACGGTACTCTATATTCAAAAATGTTTAATAAGAACCAAAAAATAAAGTAATAAGTAAATATTAAGTAAGTAAGCGAGTTCTATTAAAAGATGCATGTAAAAATCAATGCATTTTGTTTGAATTTTTGTCCACATTTGCAGCAAATTTAAACTTTCAATTTACCAAGTAGTGCAGCAATATACTTAAGTTCTGCTGGGAGATATTATATACGTTTGTAGCATATTTTACACGCTTTCTAGCAGTGAAAAATTATAAAAATCGGTTAAGATTTGATTTGACAAAGTTATACGCGGGAATTTTTTTGAGACACAGTGTAGAAAAAAATTGATCGATTTCTATGACATTTGCGTGCAGTATATTGAAGGAATTTGCAACATAACAGTTATTGATATTTTCACCTCACCTGCATACTTTTGCTACACTACCTTGGAAAATTTATGTTTTGGTTTTGGAACCATTTTGCCGATTTGCTCCGTCAACAGAGCAGTTAAATCACAACTTGCGTATGAAATCTGACTGATAAAAGATTGTTACTTTTGCACATTATCCTGATTTTGTGCAGCAAGACAATGCGCCAACACGCTGTGCACATCAGACACTAGTAGAATAACAGTGATCGATCCAAGACAACAATGATCGGACAGACGCCTGATGCATTAATCAGATTTATTGGATTGGCTGCATGGATTAACCATGACCGTTAACTCCCGCACGTGACTACAGCAGCAGCAGCAGCAGCAGCACGCCCATTAATTATCTTTTCTGGCCGTCACTGAACCTGTGCAAGGCGTGTTTAGCTGACTGAAACGATTATCTAATCGCATCTAATCTAATCTTACCACATGGCACTCAGACGTGGTGGTAATAGTATCGCAATAATGAGATTCATGAGAGTAACAGCCGTCACCGACTATCGCTGTGATAGAAAGATTATGACTGTTTAAAGTCACTATTAATTTTGGCATTCAGTCGTTATGCGGCAGCAAGCAAACGCATTGGATTTAATTTGCCGCATGGTGCACACATGTGCTAGTATCAATGTCGCGATAATCAGATGCATGGATTAGCCGCGACGTGCAACAGTTATTTCCCGCACGTGACTGCAGTAGCAGCTGCACCACGCCCATTATCTTTGCGCTCACCGTCGCCGAACCTGCGGAGACGCCGCGTACTTAAATGTGACCCAGAAATGACATCGATGTAGCAGTTTTGTTTCGACCATCGCCCGAATAGCATGCCGACTGAAAACAGTGAAGACGAACTCAGCGAAGACCAACTGTTCTCAGCTGTCTAAGATCTTGAACAACTCTACGACGACCACGCTGCGCTTTATAATGCACTCTGGGCGTATGACGCCGGTTAGTTTTCTTATCGTTTTATTTCACGACTTTGCTACAAGAAATTTGACTAACGTGCGTCAGCATTCCTATGAGTAAATAAAACAGCTTAAGTCCCACAGATCAACTCTACGACGGCAAGTGACCAAAGTAATTTGGCGAAGGCCGCATCTAGTGCACTGTTTATTGAGCCCACCCCAAACAGGATGCACAGGGAAACTCTGCGACAGACGCAAGGATCACGGATCGCATTAATCCGTATCTCAAACACTTGATGTTGTTTTCGGACTATTGACACAGCTTTCGAAAATAAGACAAACGGTCACGTAGAACGCAACAAGATCACTCTAACGTATGGCACAAACTAAATTTCAAAACGTTTAGACATGATGGATGTATGCACACATGCTACGTAGTGTTGTTTACGATAAAGTCCTTAATGGCGCGCGTCCGTCCATCCGTCCGTCCGTCACACTAGTAATCCACGCCTAATATATTTTACACAACACAATGTGTAGAGGACTATTGTCGTACCGAGTGTGACGTTATGGTACCCTAGTTTAAACTCAATAGTGAAACGTTTTGGTACCGAAAGGAGGAATTAATTTAGAGAAGAATGCCACAACGTGTCTTTTGATTCATGGTTAGATACCATAACGTCCTACTACTAGGTTCAACGTCGTAGTGCCATAAAAATCCGTACTGTTGGCATCTAGGATAGGAGGTTCGACTATGCCGTGATCAGGATTGGCCAAAAAGACGCGCTCATAGACAATCGGCCACTCGAATGTGTGCATTGCAGATGACCTGCAAAGACTGATACATATTCAGGAACCCTGCGCCGTAGCCCACCGACTGCACTAAGTCGCTGTTTGCTGTATTGCGGAATCGAACGATGCTGCTGCAGCTGCTGCTACCGCTCGACCAGAAAACCAACGCGTTTCCACAGCAGGTTAGTCACCCGATAATCTATAGTTAGTAGCCAAATTTTTGCTGACTTATGCAAACTACGTTATTAGTCTGTCCGACTGCGTGTCAGGCTTTTGATTCGCGATCAGTTACGTCAATATGAGTGCTGGCCGATGTAAAAAAAAACTGAAATTGGACTGCAACATCTCATTCGAAGCGCTTTGAATATGCATTTAGCAATGTGACTTAGTGGTTAGCGTCTATTTGCAATCCTGGATAGACTCACGGTAAACGAGGACCAGTTTCGACTGGAAAGAGCGGCGGAAATGTTGCTTGCTGTGTATCATCATACCACCCTCAACCTCCGTGGTCTCATTTGATGAATGATGGCCTGGAGTAAAAGATTAACACAACTGCTCTAGTTACTATACTACTGTGCTATGCTTTTGTTGCACGATGTTCTAGGCAGCTTATAGGTCTAGCAGATTGTGTTTTTGTCTCACTACGCTGTGGTTAGCCTACGGACGGTTGCTTATAATTCATACTGTAACACAGTGGAGTGGGATTGAAGGTTATCCCAGTGGCCAACTACCTTTTTTCAGTGCTTCGACGCTGTTGGTTGGGTCATCTGGCCCGTCCCAGAAATGATCTATAAAGTGTCGAGTGGGACACTAAAGCACTCGCTCACTCACGTATTATCACACACAATTTTAAGAAAATCAATCATCGCACGACAGCGATTTTACTTCTTCTCTACATACCGTTAAGCCAACATTACCAACAGGAAATCTGTCTTGCTAATTGTTTGGTGATGATGACTTTTGTTGCGAATAACACCAAAGTTTCTATTTGCTCTAGCCATAGCGCGATCTGTTTGCGTGTAGGCTGTGTCGCAGGTACTGGTTGTGTACAGTTCGGGCCGTTGTTCGTGCACCCGTTGCGCGAACTGCAGCGCTCGCTCGACAGCATCGCTCTGTACTCGATGCCGCCAACTCCAAGCATGTCGACGTTGTAAACGGCGTCTCCTGGGGCACTGCTTCAACAGCACATCGTGTCAGGCCTGCATGAAAAAAAACAACAACCGTGGAGTTGCGCGCAGATCGATTGGCGACATTGTGGTCGAAGTGGTGCTACCAGCTCAAGAGGCGAACGCAACATTCGAAGGCTTCATACAACGCCACGCAGATCGAATACACCAAATTGTCGACGAATATCGTCTAGGGTACGTTGTAAAGATTCTACTGAATAATACATTGTCAGCTCCTTTCGCATTTGACCGTTGACACAAACGTACCGGTAGTTTTAGAAAAAAATGAACTCAACAAATTATTTTACGCTAAGCGCTGCTAAAGACGTCGATTTAGATGTCATCAAAAGTGAACTATCTGGCGACGACTGTGGCTTTGGTATAGAATATCTAAGCATTCACCGTGATTGTGTCCACCATGTGAATTTGTTCTTACTCGAGGGAGGTGGGAAGCGCCATTTCACATGGGTGAAAAATATATCAAGATTTCTTTTTGTACGTCTGCTGGTATTCATCTAGTTGTTAACTTCGAAGTGGGGTGCATACGAACTTTACAGCTAGTTGAATGTAATGCTACCATAATGAATAAATGAATGAATGAATGAGTGAATAAATGAACGAATGAATGAATAGGTAGGCTATCATTGTTGTGTACAGTTCGGTGCGTGTTCACGTACTTACCGACGCTTTGTTCACGCGACAAAGAGACGACGGGCTCGGGCATCACCTCGTCGGACACAACGACAGCGACGAAGGCATGTACGGTGGAGTCCGCTGTGATATGGATGTGGTCTACGGAACATCACATTTACACGGCAGTTTTGGCGGCGTGAGCAATTTGCAACGTTACATCGGACGGTCGTTGTGTGATGTGAAAAAGTTTCTTGCCAGTCAAGACGCGTACGCGTATCGTCGTAAGTTGGGTTGGCGCCACTTACAGACGTGTGAGGATTCCCGGATCGTCGGACTTGCGTGCGTGTGTGTTGTCAGCGAATAAAGACATGGCTGCGAGAACTCGTTGTTTTCATTTAATAATACAGCAAGCAATTCACTGACAATTTCATGTTCTATTCTAATTCTCCGACTGACTGACTACGAACGAACTGACTGACAGATCGACTCTGTATATAAAGTACCAGCAGCAGCAGCCTTGCCTAAAGACTGCCTACAAACATTACTGTCAACCAATAGACAATCAGAAACATAAAGTGGCATCACATATTTGTTGCCTAACCAATCATAACATTTGTTTACAATGTCTGTTTACATCACGGCGCGTGCGTTCTATCAACAAGCCTTCTCACAAGCCTCACTACACCACCTTCCCGTTAAATTTGGAACTCGTCTCGAGTTCCGTCAAGTGTGTCAACAAAATATGGCGCAAATGCTTAAAATGTATAAGGTGCCGTGACAAACAGACAACTTAACCAAGCAATACCCACGGTACAACTTGTGTCCACTCGCAATAGAACCTGCAGCTGTTCAGTGCTAGAGTTAGAGCGACGCGTTACCCGCACGCTGAAATTCGTCGACCGATAATATTCAGCCGAGCAGACAGTGGCATCTGCAGCTTGTCGTAAGTAGCTTTGTTGTTGTGCTGTTTTCTTGTTACAATATGTAGCATGTTTTGAACTGCATAACTGCATTCTTGTTTGAAAGATTTGTGAATGGCTTTCTGTACAGACATTTTATAGACTATATGTACTTTGGTACGTTCATATACTGGCGAATTGAAATGTTGTTTTCGTACCTGTGTATGATATGGCTTATGCGACTAATTTGCAAGTATCTTTCGGTAATATGTACAATGTATTCTTGGATGGCATGCTTGTATTATTTTCGGCCGCGAGCGGGACGTAAACAAGGCAGCACTCCCCTTCCCGTGTGGGCGCGGGGTGCATCAGAATACGCCCATCCGCCTGGCCATGCGACGAAGCCAGGGGGCCTGACCCGGCCAGCTAGCTTGCTTAGGCGCCTAGCTGTCTGGCCGGAGATGGTGTTTCGCACGACACTTGTGGGCGTCGGGTATTGGGGGCCCCACCCGAAGGTCCCACATATAGTTGTCATAAATGGCTTATTTTCGTGTGTATTTGTCATTCTTTTGTCGTCTTAGTTTCACACTTTAGGGCGTTAATTAAAACATAACTGCATTCTGGTTTAGTTGTGTTCAGCATCGGCCAGTGGTTCAGAACCCGTAAGCGGTTAGTTCACAGGGCGGTCTGGCTGGTCTCGCAGCACAGCGTCTAGCCTGGTGTAGCGTGGCTGGTTCCACGCACGCCACGATATAGGCCATGAGCTGTTCG